>Ga0247841_10002297_pt1 | contig 38879 bp, 29 predicted proteins | sample LaCruzMarch2015__2_FD_192410 | JGI IMG/M metagenome (GOLD analysis project Ga0247841, IMG submission 192410) | Freshwater microbial communities from meromictic Lake La Cruz, Castile-La Mancha, Spain - LaCruzMarch2015_18m | ecosystem: Environmental > Aquatic > Freshwater > Lake | place: Spain... | reverse complement strand
ACAGTAAAACCAGATGAATTATCAGCTCCGGCATTAGGGCTTGTCCAATGTGAGGTTCCGGCCTCTTTTGATTTACCGCCTTCGGTTGTTCCACGCCATCCGTCTGCATCAGCCTGGGCTTGTGTCATACCCAGGAACATCTCTAATTGCTTCCATTCTGCATCACTTGGAACATGCCAGCCAATGGGACATACGCCCTGCACTCCGCTTGGATTTGAACCACTGCTAGGCAGTCCGTTCATTACACCTGCCCAGGTATAAAGCAATCCGTAAGTTGCTTTATTGGAAAGATTATTGTTGTAAACAAACCAGTATTTGGTGGTATAATTGCCCACGGTACTTCCGGCACTGATTCCATCAACCAAGGCTGTACCGTCTGAATAATGTGTTGTAGCAAGGTTTTCTTTCATCCAGCACTGGCTGCCTATTAGAACAGTATTGTAGATATTACCATCAAAATCCGTTACAATGGGCATTCCAGGACAGGCAAGTATCTGTATCTGATGTATTACTTTTGTTGTATCGGTTATTAAAGGATCGCATGTACCATCAGTTATTACAGCTCTGAACCAGGTTGTCTGGCACACAATAGCCTGCAGGCTGTCATCAGTCTCACCGGGAATAATGTACCAGTTAATACTGTCTGTAGAGTTTTCCCATGCAATCTGACCATTCTGATAACCCGTTAAATGTATAGTCACGGTATCCTGGGCTGAAATGTTTTGAAAGCATAAAGAAATCCATAACATAATGTAAGTTATTCTAATAATATTGATTGCTTTCATTGTTCAAACAGTTATTGGTTAACGATCATTCTCCGTATACTGAAATCGTTGCATTGCAGACGTACTATTAAAACACCTTTCCCAAAGCTGCTTAATTCAATAATCTTTTTTAACGGGGGATCAACAATAATCTGTTCTTTGAATACATACCTTCCCAGGCAATTGTAAATTTCCAGGCCAATGACTCCCGCAAAGTTATTGAACTCAACAGTAATGAAATCATTAGAAGGATTAGGATATATTAAGATATCCTGCAACTGAGAGATGATATTAATTCCAACCAAAGCAGTGACAGTAACTGAACTCTGTGCCGTACAACCATGAATGTCTGTGATATAAAGCAAATATGTAGTTGTTGCGTCAGGTGTTGCAACAGGGTTTGCAACAAAAGGATCATCAAGTCCGGTGCTTGGTTCCCATAGGTAAAGATAACCACCATAGCCGTATTGTGCACTTGGAATACCTCCCAACTGAACGCCTTCTCCAACAATTATACTTGTATCGTGCCCTGCATCAGCAACAAGCGACAGAGGCTGAATAACTGTGATGAAATAATCATTCTGGGCATGCAATGCAGTTAAACAGGCCAGTATTATCAAAAGAACCTGGCAGAGTAATATTTTTTTCATGGCTAATTATTATAAAGTGAAATACTCAACTCATTTAATAATCACCAACAAATATAGCAATTAATTCAATAAAATTATTACAATAAGGTTTTTCCCTAAAAATCACACTGGCAGATATTTGATAAATGAAGAAGAAACAGAACAGGGGAGACAAGGATTAAAAATATAATCACGGATTAATATGTGTAAATCCGTTATATCTCCGGTATTCGTGTAACATTAAGATTATTTTGGAGAATTGTGAGAAGGTCGGTCCATGAAACAAAGAATATGGACCACAGATTTATTATTCAATTATAAATTTACCCTTTCCGGCAATTCTGTTCCTTATTTGTAACTGGAAAAAGTACAATCCTCTCAGGGCATATTGGTTTTTGTACTCCACTATTACCTCAGAACCTGTTTGATTTTCAATTTTTTGTACTAATTGTCCTGTAGCATTGTAAACAGAAAGAGAGCATATTTCATTTCCCGGATTAGAAAAATGAATAGTTGTGAATGAACTGGAAGGATTTGGAAAAACCTGCGGTTCATATTCCTGAACAGGATTATCAGTAACGGAAGTTGAAGCAGACAATATCCCGTTTGCCCAGGTCGAAGGATTACCGATAGTCGCATTTACAGGATAGTAATGATAGTCGGTATAAGTGTCGCTAACTTCAAATGAAATTCCCAGTGTATCTTCACACATAAATGATAATCCTATTTTTGAATAGCTGATTCCCATTTCCACAATTCCCGGTTCAGATAACGGGAAATTATTGGCAGTCCATCCGGGATGGGAAGGGATACAACTTGTCCAGTCATTATAAATTCCATTGCCTTCACAATCGTTGTATGATGCATGCAACCACCAGTCATCAGGCATCCAGTCAGCACTTTTGTCATTATTTATATCTAACATAACATCCGGGTAACGTTGACCAAACATACCGACCAGGCCTGAATAGCAAAAAAATAATGCAGAATCGTTATGTTTATAATAAACTGTAACAGGCCAGTTTGCCTGTACATTAATAATTGCACATTCCGCATCGTCCCATTCGGTTTCTGAAAGAACTCCATCAATTGCAGGAGTTGTTCCATAAGGAATTTCAAAATACTGAGCCTCACATATGATACTAAGAATAATTGCCAGGGAACAGATTATTATTTTCATAAATAATTCTCTTTATTGTTGTATATAATTAAAACGATATTCATTTAACATTTCTTATCAGCTATTGCAATATTCATATTCATAAGTTCAGAACACCCGTTAACAGGCACGAATGTTTCAAACTGGTCTGACGGCATATCACCATTATGGTAAATAACCACACCTGAGGGGAATACAAACCTGTAGCTATTCAGGTAAGTTCCATTGTACAAGGTTCCATATATTGTAAAGTTTGCACCCAAAAGGCTCCCCCTCCACACTCATACATGCCCAGCCATAATACCTGCTTCCGTTAAACCTGAACTTCAAACCCGGATATTTATCAAATATATTGATCCAGTAGCATGTTTGCCCATCTTTATTCATTACAATGAAAATATTACTTCACAAATTGTTTATCGGATATAGTGCCATCATCAAACTGCAGCCTTGCAACATAAGAACCATTTGAAAAATCACGTGTATCAATATTTAAGAGGACTTTCCCTTTCATATTTGTAAAATGCTCATTATATACTTCCTGTCCGATGGAGTTAATAACCTTTAAGCAGAAATCTGATTTTGACTTCAGATCAAATTCAACATTTAAAATATCTGTTACCGGGTTTGGATACAGGTTTTTCATAAAAATGCCAGGTTCTGTATCATTCACTCCCTGTGATTCACCATCCCACACACATCTTACTGAATAACCATTTGATTTATTATACATATTTTCAGCATAAATTATCCCATCACCCGGGTAATAATAAAATACAGGAGAATAATCTGATCCTGAGGGAGAAGGGGAAGAAGTCCTGAGAACACCATACTGACCAAGGCTTCCGAAAACCCATTCCTGGTAATTATAATAACAATAACCTGAGGTAAGAGCTTCAAAACCTGATGTACCTCCGGTCTGAAGATCAATAGCCACAGTGCCAGGATTAAAATTGGAGAACAGCGTATCATATTCACTTACTGATGGGAGATGCCATCCAAGAGGGCATATCCCTCTGGTTTTTTCAATATTCACATAATCCATCATTTCATCGAACTGATATAAACCACCATATGTAGCACAATTTACAGGATCGTAATTATAGCAGAATTTCTCTATCACCCCATTATTTGTAGAAGGTATATAATCTGTTTCAGGAAGCATCTGCCCGGCATCAAGGTTTTTGGCCATCCAGCACTGGCTCCCGATCTGGATGGTCGGGTACTTGTTTCCGTCGCGTGTATCAAATAATGTATCTCCGCACTCAAACTGAAGTGGTTCTGAAGTTAAAAGAACAATATGCGAAACCGTTGATGATATTGGGCCATTTGAAGCAGTAAGAGTAACATGATAGGTTCCATATTGCAGGTACTGATGAACGGGGTTTGTTTCTGCAGAAGAGTTGTTATCACCAAAGCTCCACTCATATGAAGTAGCGTTTACGGAATAATTGGTAAAGGAAACAGACAGATCATCAGCAAAATAGGAAAACATAGCTGAAGGAACAATTGAATAATGGACAGGAAACGAAGACCTGATGCATCCATTTGCATCCATTACTACTACTGAATATTCACCCTCATAAATAGCAGCAAATGCAGGATCATCAGCTCCTGGTATTATTTCTCCATTTATAAACCACTGGTAATAATCATAAATTGATTGTACACTCAGGATATTATTTTCTATCTCTATTTGTGGTGAAACGATACTGATACTATATTCAATATTATTATCAGCATCAGTAACAACTTCATAACCTATAGTCCTGAGATATTGTGCATCGTTTGTATTAATACCCCCGTTATAATTTATAACAGAAGGATCGGTTTTAAATATCACGGAAAATATTACAGAAGCAGCAGCAAAACTTCCTTCGGCTGAAGGGTGGTTTCCATCGGAAGAATATAAGTCAATCAGTGGTTGTTCGTTAAGTGAACGTATCCATGCTTCACCTATAGGAGCAATAATTTCGTCGACAAAAGTATTAAGGTAAACCATGTTACCCAATATCCTTCCGATACAATTAATGGTATTATCGCCGGGAATATATAGCGGATAACCACCTTCTCCTGCCCATCCTGCAAACCACACTACCTTTGCACAGGGGTTTGCTGCAATAACTGAGTCGCGGAGCTGGATATTTGCATTCAGATAATTGGAACTTATATAAGGCACAATATTGACAAAAGCTCCCTGATTATCCTGAATAACCACATAATCCCATGGCTGAGAATGGAATTTTTCAAACACTAATGGTGTCTGAATAAAATCTGTCGAGAACTGTCCGCCTGGTGTATACGAATCAATGAATACAGGTATTCCGGCAGTCAGGGCTAATTGCTTAACCATATTTGGCAGATCGTTTGCAGCAGTAAAACTGTTGCCAAGGAAAAAAACCCTTATGGTATCATTTGGATCAAAATTATTAGGATTTCCACCGGTATGACAAACAACTAGTCCACTGCTGCGGTTGCCAATCCAAATATCATTATCCTCACTTACGCCTATAGACATTATCTGGTCGTAAATATCAAGAAGAGGCTGATTCGCATGATTATACAAGCTGAAATTGATTCCGTCAAATTTTACAACACCTGTTCCATAAGCCGCAATCCAGACATTTCCATTTGAGTCAATATCCAATTCCGAGGGAGAATTAATATATGTTGAGGTAAAAGTTGTAAACTGGTTGTTTTCAAATTTCCCTAAAGTCTGATTGCCGGTAGCAAACCAGAGTTGCCCGTTCTTCCATCTTACGGCAGGAATATTATCTGATGGGATTGTTGAATTCTGAGTATCATAAACCGTCCAGGCAGTACCGTCAAAATAGACTAATCCTTTATCCTGTGTACCGATGAATATTCCCTGCGAATTACCCGTAATTGATGAAATCATAGTTGAAGGTAATCCATCTGCTAAAGTATATTCAGTCCATGTTGTACCGTCGAAACGGAATAAAGAATTATCGCTTTTAACCCAAACCTTGGCATTATCATCGACATACATCGGACCTGACCACCAACTCAATAAAGAAGGGGGCGCAAACTGTTCCCAGTTGCTGCTGCTTTGTTTTTTCAGGTAATCCTCGTGTAATGCCCAAACCGATCCGTCCGATCCGCAACCAATATCATTAATCCATGTACTTGTGAAATAACCCTGCCAGTTAATTCCGTCGAAACATGCAATATGTGAATAGTTTCCGGAATTATCGGTAGCAACCCAGACTTTTCCTGTGTTATCCACCTCAAGGCTGTTGATTTTATTAAAAGGTATTGAAGAGTTGGTTGTCGTATAGGACTCCCACGTTTCCTGGGCATAAATACCGGTAATAAGAAAAAGGACTAAAATAATAGAAGTTAGTGTTTTCATTACTGACAATTTAAAATTTAAGGGGGTAAAGATACGCCCCTGGCATGCCCGATGTCAATAAGGAAATATACTGCTTTTTATAGGTAATTTTACTTATATCCTTAAACCCGGAAGTTATGATCTGAATGCGGGATCACCAATCCTGTCCTTCACCTTCCTGCGCAGATGAGAAGAAAAAGCGATGCCCCTATAACCTTATTAAGCCATGTTTAATAGCGTATTTTACCAGGTCGACAATTGACCGGAGTCCGAGTTTCTCCATAATATGATTCTTATGTGATTCGACAGTCCTGACCGAAATATTCATCCTATCGGCAATTTCTTTATATGTAAGTCCTTCTGAAAACAATTCCACTATTTCAAGTTCCCGTTTCGAAAGAGGTTCTTCCTTCAGGGCAGATGAAGTGTTTTCTTTCTGAGCCTGCCGGATATAAGACCTAAATACCAGGTTCGTAAATGAACTTGCAAGATATTCCTGCCCGTCTGAAACAGTATAAATAGCCTCAAGTAATTCACTCCTTTTCACATTCTTAGGTAAATATCCAAAAGCGCCTGCATTTAGTGATCCGAACACCGATTCCTCAGTAATATCGGCAGTTAAAATGATGACTTTAATATCCGGAAAATCATTTCTTATCACTTGAGTAATTTCAATACCTGACATTTTTGGCATCGATATATCCATCAGAAGTATATCAGGCCGGCAGGTTTTAAGCAAGTCAAACAACTCATCAGAATCAGAAGCCTCTCCTATTACATCAATATCTCCCACGCCCATAAGCAGAATCTTCAATCCATCCCTGACAATATTATGGTCATCAACCAGAATAATTTTTATCTTTCCTGAAATTTCACTCATAAAAGAAATATAAAATATTTTGGATATTATTATGGATATTATCTCTCACAGGTTAATTGACTTTATTAATGGCAGTAAATATCAGGCTGCTTTAGATAATGAAAAATAAAACGTACTCCCTTTCTGATATTCACTTTCGAACCAAATCTTACCATCATTTTTTTCAACCAGTTCTTTTGCAAGGATAAGACCAAGACCAGTTCCTCTTTCCTTAGCAGTACCAGGTGTTGAGTGTTTGATATCAACCCTGAATATTTTTGATTTATCATTTTCGGGTATTCCAATACCACTATCATGTATCGATATTACAACATCAGCATCAGTAACATTTGCACTTATTGTAATATCTCCGTTTTCAGGAGTGAATTTAATTGCATTACCCACCAGGTTTCTCATCACAGTTTTTATCATTGTCTCATCGGCATATGCATAGGTATCAGGAGGGATAATCAAATTCACCAATATGTTTTTATTTTCTGCTTCAATTTTCAGTAAGAGTAATGTTGTACGTACTAATTCCAAAATGTCAATTACTTTTTTATCGGTCTGGATTTTCCGGCTTTGGGCAATTGACCATTTTGTAAGGGTTTCCAACAATTCAAATGCATTAACTGCCGATTTTCTGATTGTTTGAATAGCTGTTAATCTGTGATTTTCATCTATTTCCCTGTAACTTTCTTCAAGAAATGAAGTCAGGGAGATTAATGTTCCGAAAGGGTTTTTCAAATCATGTGTTACAATTCCAAAAAGTTTTTCCTTTGTATCGTTACTGGCTTTGAGTGAGGACTCCGATTCAGACAATCTGATGTTCATCCTTTCAAGAATCGTTTTCTTTTTCCTTGTATAGAAATACAGGTAAACAATGAAGATCAGAGTTAAAAACACAAAAGAAAGCGAAATTATCAATATCAGGTTCTGGGATTTTTTCTTTCTTATCTCAAGTCCTTTTACTGCAAGTTCCTTCTTGCTTTTTTCACTTTCATACTTTATCTGTAATTCTTCAATTCTTTTACTGCTTTTTTCCGTGAAAAGACTATCGTTTACATCGTTAAATTTTTTCAAAAACGAAAGGGCATTTTTATAATCCCCCATTGACTGGTACAATTCAGAATAACCACTATAACAATGAGCAAGCATTGCAAGAGATTTGATATCTTTTGCAATTGAATAGCAGGAATCGTAGTAAGCAAGTGAAAGTTCATAATTTTTTTTTTGCTGGTACAATTCCCCCATGTTGCAATATATTGCACAGGTCGAATACATGTTACTGCTTTTCTTACTAAGGGCAAGAGCTTTATAATAGTACTCAAGTGCCTTGTTGCTGTTCCCTTTATTATCCTGAATAATTGCAATATTGTTGTACAATGTAATAAACTCGTCAACGGGTGCATCGTACTTTGCTTTTACTTCCAGAGCTTCAGTATATACAGATAAAGCATCATCCCACCTATTTAGTGTATTATATACTGTTCCAAGGTTATTTAATGCCTGGCTGTATTCAGTGAGCTTTCCAGCCTTTTTAAAAATATTCTTTGATCTTAACAGATAATCCAAAGCCTTGTCATATTCTTTCCTTTCCTCATAGACAAATGCCATGTTTCCTAATACTTTTGCATAACTGATTGTGTCTTTCCGTTCTTCATGCAATGCTGCAGAATTAAGAAAATAATAAAAGGCTTCATCATATTTCCCCTGCCTGTAATATGTGATCCCGATATTCATAAGAACAAGCGGTACTTTACTGTACTGTTTAATCTCTTTTATTATTTTTAAACCTTCGTTCAGATATTGAACAGATTCATCATACTTCCCAAGGTAGGTACATGTAATTCCCATAACAATTAATCCTCTTGCTTTTCCATAAGGATATTTAATTTTCTCTGAATATTCCATGGCTGTTTTTCCATATTCATAAGCCTTTTCAGGAGACGAGTCCATTAAATATTCGCCCAGGTCACCGTAAATGTTGGCCCTATTCTCGCCATCTGACCTGCTGGCCAATGAAAGTAAACTATCTGCCTTTTTATCCATCTGACCAAAAAGACAGAATTCGAATCCGAATAAATTGAATACAAGAATAAACATTATAATAATGCGAAATAACCGGTCATTGTTGGTCTTCCGCAATCTTTTATCATTGATTAAACCAGACTGCATGACTATTGGTTTATAACCATACCGGAGAAATGGTTCTTTATTCCAAAAGCTATGCTTCTTCATGTTGTCAGATTTGGCTCAAATTTACATAATATTATCAGAATATTGTGCGTTCACCAAGGATTTTGGATATTTCAACATTAACCTGTTTTAGCGCGGAATATCTTCTAAGTAATTCCAAAGTTTCTGTTTCGGAAACGGCATTTTTCAACTTCTCTGCATTCTCCCTTAGCATTGAGGTTACTTTCTTATTTTTAAATGCCATTAATGTTAGAGGTACAAGATCGTTTAACCTGGCTTCTTCACCTTCCACAAAAACTTCTTTTTTTCTCCATATCCGGCTGAGCGGATAGCTTGATGCTATAAAATCAACTGCCAGCTGGCCAATATTCTCATCGAAATGGTTTATATAATGAGCATCATTCAATATATACCCGATCTGAAGCAAATCATCAGCTTCATTAATTATTTTGCGGTACAAAGGATTTTTGAATTCAAGGAATTCTTCTTCTTTCTTTATTTCCCTGATAATAAAATCCCCAACTGTTATTTGTTTTTTATCATCCCCTTCAGATAATGGTAAATTACCGTAACGGACAAGTAACCGGACAATTTCCCTCTCCTGGACATCATAATCATCCTGTTCCCTGATAAGATTCTGGAAATCAGTTTCAGGTCTCAGTGCAGGCTCATAGGATGCCTCACCGTGATGGGTTTCTTCGGCTCTTTTACGCTTTATCCTGTTTACCTGTGCGTATAGTGCCTCTTCTTCCACATTAAGCCTTGTGCTACATTCCTTCAGGTATACCGAGCGGGTTATTTTATCCGGGATCACAGCAACAGAACTGATAATCTCGTTAATCAGCCCGGCACGTTTTAGCGGATCCGATTTGGCATCATCAAGCAGTAACCGGGTTTTGAAAAATATAAAATCAGTCTCATTTGCTACAATAAATTCAGATAATTCAGAAGAACTGACCTTATGGGAATATGAGTCAGGGTCTTCACCAGGAGGAAACAAAACAACCTTAACATTCATCCCTTCTTCCAGAACCAGGTCAATTCCTCTGAGGGATGCCTTAATACCAGCCTCATCACCATCGTACATTATGGTAATGTTGTTTGTGAAACGCTTGATGAGTCTTATCTGATCAGTAGTGAGGGAGGTACCTGAGGATGCAACCACATTTTCAACACCTGCCTGGTGAAGGGAAATAACATCCGTGTAACCCTCAACCAGGTAACACTTATCCTGCTTAATAACTGCATTTTTTGCCTGGAATATTCCGTAAACAATTTTACTCTTATGATAAATTTCAGACTCGGGAGAGTTGATATATTTTGCGGTCGCTTTATCAGTCTTAAGTGTTCTGCCACCGAATGCAGTTACTCTTCCGGAAATTCCATGAACAGGAAAAATTATTCTTCCGCTGAACCGGTCGAATACGCGCTCCTCCTTTTGAATAGTCAGCCCTGACTTAACTAAATAATCGAGTTTATAGCCACTTTTCAGGGCTGTCTGTGTAAATTCATCTCTGTTTTCGGGACTATAACCAAGCTGGAACTTTTCTATCATATCCTCCCGGATCCCTCTTTCTTTGAAATAACTAAGTCCGATAGTCCGGCCGTCACGGTGATTATTTAGGACATCGGAGAAATACCGCTGGGCGTAGGCTGAAACGATCAGAAGGCTTTCACGTTCGTTCTTGAGTTCAAGCTCCTCGGGAGTTTCTAAATGTTCATCAACCGGAATATGATATTTCCTGGCAAGAAATTTAAGTGCATCCCAGTACGAAACATGCTCGTGTTCCATGATGAACGTAACGGGATTACCTCCCTTTCCGCATCCGAAACATTTATAAATACCTTTTGCAGGGGAAACTGTGAATGAAGGTGTTTTCTCGTTGTGAAAAGGACAAAGCCCAAGATAATTTACACCTCTTTTCTTTAAAGGTACAAACTCCTGTACTACAGCAAGAATCTCTGCAGTATCAATAATCTTTCCAACTGTTAACTGGTCTATCATCCTTAAAACAGAAAATACAAATCCTGATATTCAGGATATTTTAAAAATTTTTCCCCAGTGCTAAGTTAGAAAATTTATTATCCTCCAAAGGCAGGAAGTAAATAATGTTTTAAATAATGACAATTGCACTATCCGCTTATCGTTAAACTTACCTTTTCAACTTTACCTCCAAGCGGAGGATTGATTTTTGATACTTTCACCGTAACTTTACCTGTGCCCGGAAAGCTCTCATGTATGGCAGCCAGTATACGGTTACAAATGTTTTCAAGAAGGTGCGACTTGATCCTCATTTGTTCACTTACAAGCTGGTAGATCAGCTGGTAGTTGTCAGCGTCATTTAGATCGTCAGAGACAGCTGCTTTGCTGCAGTCACTCTCAATGATAACATCAACAAGGAAACGGTTGCCAACAACACGTTCTTCTTTAAAATGCCCGTGATAGGCGTAAAATTCCATGTTCTCAAGATGTATAATTCCCATATAATTCTCAATGTACAATTAAATTCTGGCCGCTGCTCATTACTGACTTAATAATTTGATTTTAGTTGTAAAGATAAATATTTGGCTCTGTTCATTACATTTAATTTAATTCAATTGTGCTAATCATGACTTTTCTTCTGTTAATAATCCTATTACAAATTGAATTAATAATACGACCTGTTTTGAATACCTGGGTTTCAGTCTCAGAATAATTTGCATGGCAAACTGCAAATAAATATGCAGTGGACATTTACCGGGTACCCGGATTACTTTTGGTTGTTGCAAATAAAGTAATATTTAAATTTAATTCATTCATATTCGATTGAGAATTTTTCTATATTTGCAACCTTAATTTTATATTTAATATTAACGTGTAATGGGAAGATAATGAGTAAAGTAATTTAATTATTTTACTTTACAAATTGTCTTTGAGTAGCACAAAAATTCTGAAACATGAAATCAATTGAGATGAAATGCGCCATCAGGCCAGCCTTAGGGAAAAAAGAGTCGAAGAAAGAAAGGAAAGAAAACTTGATTCCCTGTGTTTTATATGGAGGTGAAGAGATTGTTCATTTCTCAACACACGAAAACCAATTCCTTCCATTGGTATACAGTCATGAAGTATGCACAGTAATTCTTAAAATGAACGGGAGCTCATATAATGCAATACTGAAGGACATACAATTTCACCCGGTAACCGATAAAATCCTGCACGCTGATTTTTTGCATATTCATGAAAATAAAAAGGTCAATATTGCTGTACCCGTTCATGCTCATGGGTTTGCCGAAGGTGTTCGTCAGGGTGGTAAGCTTTATCTTGAGCACCGCCTGCTAAAAGTGCATGCTTTGCTGAAGAACCTTCCAGACCATATTGACATAGATGTTACTGAACTTCTTGTAGGACAAGCGATCAGGATTGGTGACATTCATGTGAAAGATGTTGAATTTATTGAACCTAAAAACGTTGTTGTTGCAAGTGTTAAAATAACACGTGCATCGAAGGAAACAGAAGAGCCGGAAGCAGCAAAAGCAGCCGAAACTCCCGCACCAGCCACTGAAGAAACTCCCTCAAAGGAGAAAAAATAAACTGACCCGAATTGAAGTATTTAATTGCCGGCCTGGGTAATATCGGCGATGAATACCGTAATACCCGCCATAATATAGGATTTGTTGTATTGGACGCTCTTGCCGGAGCGTCCAATACTTTTTTTAAGCAGGACAGATATGCCTATACCGCTGAGATGAGATATAAAGGCAGACAACTGATCCTGATAAAACCAACAACCTATATGAACCTGAGCGGTAAAGCCATTAATTACTGGCTTCAGAAAGAAAATGTGCCTGTTGAACAAATGATGGTCATTCTTGATGATATAGCCCTTCCTTTCGGGACAATCCGAATAAGGATAAAAGGCAGTGATGGCGGCCATAACGGACTTAAGCATATTACCCAGATACTCGGGCATACGAACTATATTCGCCTCCGTTTTGGAATAGGCAATCAATTCCGTTCAGGCGACCAGGTCGATTATGTATTAAGCAACTGGACAGAAGAAGAGAAGAAAGTTCTTCCTGAACGCGCCGGTCAGGTTGCGGAAGCAGTAAAAAGCTTTGTAACCATAGGCATTGAAAGAACGATGAATTACTATAATACCAGGATAAACAGTTAACCCGGGATTGATAAAAAAAGACCTGGGACAATCCTGAACTTATTATTTAAATTAAAATCGTAAATGTCAGAAGATCAGAAGAAGCAATTAGAACAACAACTTTGGAATATTGCCAACACTTTGCGGGGAAAAATGAATGCCGATGAGTTCCGTGACTATATTCTTGGATTTATTTTCTACAAATACCTTTCTGAAAAGATGTTCCGGTATGCAGATTCAATTTTGAAGCAAGACGGGATCAAATACAAAGACATTAAAGAAGAAACTGCCAAAGGCAAACAATACATAGAAGCAATTAAAGAAGAAGCCCTCGACAAACTTGGCTATTTTCTGAAACCTTCGGAACTTTTTAGTGAAATTGCCAAGCGTGGCAACAGCGACAAAGAAGGAGAAAACAATTTTATTCTCGAAGACCTTGCAAAAATCCTCAGCAATATAGAACAAAGCACAATGGGTACGGCCAGCGAGGATGATTTTGACAATCTTTTTGAAGACCTTGACCTTACCAGTACCAAACTTGGAAGAACTGAATCAGCCAAAAACGAAATCATTGCAAAAGTTCTTTCTCATCTGGATAAAATTGACTTCCAAATTGAAAATTCCAAATTGGACATTTTAGGTGATGCTTACGAATACCTGATCGGGCAGTTTGCCAGTGGAGCAGGAAAAAAGGCAGGCGAATTCTATACACCACAAGCGGTAAGTAAAGTATTGGCTAAGATTGTCACCACCGGCAAAAGCAAATTAAAATCAGCATACGACCCAACCTCCGGTTCTGGTTCTTTGTTGCTACGGATTGCTAAAGAGGTAAAAGAAGTTAGTAATTTTTACGGACAGGAACTCAACCGTACTACTTACAACCTCTGCCGGATGAATATGATCCTGCACGATGTGCATTTTCGCAAATTCGACATCAGGCAGGAAGACACTTTAGAACACCCTCAACATATTGATAAGAAATTTGAAGCCGTTGTAGCAAATCCACCATTTTCGGCACAGTGGAGTGCAAGCCCGCTGTTTATGAGCGACGACCGGTTTAGCCAATATGGAAAACTTGCACCATCCAGCAAAGCTGATTTTGCTTTTGTACAACACATGATTTATCATTTGGCTGAAAATGGAATCATGGCCATCGTGTTGCCTCATGGTGTGTTATTCAGAGGTGGGGCAGAACAACATATAAGGAAATACCTGGTTGAAGACCGCAATTATCTGGATGCCGTCATAGGGTTACCTGCAAATATCTTTTATGGGACAAGCATTCCCACCTGTATCCTGGTATTCAAAAAGTGCAGGGAGAATCCTGAAGATATTCTGTTTATTGATTCCAGTCAGCATTTCGAGAAGGTGAAAACCCAAAATATGCTGCGTGACGAGGACATTGATAAAATTATTGATACATACCGCAATCGCAGGGAAGAAGATAAATACAGCAAGAGGGCTATTCTGAAAGAAATCGCCGATAATGATTACAACCTCAATATACCCCGTTATGTTGACACCTTTGAGGCAGAAGAAAGTATTGACATTGATAAAATAGCGGGTGAGCTTGTTGAACTTGACAAACAAATGCTCGAAACCGATAAGACCATTGCCGGTTTTTGTTTAGAATTAGGTATTTCAACCCCTTTTAAAGCCTGATAATTATGACTACAGAACCCAACAACGAAATTATTATATATAACAGCCCGGAGGGAAATATTAAAATTGATGTTCGCTTACAGGATGAAACCGTTTGGCTTACCATTGAACAGATGGCTACACTTTTTGGAAAATCAAGGGCTACAGTCAATGAACATATTTTAAATATTTTCGACGAAAATGAGCTTGACAAAGAGCATGTTATGAGAAAAATCGGAATTTCCGATTTTTCTACAATCAGCGAACATATTAAAAATATATTCTCAGAAGAGGAGCTTGAAGAAAATTCAGTTGTCCGGAATTTCCGAACAGCTGCCTGGGACGGCAAAACATACGAAACCAATTACAATATCCACGTTTTTAAAGGTAGCGAATTCGAGACCTATAAAAAAGAGACAGGACTGAATATTAGTATAGTATCAAACATAAATTTTATAATGTATGAGTGGTAAGATAAAAATTATTAAGGTTCAAAACGTTGAAATATCAGTTGTTACATCGGGGAACAATGACTTTATCTGTATTACTGATATTGCAAAATCAAAAGAAGGTGAATCCCGTGCGGCAGATATTATTAAAAACTGGATTAGAAGCCGGACTACACTTGAGTTTTTAGGCACATGGGAACAAATGTACAATCCTGATTTTAAAGTGGTCGAATTTGACCACTTTAAAATGAATGCCGGATTACCAAGTTTTGTATTAAGTCCCGGACAATGGGTTGAAAAGACCAATGCAACAGGAATTTATGTAAAGTTGGGAAGATATGGAGGTACTTATGCACATAAAGATATTGCTTTTGAATTTTGTTCTGCAATTAGTCCAGTTTTTAAATTATATTTAATTAAGGAATTCCAACGCCTCAAAGAAGAAGAAAGCAATCGACTGAAACTCGGCTGGGACCTGCTGCGTACCCTGTCCAAAGTGAATTACCACATTCATACTGATGCAATCAAAGAACATATTATCCCAGGCAACATTACAAAAGAACAGGCCAATTTCGTCTATGCCAATGAAGCCGATGTATTAAACATGGCTCTATTTTACAAAACTGCCAGGCAATGGCGTGATGCAAACCCCGACAAGGAAGGGAATATCAGAGATTATGCAACTCTTGAGCAACTCCTGGTTTTAGCTAACATAGAAAGTATGAATGCTGAATTTATAAGAATTAGCTTACCCCAAAGCGAAAGATTAATAAAACTAAATCAAATTGCAATAGCTCAATTAAAATCACTAACTGCTTATCCAATCATTAAAAAACTAAAATAACCGTCTAAACTATGATTCATATGATTACGATGAAAAACAAATCACAGCAACCCAATAACTATCTGCAATGAATCAAAGCAATCACATTAATCAGAAAAATCACAGTTCAGACAATATTCCTGCTTTGCGTTTCCCTGAGTTTGGAGGTGAATGGGAAAAGAAAACACTGAGTCATTTAGCCAAAATATTATATGGCAAAGACCAAAAGCAAGTTATAGACGAAAATGGCAAACATCCCATCTTAGGAACAGGTGGAATAATTGGAAGAACAAACCAATTTCTATACGATAAGCCATCTGTTCTTATAGGTCGAAAAGGTACAATTGACAGACCTGTATACATGGACACACCATTTTGGACAGTTGATACACTTTTTTACACAGAAGTATTTGCTAATACATTCCCAAAATGGTTGTATTATAAATTTCAAACTATTAATTGGTATTTGTATAATGAAGCATCTGGTGTTCCGAGTTTGAGTGGCTCTACGATTTATAAAATTAAAATCAAAATTCCTTGCATAGCAGAACAATCTAAAATAGCCATCTTCCTATCCGCAGTTGAAAATAAACTCACTCAACTCAAACAAAAGAAGAGCCTTTTAGAGCAATACAAAAAAGGGGTAATGCAGAAAATCTTTTCACAGGAAATTCGATTTAAAGATAATAATGGAAAAGAGTTTCCGGAATGGGAAATTAAAAAATTGGGTGAAGTGGCAGAAATAAAAGGAGGGAAAAGAGTACCAAAGGGATATTCATTAGAAGAAAAAAATAACGGATTTCCTTATATAACAGTTTCTGATATGGAAAATGGAACAATTTCTTTAAGTAAAATACGATATGTCCCATTATCTGTAGTTGAAACAATTAAGAACTATAAAATATCGACAAATGATATTTATATATCTGTTGCAGGAACTTTGGGCTTAGTGGGTATCATACCAAAGGATTTAGAGAATGCGAATCTTACAGAAAATGCAAATAAAATAACTAATCTTAAATGTGATCAACAGTACCTCTTACAATATTTAAAAACAGACAGGTTAATGAAGTTGGTTGAAAATGTTAGCACAATTGGTGCACAGCCTAAATTAGCAATTTATGCAATTAATGCTTTTTCTGTCCCCCTTCCATCTCTTTTAGAGCAAACCAAAATTGCCAATTTTCTTTTTGCCTTTGATGTAAAAATTGATCATTGCAACACTCAGATTAAAAAAACAGAACAGTGGAAACGTGGATTGTTGCAAAAGATGTTTTGCTAAACAATTACGAATTAATTAATTACGAATTACGAAAGTGTGAATTACGAATTACGAATGATTCTATGAAAAATGATAATGTTGTACAAATTAAGAGCTATGCTTTTGCTGTACGGATTGTTAAAGTGTTCAAATATCTAAATGAAGAAAAGAAAGAGTATGTTTTAAGCAAGCAATTGCTTCGGTGTGGCACATCAATAGGAGCCAATATTGAAGAATCAATTGGCGGACAAACTGAGAAGGATTTTTTCGCGAAATTAACCATCGCATACAAAGAAGCGAGAGAAACACATTATTGGATCAGATTATTAACCGATACCGGCTATTTGATGAAAGAACAAAGCGATAGTCTTTTACAAGACTTGAATGAACTTTTGAAAATTATTGGCTCCATCCAAAAAACAATTCGTAATTCCACAGCTAATTAATTCGTAATTGACTCATTCATAATTCGTAATTAAAATGACTCAGCCTGAACAAATATTAGAAGACAATTTAGTTGCACAATTGCAAAAGCTAGGCTATGCTTACGTTTCGATCAAAGACGAGCGGGATTTACTTGCCAACCTTAAAGCACAGTTGGAAAAACACAACAACATCACCTTTACAGCAAAAGAATTTGACAAGGTGCTTAATATCCTGAGTAAAGGCTCAGTATTTGAAAAGGCCAAGACCCTAAGAGAAAAACAGCATATTGTCCGGGATAATGGAGATGACCTGTATTTTCAGTTTATCGAGATTGAAAACTGGTGTCAGAATCAGTTTCAGGTTACGCACCAGGTAAGCATTGAAGGGACATATAAAAACCGTTACGACGTGACTTTGCTCATCAACGGTCTGCCATTGGTACAAATTGAACTCAAACGCCGGGGCATTGAACTGAAAGAGGCATTTAACCAGATCAACCGGTATCAGCGACATTCATTCGGCGCATCCATTGGTTTGTTTCAATACGTTCAAATCTTTGTGATAAGCAATGGGGTAAATACGAAATATTACGCCAACAATAAATACCAGTCTTTCAAGCAAACCTTTTACTGGAGCCAGAACGACAACAAAATTATCACCCAGTTAGAGCAGTTTGCATTCTGCTTTTTAGATACCTGCCATGTATCCAAAATGATCTGCAAGTATATTGTACTGAGCGAAGCCAATAAAATATTAATGGTATTGCGCCCTTACCAGTTTTTTGCAGTCGAAGCCCTGATTGAAAGGGTAAAAGACACCTACAAGAACGGTTATATCTGGCATACCACCGGTTCAGGCAAAACTTTGACTTCATTCAAAGCCAGCCAGATACTGATGAACCTGCCACAGGTTAAAAAGGTGGTTTTTGTGGTTGACCGTAAAGACCTGGATTACCAGACCACCAAAGAATTTAACAGTTTCAGCAAAGGGAGTATTGACGGTACAGACAATACCAATGCCCTGGTAAAACAGTTTTCGGATGATACGAAACTGATTGTGACCACCATTCAGAAACTGAATACTGCCATTAGCAAAAACCGCTACCTGGCACGGATGGAGAAACTACAGGATGAACGAATAGTATTTATTTTTGACGAGTGCCACCGTTCGCAATTCGGAGAAACCCACGTCCGGATTAAGTCATTCTTCAAAAATATTCAACTGTTTGGTTTTACCGGGACACCCATCTTTGTTGAAAATTCTGTAAAAAACGAACTCGGCAAGCGGACAACCAAAGAATTATTTGGAGATTGTCTGCATAAATACGTGATTACCGATGCTATTAAAGACGAAAATGTATTAAAATTTTCTGTTGAATATGTCGGCAGGTACAAACAGAAGGAAGACAGTAAAACCAACATTGATATTGAAGTAGAGGACATTGACACCAAAGAGTTAATGGAATCACCATTGCGCTTGGGCAAAATTACCGATTACATACTTGCACACCACAACCGGAAAACGTACAACCAGGAATTTACGGCAATGTTTTGCGTGAGCAGTATTGAAACGCTGATCAAGTATTACGACTTGTTTCAATCCAGGAAGGAAGCAGGGCAGCATAATCTTCGGATTGCTACCATTTTTAGCTATACTGCCAATGAGGATGATAAAGAGGCCAATGGTTTTATTCCGGAAGAATTATCCGTTTCGGAAGAACCAAAGGTCTTATATGGTTTGCAAGCCCATAGCAGGGAAAAGCTGGACGAGTTTATTGTGCATTACAATAAAATGTTTGAAACCAACTTCTCAACTAAGGACAGCGAATCATTTTACAACTACTACAACGACATATCAAAAAAGGTAAAGGAACGCAAGATTGATATTTTGCTGGTAGTAAATATGTATCTCACAGGATTCGACAGCCCGACATTGAACACATTGTACGTTGACAAAAACCTGAAATATCACGGCTTAATACAAGCATATTCAAGAACCAACAGGATACTCAACGAGCTAAAATCGCAAGGTAATATTGTTGTTTTCCGTAACCTCAAAAAAGCCACCGATGATGCCATTACCTTATTCAGCAACAAAGAAGCGATAGAGGTAATCATCATGAAGCCTTATGAAGAATATGTAAAGAAATTCAACCAGGCATTTATTGATTTGCTGAAAATTACTCCAACGGTCAACAGCGTAAATGATTTACAAAGTGAAGTTGAAGAATTAGACTTTATCAAGGCATTCAGGGAACTGATGCGGATAAAAAACATACTGGTCGCTTTTGCCGATTTCAAATGGGGAGATTTGGCAATGGATGAGCAACGCTTTGAAGATTACAAGAGCAAATACCTTGACCTGTATGATAAAGTAAAAAGCAATCACCAGAAAGAAAAAGTCTCAATTCTGGAAGACGTGGACTTTGAATTAGAACTGATCCACCGGGACGAAATCAATGTGTACTATATCCTCCAGCTTCTCATCAAGTTAAAGTCAAAAGTCCAGACTGAGGTCACCCAATATGAAAAGGAAATATTTGGTTTACTCGGCAGCGAGGCACAATTGCGAAGCAAAAGGGAACTGATAGAGAAATTTATCTCTGAAAACCTGCCCCACATTGAAGATTCCGATGATATTCCTGAATCGTTTGAGAACTTCTGGAATCAAGAACAGATTGTTGCTTTCAAAAAGCTTTGTCTGGATGAAAACTTATCTACCGACAAAGTCGAGAAAATCATTGAAAGCTACCTTTTTTCGGAAAGAGAACCTTTGCGGGATGAAGTGCTGGACTTGATTGAAGGTGAAAAACCAACGGTTTTGGAAAGGAAAAATGTGGGTGACAGGATTCTCAGTAAGATTATGCGGTTTGTGGATACTTTTATTAATGGGATGGTGGGGAGTTGATGAATAATCTGGATGTAAATGTACAATATTAGCGGCATTTAGTAATGTTGATGGCATTAATGTCAAATATTTATTTGAATTCAAAATCAATACTGTCAAATTTTTCTAAAAGTTGAGGAAGGGTCAATACCTGAATATCCAGTTCTTTGCAAATTGTCGGAATTTTTTTGAATAGTTTGTTATCGTTACTATATTCAGATTCTTCTGTCACAAGAAATACTTCTTCGTCTTTATTGTCTTTAATTAAGTTCATACACAACAATATTAACCTCATATCAGCATCATTCATAAAATGATTCTTCTGATTTTCATATTCAACAAGTGTTAATTTGCGTTGCTTAAGGACAACTGTATTTACAAATTGATTGTCAACTTGTCGTAAAAACTTAGCTGGTGAAGGAGCAATTAATGAATCAGTTTTTAATGGCAAATCTACGGATTTAAGAAATGACTTGTCAGTCAAATATGATAGGGTTTGAATAACAAGTCCTTTAGAATTATAGGAACATTCTTCAAGAACCTTGTCAATGATAATTATTTCACCTTGTTCAATTTTATCCTTAAAAAAATCAAATAGGACAGAATTTTTATCAAATGGTAAGTAGTAACGAACCAACGACAAAAGTGAGTTAGTGTCAATTACTACTTTCACTGTAAATACCGATCTAATTTATCTGGTTTAATATTCAATGTCTTGCAGACATAAGATTCATTAATAAGGCCTTCATAAAATGCAGTTTGTATGGTAGATACAAGTAAAGGTGAGTTAATTGGTTTTGGTGTTGAACCACCGGTTTTAATACCTTGTTGTTTTTCTAGTTCTCTTAGTTTTTGATCTTCTTCTTGTTTTATCCTGTATTTCTCATCAAAGTCAGTCTTAATGACATTATAGTTACTTTGTGATAATTTCTTTTGATATAGAAGCCTTGTAAATAATGCTATTTGGCTTAGATGTGTATTTTTAGATACTTCTTCAATTGTATCATAATGATAATCATTTGAACCGTCTGCTTTATCAATACTTTCAATAAGTTTGTCGTATTTACCCACTAAAAAGTAATATGCAAAATCATTGCACCATCTTTCAATATTACTCAATTTTGAATTTGATAAATTTTGAATGTCTAATTGCTCTACCTCTTCTTCATTAATCAAGAAGTGTCCTAACTCGTGTATAAGTGTAAATATTTCTCTTCTAAAAGAGGTTTGTTGCCGTTTTAAAACAATAACATTAGGATTAAGAAAAAATCCGTCAATGTTGGTTTTTTCTTTCTTATTCCAAGTTTCAACAAACTCGAATACTAAAATATTATTCTCAGCAAACTTACCAATGAGAGCTTTCAAGAACTCCTTCTTATCATTAGTAAATTCAGGATAAAGTTCATTTTTTAGTTGTTGAGCAACAACTTTGGGGTTTTGTTGAATATTATATACTGGTATCGTTCTTTCAAAATTTAACTCAGTAAGTTTTGCTATTGCCGAAAGAGAAATTTTGAATTCTTCAAACTGATTAACAATTTTCTTTGCCCCAATATTTAAGACAACCCCAAACTTCGATTTCCTAAAGAAAATACTTGCGTCTTGAGAAATTTCTGGTGATTTAGGGTCAAGATAAAAATGAAGTCCTTTATTGAATATTTTGTCAATTCGCTTTAAGTGAGTGAGGTTAATCTCATTAGCAAATATTTCGTCTTGAGTAATAGGTTTTTTTAGACCTATACTAATCATTGAAAGCAATTCATCCACTGTCAATTTGTATAGTGTCAGTAAATAAACAAGTCTCTTAATATTTTGCTCTATTTTCAAGAAATCAATTCCGTTTTGGTTGCAAATTTACATTTTTAATTTGGTGTATTTTTTCGTAACAGAGTTTTTCACGACTTATGCCTGACATTTGTTTTTTTAATTAATAAATTTAAGATGACCTTCTTATAAGATTCTCGAAAGGAAATATTGTAATTTCACTCCCTATTCCAAACCTCCCATTCCCCTTAGCTGTCCCATCGGCTACTTCAATGATCACATCCACCTCATGGGCATTCTCGTTCTTGCCCCGGAAGTTGCCGTCTTTGGTGGTATGGTTGGTTTATTAAAATTTTCATAAATATTTTTATTTTCAATAAAACGTGTTATATTCGCTGGCAGAAAGTCATCCTGAATATAAAACTTCTTATTATTCTCTCATACCTGGTATTTTTTGGAATGAAGACCTTTGATCATTTGATATTCATTAGCTCCAACATTTAAGCCAGGTCAAGTCAATGAATTGAAAAATAATGGAATGTATTGCTAAAAAATGAAACCCGAATTGGTCATACTTGCAGCAGGGATGGCAAGCCGTTATGGCAGTCTGAAGCAGTGGGATGCTATTGGTCCTTACGGTGAAACCCTCATGGATTATTCGGTTCAGGATGCGGTTAATGCTGGTGCGGGAAAAGTTGTGTTTGTTATCAGGGAAGAAAACTCCGGGGAATTCAGGAAAGAAATAATTAAAAAGCACGAAAATAAAGTCAATATTGAATTTGCCTTCCAGGAAATCTCAAAAATACCTGATGGAATTAGCTATCCGGAACACAGGGTGAAGCCATGGGGAACTGTGCATGCTTTGCTCATGGCAGAAGAAAAAATACATGGGCCTTTCATGGTCATAAACGCCGATGATTTTTACGGTTATAGTTCATACTCAGCAATGGTAAACTTTCTAAATGATGACAGGAACAAAGATGAATCTGCAATGATTGCTTTTCCGGTTGATGCAACTTTATCAGGTAACGGAAGTGTGACCCGTGCTGTCTGCAGCATCAGCCCGGAAAATTACCTTCTTGAAGTGACCGAGAAACATGATATTATTAAATCCGGTCACAAGATAATTTCCCGTGAAACGGATAAAAACATTGAGCTTCCTTCAGACTCAATAGTATCAATGAATTTCTGGGGTTTTTCACCGGCAGTTTTTCCTTCACTCAGAAAATTGTTCAGGAAATTTCTTGATGACAACAGCCATAACCAGGCAGCCGAGTTTATTTTGCCCGAGGCCGTAAACATGATGATAAAACTGGGGAAAGCAAGGATAAAGGTTTTACATGCAGGTTCCCGGTGGTTTGGAATTACCTATAAGGAAGACAAGCCTTTAGTTATGGCAAAGATCAGAGAACTTATCCGGGAAGGAGAATACCCTGGCTTCGATATATACCATTCTCATTTGTCACAGTAATTATTGTCAAATCCTTTATTTAACCGGCAGGGTATTTTCATAAGGTACACGGTTTAATATCGAGTTGCCTAATGTAATTTCGTCAGTATATTCAAGCTCATCGCCAATTGATACACCACGGGCAATAGTCGAAATTTTCACCCCGTATTTGCTAAAACGGCGGAACAGGTAAAAATTAGTTGTATCGCCTTCCATGGTTGTGCTCAGTGCAAAAATTATTTCCTTCACTTTATTTTCTGCAATACGGTTTTCGAGGCGGTCGATATTCAGGTCGTTCGGACCTATACCATCCATAGGTGAGATAATCCCTCCAAGCACATGATATATTCCCGGGAACTGGCGGGTTGATTCAATAGCCATGATATCCTTTATGCTTTCCACGACACATACCAAAGCATTGTCTCTTTTATTATCCGAACAGATATTGCATATCTCGTTATCAGAAATATTATTGCAAATGCTGCATACCTTTATTTCTTTTTTCAGTTTAATCACCGAATTCCCAAACTGCTCAACAGATTCGGCATTCTGCTTAAGCAGGTATAAAACAAGGCGGAGTGCAGTTTTTTTACCTATACCCGGAAGCCTGGCAAATTCGTATACAGCGTTTTCAAGAAGCCTTGAAGGAAATCCGTCGATATTCATCTTTTATTTCTCAGATTATTATATTCGTCTATTTTTGTGCAAAATTACACCTAAAACAGTAATAACAATTAAAAACAATTTAATGTCACCGGGATTTTTGTTGGCATGCTTTCTTTTGTATACCGGATTACTATTCCTGATAACCTGGATCACTTCAAGAAGGGCGAACAACGAATCATTCTACATCGGGAACAAACAATCACCCTGGTACATTGTTGCATATGGCATGATAGGGGCTTCCCTGTCGGGGGTTACATTTATGTCGGTTCCAGGCTGGGTTGGCGACACACAATTCAGCTATCTGATGGTGGTATTCGGATACCTTTTCGGGTACTTCATTATTGCCACCGTCCTTATGCCAATGTATTACAGGCTAAATTTAACCTCTATCTATACTTATCTTCAGCAGCGTTTTGGATTCTGGTCGTATAAAACTGGGGCATTTTTCTTCCTGCTGTCACGTTCTATCGGTGCATCATTCAGAATGTTCCTGGTAGTAAATGTACTGCAGATATTTATCTTCGAAGCATGGGGAGTACCTTTCTGGGTAACCGTTTTGATATTCATTATACTGATCCTGTTGTACACTTTCAAGGGCGGTATAAAAACAATAATCTGGACTGATACGTTGCAAACCACATTTATGCTTCTTGCCGTTATAATTTCGGTAGTTTTTATTTCAAATGGACTTCATACTTCAGTCTCCGGTATTATTTCCAGGATATTTCACAGTGATTATTCAAATATAGTTGTGACCAACTGGCAGGATAAGCGGTTTTTTATAAAACAATTTCTGAGCGGAATATTTATTACCATTACAATGACCGGACTTGACCAGGAAATGATGCAGAAAAACCTAAGCTGCAAATCCCTGAAGGATGCACAGAAAAACATGTTTTCTTTCAGCTTTGTGCTGGTATTTGTTAACCTTATGTTCCTTATGCTTGGCGCCGTACTTTTTATTTTTGCTACGGAAAGAGGAATATCTGTTCCATCCCGTTCCGATGACCTGTTTCCTGTCATTGCCCTTCAATATTTGAGCCCGGTCGCGGGAGTAGTATTTATGATCGGCCTTATATCAGCCGCTTATCCAAGCGCCGACGGAGCGCTTACTGCACTTACCACTTCGTTCAGCATTGACTTCCTGGGACTAAAAGAAAAACCACAACTGAGTGAAAAGCAAAAAACAAATATCCGTTATGCAGTACATTTTTGTTTTGCGGCATTGTTGTTTATGATAATAGTAGCATTCAGGGCAATAAACGATCGTGCAGTAATTGATAAACTCTTTACCATAGCAGGTTATACTTACGGACCTTTACTTGGCCTTTTTTCATTCGGATTGTTTACAAAATTTAAAGTGAAGGAAAAGTTTGTCCCCATTGTAGCAGTTGTTTCCCCTGTAATTTGTTATGTGATCAGTGAGTTTTCTGCAGCATGGTTCGGAGGATACAAATTCGGGTTCGAACTAATTATCCTTAACGGAGCCATTACTTTTACAGGACTGATGATATTAAGGAAGTAACTGTTATATGCACTTTTTAATTTGCAGGGTAATACAGCGAAACAGGAGTATTTAGCCTAATCTGGTACCCCTGCCCCGGAATCATATCGCCTATCAGGTTAATATTATAATATGGCCAGAATACCAACCCATTGCTGTTTTTTACAATGATTATATATGAATTGACCACACCCAGCATATTACTAATCGGAGCAGGTGTTTGCCTCAGGTATGAAATCAAATGCCAGTCGGTATTCAGAATAAGGGGAGTAAATTCAGGTAACACTGGTACACCTTCAATAGTCAAAGTATCGGAAGAGGTTAATTTTACCTGGTATCCGTCAAGAACATTATAGTCCACGATGCTGTTAACCCCGAATATCGGCCAGAATACCTGGCCCATATCATTTTTGACAATCTGAATATTACTGATGTTATTATCGAATATCAGGTTCATATCCGGTTCATAGGGTTCAATATACGAGGAAATTATGCTCCATCCCTGTTGAAGTATTATTCTCTGATAATCAATTCCAGAGCCGGAACTATTAATTTTAGAAAGGAAAATATTTCCAAACCATATTTCCGGAGAAGTGCCTGAGACAAGAGAATCTTCACCTGCCACAAGGTAGTTCCCGAAATATTCCCCGACCATATAGAGGTTGTTGCCGGGATCAATTGAAAAGCATGAATTAAATGAATATAGATCCGTTTTAGTCCGGAGATAACTTTTATATTCCAGGGTCGAATCATATTTCACAACAACTATGTTGCAGTTATTGGAATTAATTGTAACCGAATCGAAACTGATATTTATGAAAGGTGTTTCGACGTACACATTTGCCTGATTATCAACTTCAACATCATAAAAATAGCTATAATATTGCGGGTACAACAGTAATGAATTCCCACAAATTGCCTGGCCTGAAGAACTCAGTTTCACAATAAAAATATTACCACTAAAGGTGCTGCCTGAGTTGAAAGTGAGGTTATCGACAGTAACAATACCACCGAAATCAGCAGCAAGGTAAATGTTCTGTGAATTGTCAGTTTTTATGCTGAAACCTTTAAAAACTGAACCGGGAAAATTTTTTACCCATACCGGGAATCCGGTTACGTCAAAAGATGTTAAAAAACGATCGGTAAGAACAGCGAAGTTGTCAACCAGAAAACCTGTATTATTAGTTTCTCCTGATAATATTAACCTGGATTCATTACCACCTATGCAATCCACATTTTCCGTGCCTGTTCCTCCAATGCGGTCTGCCCAGATATATACACCGTTAGTGTCAATACGGGCAATGAAAATATCGGCATTGGCCGATGCATTCGTAATTGAAATATTTCCGAAATTAAGGTAACTGCTTCTGAAATTTCCTGAAATAAAGATGTTATCATAAATGTCAATAAAGGCACAATTCTTTTTTATTTCATCCAGTCCCTGGCCTCCTATTTTTTTTATCCATGATAATACACCGTCGGGCTTGTATTTAATTAAAAAAATATCATCACTGCCACTGGCAAGCAATGTCTGGTTGTCTACTTTTATTAATCCTTCAAATATTCCGGTAACGTACACATTGTTGTGTGAATCGGAAAATACAACACGGGGTGATGCCCATCCCCAGGAGGATGCGGAATATTCAATCTTATGCGACCATAAAATACCACCAAGCGGGTTGTATTTTGCAGTGAAACAATTGTCGTAAGTACCGCAATCATTCTGCTGCAGTTCGAAAGGACCAAAATCAATTACACCATGAAATACGCCTGTAATACACATATTGCCCTGAGAATCTGTGCAATTATCATAAATGTTGAGACAGTCATCACCTGCAGCAAATTCATCAGAGATATAGCCGGCATTTTTTGCCCATTCCCACGTCATTGGCTGGGCCATACCCTGATAGCAGGACAATAAGAGAAAAATGAAATTTATGTATTTGATAAAACTCAAGTTATATATATATTTTCTGTAAAATTGCATTATTAAAGTAAAAAACAAAAATTTCCGTTTCTTAAACCTCAATTTTAATTTAATATAAACGCTCACTATTGACGAATAAACACGTAAAATAGTTGATTCGGTTTTAATTATTTTTTAGCCAGTGAAATTGAATTAATTTCTATTTTTGCAAAAGAAAATTTATCATGTCAGGCATTATTATTGAGTATTAATTAACTTATAAGCTCTTAACAATAATTAAATAATTATGAAAAAACACATCATTCTTTTGGCCGGTATTTTAACTATCATAAGTTTCTCGGGAATGGTATCAAATCCAAAAGGGGGCAAACCCTTTGAAGGAACAATAAAATACAGCATCACTGTTGAAGGCGCTTCGTTAAGCGAGGCAGAAAAGGCACAATACCCGTCAGAATCTGTAATAACAATAAAAGGTAATAAAACAAAAACTGAAGAGAAGACATTGTATTACAGCCGTATGACTATTGCTGATTCTGAAACTCAAAGTATAATTCTGCTCTTTAACATGGAGACTGCAGGAATAAAAAAGTTCGTGAAATTTTCAAAGGAATATCTTGAAAAACAATTTGCCAACCTTCCTACTTATGATATAAAAGAAGTTAATGAAACCAAGAAAATTGCCGGTTATACCTGCAAAAAAGCAGAAATTACCGACGAAGAAGGAAATGTTATTGTCACCTATTATTGTGATGAACTGAATGTTAAAAATCACAACTGGGAAAATCCTCAAATGAAAAACATAAAGGGAATGCCTCTCGAATTCAGTCAGCCAACCGGAAATACCACGATGAAATTTATTGCCAAGGAAATTAAAAAGTCGAAAGTGAAGGACAAGGAATTTGAAATTCCCGAAGGATATACTGAAATGACAGAGGAAGAAGCAACCCAGATGTTCGGTGGATTTTAAATTTGTGATCCTTTATTTCAAACAATAGATTTTGTTCCTGTAATGTGTGGTATCACTTAGAAAATATTCATGGCAAAGAAAAAACAGGCTGAAAAAGTGCTCGATGATAAAGCCGTTAACAACAAAAGGAATAATAAAAACCCTTTTCATTTTTTTTCTGATGAACGATTTAAATTCTCCCTGGGTATTTTCTTATTACTTATTTCTGTAATCCTAATACTTGCGTTTATATCTTTTCTTTTTACCTGGGATATTGATCAAAGCTTCGACTGGTCAAATATCTTCAGATCGAAAGGCAACGCTCAAAACTGGTCGGCAAAAATCGGCGCTGTTTTTGCCAATAACTTTATCAGCCGTGGTGTTGGAATCGCTGCATTTGCCTTTCCTTTTATTCTTATAGTTATAGGGTTCCGTCTACTAAATATCCGTCTGCTTCCGATCGGTAAGACCTTAAAATATACGATCATTCTAACAGTATGGCTGTCGGTAACCCTGAGTTTTTTGACTGGTGATGCCAACGGTTACCTTTACAGTGGACTGGGAGGGAGTTACGGATACTTCATCAGTTCATGGATGTGCAGTTACATCGGGAAAGCAGGAACAGGACTGATATTGTTCTTTGTCCTTTTAACATTTATTATTTTTACCATTTCCGGATCACTTCAATTATTGAAGAAAATGTTCAGGCCTGAGCCAAAACCTGAGCCTTTGACCGATATTTCAGCAAGCATCGGACCTATAAGTTCTGCTGAAGCGGAGCCACCCTTTACTATTGAGCTGACAGATAATGAAGCTCGTGAATATGAACCCGCAGAAACCCTGCCAGTTGAAAAAGAAATAACTCAGGATCTGATCACAGAGACAGCTGTGGATACAAATCAGGATGTTGAATTATCAGTTGAGCAGCGTCCTGCGGAAGCAACCTTATCTGAAAAGGTTCTGAGGGAATCCGGAGTTTTCGATCCAACACTCGAATTATCCAACTATAAAATGCCTCCGCTCGAACTTCTGATTGACCATAAGTCGGAAAATTCTGAAGTAAGCAAGGAGGAGCTGATCTCAAACAAGAACAAGATCGTAGAAACTTTGGCCAACTACAAAATACAGATCGACAAGATTAAAGCTACAATAGGACCTACCATTACCTTATATGAGATTGTGCCTGCACCAGGTATACGTATATCAAAAATAAAAAATCTTGAAGACGATATTGCACTTAGCCTTTCTGCACTCGGCATTAGGATAATTGCACCCATTCCCGGTAAAGGAACGATCGGAATAGAGGTACCTAATCAGAATCCTGAAATTGTATCAATGCGTTCCATTATTTCATCGGCAAAATTTCAGGAATCAAAATATGAACTTCCTATAGCATTGGGTAAAACTATATCCAACGAGACATATGTACTCGACCTCACCAAATTACCTCACTTGTTGGTTGCCGGTGCGACAGGCCAGGGAAAATCGGTGGGTATTAATGCGATACTTACTTCATTGTTATATAAAAAGCATCCTGCTGAAGTAAAATTCGTACTTGTCGATCCAAAGAAGGTAGAGCTGACATTATATTCGAAAATTGAAAAACATTATCTGGCAAAGATACCCGGAGCCGACGAAGCAATAATAACAGATGTAAAAAAGGTTGTAAGCACTCTCAATTCTCTTACCATAGAAATGGAAAACCGTTACGACCTTATGAAGGAAGCACAGGTTCGCAATATCAGGGAGTATAACGACAAATTCATTGCCAGAAGACTTAACCCGGAAAAAGGTCATAATTTTTTACCTTATATTGTACTTGTCATTGATGAGTTTGCCGACCTGATAATGACCGCCGGAAAAGAAATTGAAGCACCTATTGCGCGTATTGCGCAGCTTGCCAGGGCAGTCGGTATACACCTGATAATCGCCACCCAGCGTCCTTCAATAAATATAATAACAGGAGTAATTAAAGCAAACTTCCCGGCACGTATGGCTTTTAAGGTTTCTTCAATGATTGACTCACGTACAATACTTGACAGTCCCGGAGCCAACCAGCTTGTCGGACGTGGTGATATGCTCATTTCACACAGCAGCGAAATGGTACGCCTCCAATGTGCATTTGTTAATATCGAAGAACTTGAGGCAATATCAAATTTTATCGGTTCTCAGCAAGGTTATAGCCAGGCTTTCCAGTTACCTGAACCATTTGATGAAAATGCCGGTGATCAGAAAGAACTTGATCTGGGCAAACGTGACGAGATGTTTGAGGAAGCAGCACGACTTGTTGTGATACATCAGCAGGGTTCCACATCACTTATTCAACGAAAATTCTCAATAGGATACAACCGTGCCGGACGGATAATCGATCAGCTTCAGGCGGCAGGAATAGTTGGCCCTTACGAAGGAAGTAAAGCACGACAGGTTCTTTATTCAGATGAATATTCTTTGGAACAGTTTTTGAAAACACTTTCCTGAAATTAAAAATATTATCTGGCATAAAAAGTATTGAACTAGTGAACAAGATCAACAAATCAGTAATGAAAAATAATATTCTGGTAATATTAATTATCGTTTTTACTTCGGGTGTCTTTGCCCAGGATGAATCAAAAGACCTGAAAGCAAAAGAAATCCTTAGCCAGGTATCATCAAAATACAGGATGTATTCGACAATTAAAGCAGATATCAGGCTTATCATAGAAGACAACCTGGAAGGAACAACCGATACTCAGAAGGTCTCTGTCTGGATGAAAGCCGTAAAATATAAAATCAGCATACCGGAAGTTGAAACAACCTGTGACGGAAAAATTGTCTGGTCGTACCAGAAAAAAAGTAACGAAGTAACTATCAGCGAAAAAGACCCTGCAGATAATTCTTTTTTTTCCAACCCTTCAATGATTTTTTCAAATTATGAAACAAATTTTAAGTGCCTGTACCAGGGCGAGAAAAAATCAGGATCTGCAACGATTTGTGAAATAGATCTTTTCCCGGCAAGCCTCGATAAGGATGTGATACAGAAAGGGATCAACAAAACCGGCTATTCACGCATCAGACTAAGAATTGATAAAGCTTCATACTCTATCAGGTCTTTAACCTATTTTGGTAAAGACGGAAATAATTTCATAATTGAAATTAGGAAATTGGTTCCCGATACTGAACTTCCCGACACATTTTTCACTTTCGACATTAAAAAACACCCGGGTATTGAAGTTATCGACCTGCGGGAATGATAGGTACAAATTAATTATAAACCGGATTTTATGATAAAATTCTCTCGTTCCGGATAATTTAATTAACTTTGCCACATATTTTCAGCAAGAGCAATTATTAATGAATGCATTAAAAATAGGTGGGCTTACCATACCAATCCCAATAATACAAGGAGGAATGGGAGTCGGGATATCACTTTCCAGACTGGCTTCCGCTGTGGCCACTGAAGGTGGGGTCGGAGTCATTTCCTGTGCAGGATTAGGCTTGCTGAACAGGGACTTATCAAAAGATTATGTTGAGGCAAGCATCCTTGGTTTAAAAAACGAGATACGTAAAGCCAGGGAGAATACACTTGGCATAATCGGCGTAAATATTTTAACCGCTTTGACAAATTTTGAGGATATGGTGCGCACCTGTATCGAGGAAAAGGTTAACATCATATTTTCTGGTGCCGGTCTGCCACTTGATCTGCCAAAGTTTCTCAAACCAGACAGTAATACAAAATTAGTGCCTATTGTATCATCCGGTAAAGCAGCAAGGTTAATCTGTGAGAGATGGAAATCTAAATTCGATTATCTGCCTGATGCTTTCGTGGTTGAAGGACCAAAAGCAGGTGGACACCTTGGCTTTAAGTTGCAGAATATTAACGATGGTGCGCATAAACTGGAAATAATCGTTCCTGAAACAGTTAAAGAAATAAAAATTTTTGAGGAAAAATATAACAGAGAAATTCCTGTAATAGCTGCCGGAGGAATTTATACAGGAGGTGATATTTACGACATCATGAAGCTTGGAGCCAAAGCCGCTCAACTGGGAACAAGGTTTGTCACAACCGTTGAATGCGATGCTTCCGAGCAATTTAAACAAGCATATATAAATTCGAAAGAAGATGAGATCGTCATCATTGAAAGTCCGGTTGGTATGCCAGGGAGGGCTATCCGGAACGATTTTCTCGACAAAGTAAGCAGAGGGGAAAAAATCCCGGTCTCCTGCCCTTACAAGTGCATAAAAACCTGTGAGATTGAATCAAGTCCATATTGCATAATATCAGCTTTGTACAACGCATATAAAGGCAACATGAACGGGGGTTTCGCGTTCTCAGGAAGCAACGCTTACAGGGCTACAAAGATTACCACTGTTAAAGAGATATTCAGTGAATTAAATGCAGAATTTGATAAGCGAAGCCTCGAAAACCCTGATTAATCAATACAGTAAATTGTCGTAAGGATAACGCTTTGTGTGTATTTCCTTTACTTTGCTGTATATCAAATCCTTCAGTTCAGCAATATTTATTTTCTTCTTTGCAGAGATAAATATACATGGTTGATTATCCCTTGCAAGCCAGGTGTTTTTCAGCACATCAAGGGAGATGTTCAGTTCTGTCGGCGGGGTAAGATCATCAGGTTCTTTTTCAATATAATTGTAAGCATCAATTTTATTAAACACAAGTAACACAGGTTTATCCGCCGCGTTGATTTCTTTCAGTGTCTGGTTTACTATTTCCAGCTGGTCTTCAAAGCCCGGATGGGAAATATCTGCAACATGTAATATTATATCTGCTTCCCGTGCTTCGTCAAGAGTTGATTTGAATGACTCTACCAGGTTATGAGGCAGTTTACGGATAAATCCCACAGTATCGGAGATAAGGAACGGGAGGTTGCCTATAACAACTTTTCTTGTAGTGGTATCAAGTGTAGCAAATAACTTATCCTCCACAAATATTTCTGATTTGCTAATAAGGTTCATTAAAGTTGATTTTCCCACATTGGTATAACCAACAAGTGCAACACGAACAAGTTCACCACGGTTTCTGCGCTGTGTGGTCATCTGACGGTCAATCTTTTTAAGTTGCTCTTTAAGCCTGGCAATTTTTTCCCTTATAATACGGCGGTCTGTCTCGATCTCTGTCTCTCCCGGTCCGCGGAGACCAATCCCTCCCTGTTGCCGCTCAAGGTGAGTCCACATACGCGTTAACCGTGGAAGAAGATACTCGTATTGTGCCAGTTCAACCTGTATCCTGGCATATGATGTCACAGCACGCTTTGCAAAAATATCAAGAATCAGATCAGTCCTTGTAAGCACTTTACAATCAACTGCCTTTCCTATGTTGCGCTGTTGCGACGGAGTAAGCTCTTCATCAAAAACCACCAGGTCAATGTCATGTTCTTTGATAAATGCCCCGATCTCATTCAGCTTACCTGCTCCAATAAATGTTCTGGGATTGGGATGGTCGATCTTCTGGAGAAATTTCCTTATACAGATTCCTCCTGCTGTTTCCGTAAGAAAAGCCAGCTCGTCGAGGTATTCTCCTGCCTGTTTCTCATTTTGTTCAGAGCTGATTACTGCTACAAGTATTGCTTTTTCAGCCTGCATTTTTATGGTATAGGGTCCGGGCATTTGCTTTATTTATGAAGTGCAAATATATACCTTACTGCTGAATGAACAATCTAAGTTCGAAGTTTCAGGATTACAGGGGTTCGCAGTAATACTAATTTCCTGCTGTACGTTATTATGTTAGGATTTAATTAATCTGAATTATCAGATTTCGCAATACGCGGCTTCATATTCTGGTTGTGCGGCGATGTAAGGACGATGCAATCTTAAAAATATTTCGTTAATAAAATTAATAAACTAAACTATATTTGCATTTGCTGGTCACTCTTATTAAAGGAAAATAACCCGTCATGTTATGAAAAATGTATTGATGTTAAGACACTTAATTATTTGTGTTGTCATTTCCGGATTATTTTGTAATGTGTCATTAGCACAAGTGGTGATTAATGAAGGCAGCAATAAAAATTTTTCTTCGGCAGCAGATGAAAATGGAGAATATCCTGATTGGATTGAAATATATAATTCCGGAACTGATTCATTAAACCTTTTAAATTATTCCCTTACCGATGATAGCGCTGATATTACCAAGTGGACATTCCCTGATATAAAATTACTGCCCGGCGAATTCAGGACAATTTTCTGCAGCGGTAAAGACCGTAAGCCAGTCACCGGTTTTATTAATGTAATCAATGCAGGTGCTTACACTCCTGTTACCGGATGGAACACACATGTACTCACCAATCCTTTTTACTGGGATGGTTCCTCAAATATCCTGATCAATACCTGCTCGTATGTTTCGACAGGGTATACAGTAAATTCCATTTTTAACCAGAGTGCAACTTCATTCCCTTCTACAGCTTTTACCTTTGCGGATGGTAGTCCTTCATCATGTTCATTTGCTTATGGAACAACTGTTTATCAAAGGCCAAACATGCAGTTTAACGGAATTACTGTCGGAACAGGTGTTATTCAGAATTCCCTGTACGATTACCCTGCACCCTATGGGAACTGGTACTGGGGAGCAAAAAACCAGATGCTTGTACTTGCTTCGGAACTCAGTTCCGCCGGTTTAACCGCCGGTGATATTTCAAGTATTGCCTTTGATGTTGTATGGACGGAGGCCACGATCTATGATTACATCGATATCAGTATGAAGCTGATATCAGAAAATTCTGTTTCAACCGAATTTATCACAGTTGACCCGAACAATAATCTCCATACGAATTTTAAAATTTCCGGATCAGGCGAAACTATATACCTTTATTCGCCATCACAGGTTTTATTAAGTAAGCTTTTTGTCAATTGCTTCAACCTGGACAACAGTAACGGATCATTTCCTGATGCTTCTACAACAATTTATTATTTTTCACCTGCGACGCCATCAGCAACAAACAATTTATCAGATACATATACCGAATATGCATTGGCTCCGGCTTTTTCAGTTCAGTCGGGATTTTACGGAGCATCTGTTAATGTTGAAATTTACAATCCAAACGGTGGCTTATCAAAGGTATTTTATTCCCTCGACGGAAGTGATCCGACGTTAAATTCTGTTTTATACAACGGAAATCCTGTGAGTATTAGTTATTCCGTAGTTCTTAAAGCACGTGTTTTCATACCCGGAATACTACCAAGTACCATAACTGTTTCATCATATTTTATTGGAATCGATCACCTCACCCCGGTTTTATCAGTGGTTACTGATAATATCCATCTTTATGGGGGAAGCGGTATTTTTGACAACTGGGGTTATGACTGGAAGAAACCTGCATATGTAGAATATTTTGATTCTGCATATCAGTTAATTTTTTCTCAGAATGCAGGTATTCAGATTGACGGAGGAGCCGGAGGAAGCCGTTCAAATCCACAGCATTCATTCCGCGTTGATTTTGACGATGGAGCATTAGGCGCTGGAAGCGTTCATTATAAAATTATACCTGATCGTCCCTTCAGAACCAAATACAATAATATTTACCTAAGGAACGGCAGTAATCAATACCTGGTTTTTCCTTATAAAGATGCATGCCAGGTAAAAGTAATGGGAAGTGAAACATATAACTATTATTCAGCCTGGAGACCAATTTCAGTATATATTAATGGTGGGTATTTCGGACTTTATGAACTGCGTGAGAAATTCGACACAGAGTATTTTGAAACACTTGAAGGAGCAAACCCCGATTCGTCTGATATTCTGACTTTGAGCTACTGGTATGGAAGTGTGCTTCGCGCAGTCCATGGCGAAGCCGATTCTTTCTGGAATTCATGGGGTTCATTCCAGGCACTCGATCCTGCTGATACTGCTTTCTGGAACCTTGCTGATCAATATTTCGACATGAAGTATTACAACGATTATATCATCGGGCAATCATGGATGGGGAATAACGATTGGCCGGGCAATAACATCAAGTTGTACAGGTCAGATATAACCGGTTACCGCTGGCGATTCTGCCTTATTGACCTGGAACTTGCCATGGCTCCCAACAGTTGGACCGATTGTTATTTTGACCATATCAGCTTTATGCTTGGGCAGAACGCCGCTAATCCTTATATCGGCATTTGGCTAAAAGGGATACAGAATGACTTGTTCCGCAATTATTTCATTAACCGTTATGCCGATATTATGAACACTTCCTATATCTTCGACCGTATTTCTGCCATTGAAAATGACATATTCAACCAGACTGTCGTGGAAATGCAAAACGAATATTTAAGATGGGGCGACCAGAACAATGTACCCGGTCAGATGAATGAATTCTATAATAAGCATCTTATATTCAATTCACAGCTTGCAGAACGTACCAATCAGGTAAGAAATCACATCCAGTCAAACTTTACTTTACCACGCCAGGTCGATGTTACGTTGGACATTTCACCGCCAGGTTCAGGAAAAATTCATATTAGTTCAATAATGCCGGAGACCTACCCCTGGGAAGGTGTATATTTTGATGGCCTGCCTGTTAAAATTGAGGCAACCGCTAATAACGGATTTTATTTTCTGCATTGGGGAAATAACAGTTTAATCACCGATACTTTAAATCCTGTTTTTAATGATACACTAAAAGCAGACCAGGTGAATTTTACAGCTTACTTTAAAGATGATAATAATTCAGCACCTGTATTGCCCGGATATTCTTCTGATTTTTCACTGTTCCCCAACCCGGCAATAAATAACCTGTTCATTAAAAATGAAGGCATTAACAATTTTTCATATCTCAAATATCAGATAATAGATATGAATAACAGAATAATGCAGGAAGGAAATATCACATGTGCAAAAAGGTATGCTGTCATTAATTTGACAAACCTGCCGGCTTCTGTTTACCTGCTGAGGATCGCAAATGAAAATGAAACATTGAAACTATTCAGGTTTGTTAAAATACAAGAGTGAAAGTGTTCATGGTGTTTTTTGACACTGACAAAAATTAAATATATTTTAAAAAAATGTTCCAATTATTGAACTGTTTTTAATAGTTTGTAAAAAAGTATTCTTTTACCCACTTAGAACGCCAAGATGTTAATATTATGCACGTTGTTTACTTTTATGAAATTATATAAGGGTTGATTACTTAAAATCTTTTTTGATTTAAAGTAATCCAAAACAATATCAAAAGTATTTTTATTAATTTGGTCGTAATGATGAAAATTATTATAGAAAACGCATTAAGAATTGTTTGTTTGATTTTGACCAGCACATTTATTTCAGCAAAATCCGAGGCTGGTCCCATTATCAATATTGATAAACAAAATATTACCTTTGGAGGAAATATTACTTATAATAACTCTGTTGCTTTTTCATTTAAAAATGGTTATTTGTTTTCTACTTCACTTGTCTTGACAAAAAAACATAATGTTTTATCTCTTGGTCCCATGTGGTGGATAGACAAAAACAAAAAGGTTAATTTATTCAGAGGAGGAATAATATCATATCATTTCTTTCCTTATTGTGAAAAAAAACTTAAATTCTGTTTCGTTTATGACCTTATCTATAACTTTGAAATAAATAAGTGGAACAAAGATATGAACTATGAGCCTGGAATCATGTACAATGTTGACTATAAAGACAAGTGGCAGTCAATAAAAAATCAGGTGGGTTATGGTTTTCAATGGAACTTCTATAAAGGATTATACTTATATAATATTTTTAGCTTAGGTATTGAATTTTATAGCTACAGCAGCAAAACCATTGTATTGGGAAAACCAGAATTATCATATGTCTATGCAAACAATAATATTTTTGCTAACAATCAAATTTGCAATGTTTTAAAATTTGGAATAGGATATAATTTTGAGTAATAAGAATTTGCCATTTTGGTTTTTAACAATAACTATTTATACTGCGTTGTTGGTCTTCCCACTATTGCAGGATGGGATGTTTTTTGATGGAATCACCTATAGTGCAATTGCACGCAATCTTGCCCAGGGAAATGGTGATTTGCTGACATGGCACCTGCATTATACAAGCACTTTATACTCTTCGTTTAATGAACATCCTCCATT
>Ga0247841_10002296_pt1 | contig 38905 bp, 31 predicted proteins | sample LaCruzMarch2015__2_FD_192410 | JGI IMG/M metagenome (GOLD analysis project Ga0247841, IMG submission 192410) | Freshwater microbial communities from meromictic Lake La Cruz, Castile-La Mancha, Spain - LaCruzMarch2015_18m | ecosystem: Environmental > Aquatic > Freshwater > Lake | place: Spain... | reverse complement strand
AAAGAGGGAGCCGATCAGACAGATGAAGGCGAAGTAGTCCAGGGCCACCTCCCCCAGCGGTTCCAGGGTGCGGAAATAGAAGAGGTAGAGCAGGATCACTACGGCCCCCAGGGCAAGCGCCACCCAGGGGTAGTTCCTCTCCCACCAGTGCGGCTTGAACAAGGGCCCCAGGGCGATGGCCAGGAGCATCAGGAGGAAAGGGATGGAAGCCCACAAGGGGACGCTTAACGATTCATGCATTGCTGGTTATTCCTCCTTGCGCCGGTTGGAGCGCATGGTTTCAGATTAAAGGAGCAGTGGAAAGTGCATGAGATTCGAGGGGAAGAAATCACTGAACTGCTCTGTTCCCAAGCTCTCCTTAGGAAGAAGTGACACTCTCCAGTATTCCTCGTTTTTGACACCTTGTCAGGATACACAGCCACTGCGTTCAAGCAAGCGTCCAGCTAGGAAAGCTTGATGCAGCTCGCATCGGTTTGCCTTCCTAGCGCTAGCTTTTCTTGCAATACAAACCCCGCACCATCAATTAGCTCTAAAAATGCTGATGGATGATTCCTGAGGGTTGCGAATCGGAGTATTTATCGACCCAATAACGCTAAAAACACACCGGCAGCCACGGCTGTGCCGATTACACCGGCCACATTGGGACCCATGGCATGCATCAATAGGAAATTCCCTGGGTTTTCCCGTTGGCCTTCGCGCTGCGATACCCTCGCGGCCATTGGCACTGCGGAAACGCCTGCCGACCCGATCAAGGGGTTCACCTTGCCTCGCGTCACTATGTAGAAAAGTTTTCCCAGCAAAACACCGCCGGCTGTGCTGAAGGCAAAAGCGATCAAGCCGAGAAGAACGATGCCCAAGGTCTTGGTGGTAAGGAAGGTATCTCCCTGCATGGTCGCTCCAACGCTGGTCGCGAGGAAGATGGTGACGATGTTGATCAAATCGTTGGCAGCGGTATTGGCCAATCGTTCAACAACCCCGGATTCCTTGAGAATGTTTCCAAGCATAAACATACCGATGAGGGGGCCAACTGCAGGAAATATCAGGCTGACGACGATCGTAACGACGATCGGGAAGAGGACTTTTTCAACCCTCGAGACCGGCCTTAACTGAGCCATCACCACGGAGCGTTCTTTCTTGGTAGTGAGAAGTCGCATGATTGGAGGCTGGATAATTGGCACCAGCGACATGTAGGTGTAGGCAGCCAAGGCCACGGTTCCCAGGAGATGAGGCGCCAGAGCAACGGCTGTATAGATGGTAGTCGGCCCATCTGCCCCGCCGATGATGCCTATGGAAGCGGCTTCCAAAATGGAGAAACCGAGCAGCTGGGCGAAAAGCATGGCGACGAATACACCAAATTGTGCGGCCGCTCCCATCAGAATGGTCCACGGGTTGGCGATCAAGGGGCCGAAATCGGTCATCGCTCCCAACCCAAGAAAAATCAACAACGGGAAGAACTCGGATTCCACGCCGAAGTGCAGCAGCAGATAGATGATGCCGGAGGGAGCATCCAGAATCCCTGTGAGGGGAAGATTGGCAAGGACGCAACCAAAGCCAATCGGCAACAACAATAAAGGCTCGGTTTTCTTGAAGATGGCCAGGAATACGAACAGCAACCCTACCAGGATCATAACCCCCTGTTGCCAGGTCAACGCAGAGAAGCCGGTTATTTGGGACAAGCGGATGATTGCATCCATCTCTGATTATCCGATCTCCAGCAACTGCTCTCCCATCTCCACCATCTGACCAACAGACACGAAAACCTTCTTGACGGTGCAGTCATAGGGAGCAAATAACTCGTTTTCCATCTTCATCGCTTCAATCAGTAGAAGCAGGTTGCCGCGTTTGAGCGCGTCACCGCTTTTTACTGCAATAGTGTTAATTTTCCCGGGAAGGGGCGCGGTAATGACGCCAGGCGCTGCCGCGATTTTCGGGGTTTTTGGTGGTGCACTTATAACTTGTGGAATTGGAGGAGGCGCAATCACCTCGCTAACTGGTTTCACTGTCTCCTTTTGGATAACTTTATCCTTATCTAACTCTTCCACCTCAATCAGAAATACTTCATCTTCCACTTTCACTTTGAACTTTCTAATCACGATTCCAGCGCTCCATCTTGATCATTCTGAAGGATTTGCGATGCGGACGAGATACTACGGTTGTTGTCCCCTGTTCTATCGTGTCCGCCTTGGGTTGTTGCTCGAGGCCAGCGGAGACTGCGGCCATGATCGCTGCCATTTTCGTCTTGCTGAAGTGTAAACCTATGGTTGATTGGGGAGGTGCTGTCTCAACGATTGACGATCCGGCTTGAGGGGAAGGCCGGTAAAATATGTATCGGAAGAGGGTGAGAATCGCTCCGAGGATCGCAAGTACAGCAAAGACGCTGAGCATCCCAATAAGGGAAAGGAGAACTCCGTCCCACAAGGTCACAAATTGCATCATCTGCCTGCTTTCTATAAGGGCATATTGCTGTGCTTCTTATCGGGAGCCTCGACGCTCTTCGATCGCAGAAACTCCAAAGCACTGGCCAGAACCGGCCTGGTATCTTTCGGGTCGATGATATCGTCCACATAACTGCGTTCGGCAGCTCGGAAAGGATTGGAGAATTGCGTCCGGTATTGCTCGATTTTCTCTTTTCTTGCTTGCACAGGGTCTGTTGCTTCGGCAATCTCTTTGCGGAAACAGATATTGGCAGCTCCTTCAGCGCCCATCACGGCAACCTCTGCTGTCGGATAAGCAAACGACAGATCGCCCCCCAAGTGCTTCGAACACATGGCAATGTAGGCGCCACCGTAGGCCTTGCGAAGGATCAGGGTAATCTTTGGCACGGTCGCCTCACTGTATGCGAAAAGCACCTTGGCGCCATGTCGAATGATTCCACCGTGCTCTTGTTCGATGCCGGGAAAGAATCCTGGCGTATCCACCAACGTGATCAGGGGAATATTGAAGCAATCGCAGAAACGGACGAAGCGGGCGATTTTATCGGACGCATTGATATCCATCGCTCCGGCACGGTGCTGGGTTTGATTGGCCACAATTCCTACGGCTCGGCCACCCAATCGAGCGAAACCAACCACCGCGTTCGGTGCAAAGAAAGCGTGGACTTCCAGGAAATCGCCAAGATCGACGAACCGGTGGATCACTTCCTTTACATCATAAGATTTGGATGGATTCGCAGGAACGATCACCCGCAACGACTCATCTTCTCGGCTGATTGAATCCTGGTTCGTAGAGAGTGGAGCTTCATGCAGATAGTTGTCTGGAAGAAAAGAAAGAAGCTTCTTTACCAAGGAAATCGCTGAACTGTCGTCTTTTGTGAGAAAATGCGCCACTCCACTTAGTTGATTATGTACCATCCCGCCGCCTAACTGCTCGTGGGTCGTTTTCTGACCCGTCACCGCTTCCAAAACGTCGGGGCCGGTAATATACATCGTGGCAATCTCAGTCATAATCACGAAATCCATCAAGGATGGCGAGTAGGCAGCGCCGGCTGCCACCGGACCAAGCACCATGGAAATCTGTGGTATCACGCCAGAGGCCAAACTATTTCGCTTCATTACTTCGGCAATGCTCATCAATGAATCGATTCCCTCTTGAATACGAGCGCCGCCCGAATCATTCAAACAAAGAAAGGGAATGCCCATCTTTAAAGATAGATCTTGCATATTCATCATTTTTAAACCGTGCATCTCTCCAATTGACCCACCCAAAACAGAGAAGTCCTGGGCAGACAAGGCAATTCGCCGGCCATTCACCAAACCCAATCCAGTAATAACCCCTTCGGCGGGGATATCTTTCTTATCCAAGCCGAAGTAGGTAGACCGTGTTTTAACAAATCGGTCCAGCTCCTGGAAAGATCCAGGATCCAATAAGCGCTCAATCCGTTCACGCGCTGTCAGCTGACCCTTCTTATGCCGGCTTTCCGCTGCCTTTTCTCCCATTCCCTCGGTTATTTTTCTCTTCTGCTCTGCCAATTGTGCAATAAAATCGTCCACTATTTTCCTCCACTTGATCGAACCATCATGGCTAGACTCTCTCGTCCATGGGAAGGCTCAGGTAGCCCCCTTATCGAGAGACTACCTGAGCCTTTTCTTTAAACAAGAATTTCTGTTGGAATGATGAGTTGTTTGCTTTTTTCTAACAATTCCTGCGGTGGATTGGGTAGAAGTTCCGTTCCAGCCAACTGCTTGGTGTAATCACGGATATACGCTTCCCAGTACTTGCGGGTAAGGTAGAAAACGCGTGCGCCACCTAGTTCATGTTGCACATCCGGGTATGGATAAGTAGGCAAAGCCATGCCGATGCCCCACCTTTTCCAGCCGTTATAGCTTTCATAGGTGGCCCAGAACTCTTCCTGTTGGAGATATTCAAAGCAATAAACGCACTTCGCATAATACAGGACAGCTCCTGCATTCATCCCGCGCATAAAAGCCATGGTATGCAAACTGATGTTGATCTTTTCGTTGAGCAGACGGCCATTGGCGATTCCCGCCAATACCCCGTCTACTGTGCCGATCAGGAAGTATTCATCCTTGATCCGGTTTCGCAACATGGCCAACAACTCAGCATAGACGCGAGCGCCGACGATGTCGTACATATCCCGGTCTACATCCATATACTGCTTGATGTAGGGGAGAACAAGCGGAATCTCCTCCCGCTCGATGGATCGGATCAACATGGTTTTCTTGGTCCCGTCCTTTTGTTTCAGGTCGCAGTACATCGGGGACCAAGGCTTGATGATCATATCAGGTGGGCTGAGGATGGGTTCAATTTCCTCTACTTTAAAGATTATTTCCGTTTGAGAAACTTTTTCTGGCACTGCTTTTCGCATGATTCTCCTTCGCTTGATCGATCATCGCTACGATGAGATCAAATCAGTGTAATATCAAACCAATTAGCGAGAAATGACGCCAAGATCAAAAGGCATCTATTGAGCGTAATCTATGGCGTGGTTATAACGCTTCTACCCTTCACCTTCCGATCGATGATCAACTGGATGGCTTCGTTTACTTCCTCCAGCGGGATCCGATTCGAGACAATGGTCGTGATCCGTCCCTCGTTGGCGTATCGCAAGGAAAGCTCCAAATCCCTCTTGCAGCCTGCCACAGAAGTAAGAATATGTCCTTCTTTCAACAACATCCCGACGGGGTAGAAATTGAGCAAATCTTCCTTGCGATAGCCGATGATAAGCAAGCGTCCACGGCAAGCCAGGGAGTCGACCATAGCATTCCATCCAACCGTACTGCCAACCAAATCATAGATCACATCCAAACCGGCGCCAGCGGTCACTTCTTTGATTGCTGCAGGCAATTCTGCGTAGTCCGTACAGACAATCGCATCGTCTGCGCCAACTTCCTTGGCGAGAGCAGCCTTCTCTTCCGAGTCAGCAATGGCGATCACTTTAGCACCACAGATCTTGGCCACTTGAATGCACATCAGGCCGACTCCCCCAACTCCATGCACACCAACGATGTCGCCAAACTTTGTGCCGGCCAAGCGAGTGGCATGAACGGCAGTCATGCCAGAGCATGCGTGAACAGCGCCTTCCTCATAGGTGACTTTAGCCGGTAGGACTACCAAGGAGCGGATGGGGACCCGAACAAACTCCTGAAAGCCGCCATCGGTATTGAAGCCAAGCTGACCAGCTGCTTGTGTACACATATTTTCCATATCGTTGCGGCAGTTGAAGCAATTGCCACAACTCATCAAATTGTAAACGGCAACGCGATCTCCAACCTTAAAGGACGTTTTAACGGAAGAATCGATCGCCTCGATGTCTCCCGCAATTTCATGTCCCAAAGCCATGGGGGCACTCACCGACATCAGACCTTCCACAAAGTGAGTTTCTGTTCCACATACCCCGGCTGCTCTCATCTTGATGATTGCGGACCCTGCCAAGAGCTCTGGTTTTTCAACATCTTCCAATCTAAGCTTTGATTCTCCCGGATGAAGCCTTGCTGCTTTCATTGGTCACCTCAAATCATATTTTTCCAAAGCTTTATTCTGATGATCATTTTTATTTCTCGTATCAAAGGCCTCAAACTGAGGCCTTTGATACGATATTTCCTTGTAGACCTTGATTTATTGAGCTAGCTTATCGGTACTCCATTCAACCTTTAAGCTACCATCCTTAAACTGTGCCTCGATCGCGGCAACTTTCGTCTTGACGTCTTCCGGAACTGCATCTCCCCAAGCACCAAGGAATGTTCCCTTGTTGGTTAGTGTCTGCGGAGTGAAGTAGTTGCTCTCCCGATAAGCATCCCAAGTACCTTTTTGAATGGCTTCAAGGGCGCCAGTCAAAGCAACAGAGAAATCAGAAACGACGCTGACTAGATTTGTTTTGGGATCGAAATCATGTTTGTCGGCCCAGGGAGTTATGCAGTAGATTCCGTTGGCAGCGCATTCAAGAATGGAGGAGTTGTCATCCATTTCCGAAAAAATAATGTCTGCGCCTTGTTCCTTCAAGGACTTTACGGCATCTCTGGTCAGGTCCGGAGCAACATAGTCACCCATGTAGACAATCTTAAACTTGATATTGGGGTTCGCGGCTTGGGCTCCAAAAATGAAGGAATTGGAATGACGGTTCAAGGGTGCAGCTTCGAACGGTTGCAGAACTCCGACCATTCCCGTTTTGCTCATGAGGCCTGCTACATAACCCGCCAGATAGTTCCCTTCTTCCGGGGTTACACCAGCAAGGACCAGGTTCTTGGGTGTAGCAGCTTTTTTGTACTTGTCTTGCTGGGCGTCGCCCACGATGGTGTCCGGGTCAATGTATGCTTCGCCAATGAAATAGACATTGGGAAACCGGGCAGCGACCTCAATGGCGGAATCGGTGTAGCTGTTGCTATGGCACATGATCACGTTTACGTTTTTGCCGGACCAGTCTGTCATAGCCTTGTTGGCATCTTGATTGGTCGTGCCTTCATTGAGGTTGAGATCGAACGCGACGACCTTCTGAGCGTTGGCAAATCCGTCCATAATTGTGGTGTCCCAGGTACCTTCGTTGGCATGACCATAAAGGATAGCGGTTACCGACAATTTTGGACCAGAGAGCGGTTTGGAATCATCCATGGGAACTTTAGTTTCCCCGGAGATGATTTTAGCTTCGACGGCGGCGACTGCTGTTTTTACTGCTGCCGTTGCTGCAGTGCCCCACGCGCCAAGGTGTACAGAGCCGTTGGCAAGATTCTGCGGCTGAAAGTAGTTGGCCTGACGGAAAGCAGTCCAAGTGCCGTTTTTGACAGCCTCAACCGGGCCCTGGAGTTGGACAGCCCAATCCTGTACCACTGAAGTAAGAACAGTTGCCGGATCGAGTTCCATCTTGTCCACATACATGGCAATGCATTGAATCTTCTGCGCAGCGCATTCCAGGATCGAGGAATTATCGTCCAGCTCGGTGAAGATAACATCCACCCCTTGCTGGGCCATGCTCTTGATGCCATCCCGTGTCTCAGCGGGTGCCAGGTAATCCCCGACATAAACGACGGTGATCTGGATGTCTGCCTTGGCAGCCTTGGCTCCGTAGATGAAGGCATTGGTGTACCGGTTCATGGTCCCGGATTCAAAAGGTTGCAGAACTCCGATCTTTCCGGCCTTGCTCGACAACGCAGCAGCGTAACCAGCGAGATAGTTGCCTTCCTCCGGCGTGTCTCCAAGGAAAACCAGGTTCTTTGGCGAATTTTCTTTCAGATACTTCGCCTGGTCTGGTTCGGAGGCCTTCACTGCAGGATCAATGCCGAACTCTCCAATGAAATAGACATTGGGGAAGTTGGCAGCCACTGTGATCAATTGATCGGTGTAGGTATCGCTGTGAGCGAATACAATGTTGGTCCCTCGCGCAGCCCAGTCGCGGATCACTTTTTCAGCATCCTGGGAGCTTACCGCTTCACTCATGCTAAGTTCAAAGGGAACTTTCCCCTGTACTGCAAGGATTCCTTTGTATCCAGCCGGATCCCAGGTTCCTTCATTGGCGTGGCCATACAGGATTGCGGCCATTGTCAATTTTGCTGCTGTAGGAGTAGGCGACGGCGTTGGTGTAGAGGGTGTTGGAGAAGCTGTCGGAGTTGGTGTGGCCGTCGGAGTTGCGCATCCGATTAAGAATGTGGCCAACAAAACCAAAGTGACGAGTAGTACTACAGTCTTTTTAACCATTTACCTTTCTTTTCCTCCTGAATAGGGTGATTTTTTGGAGACCTTCCAATGGATAGAAATCACTGCCCTCCTTTCATTCTCATTCTCTATAGTATGGGATTCCCAATGCTGATGGTATGCGAGATCGTCCACTTCTTGACATGATGATGACCAGCGCGATGAGGGTAACAATATAGGGAGCCATCGTCATCAAGTCAGATGGAATCGTCACACCGATGGTTTGTAACCTAACCTGCAATCCATTGATACCCGCGAATAAGAGGCAACCCCAGAAGATGTTTGATGGTTTCCAGCGTCCGAAGATCACGATGGAAAAGGCAATCCAGCCGCGGCCAGCAACCATCCCGGAGGTGAAACCTTGAAGAAAAGCAACCGCCAGGTAGGCTCCGGCAACCCCAACCAGGCCGGCGCCTACCAAAATAGTTAAATAGCGGATTCTGAAGATATTTACTCCGGCAGCATCCGCGGCGGCAGGATTTTCTCCGGTGGCTCTCATCTGAAGCCCAAGTCTGGTTCGGTATACCACTAGTGATATAACGATCAGGAGCAAGATGGAAAGATAAAATATGACATCTAATTCCAGGAAACGTGCGAATCCTGTCAACTCGCCTTGATACCCGACGAGCTGACCGAGCGTAGAAAAGCCGATGGTGTGCTGGTCGGACGGCACATAGAGCTTATAGAGAAAGCTGCCAAGACCCAGACCGAGGAACCATAGGCCAAAACCAATGACGATCTGATCTAAGTTGAATCTCACCGCCAATGTCGCGAGTATCAAGCCAAAGAATACTCCGCCGAGGAAACCGAATAGCAAGCCCATCCAAGGCGAGTCTGCGACAAAAAACCCAATGATTCCCAATACGGCGGCAAAGGTCATGTTGCCTTCCATGCTGATATCGTACACGCCGACTCGTTGGGAGAGGTATCCCCCCAAAGAAGCGATCAAATAGATCGGCAGGATATTGAGAGTTGCAAACAAAAGGTTAACAATCAGATCAAGAGTCATTATCTACTTTTAGGCTTCTCCTATTTGAACGTACTTTTCTCGTATCAAAGGCCTCTCTTCGAGGCCTTTGATACGAGTTTACCTTTTAGATCTGATATCACTGAGCTATTTTTTCCGTGCTCCATTCAACCTTCAAGCTGCCATCTTTGAATTTTGCCTCAAGTGCGGCAACTTTCGTCTTGACATCTTCCGGAACGGTATCTCCCCAAACACCAAGCTTCAAGGCAGCATTGGTTAGCGTCTGAGGTGTGAAGTAGTTGCTCTCCCGATAAGCATCCCAAGTACCCTTTTGAATGGCTTCAAGAGCGCCAGTCAGCGGAATGGAGAAGTCAATAACAACGGAGACCAAGTTCGTCTTCGGGTCGAGGTCATGTCTCTCTGCCCAGGGAGTAATGCAGTAGATTCCGTTGGCAGCGCATTCCAGGATGGCAGAGTTGTCATCCATTTCGGATAAAATAATGTCTGCACCTTGCTCCTTTAACGACTTCACGGCGTCTCTGGTTAGGTCAGGAGCGACATAATTGCCCATATAGACGACACTGAACTTAATGTTGGGGTTCGCAGCTTGGGCACCGAAAATAAATGCATTGGACATGCTATTCAAAGGCGGAGCTTCGAACGGTTGCAGAACTCCGACCATTCCTGTTTTGCTCATGAGCCCGGCCGCATAGCCGGCCAGGTAGTTCCCTACCTCAACTGTCACGCCGGCGAGAACAAAGTTCCTTGGCGTATTAGCTTTTTGGTACCTGTCCTGTCCAGGGTCACCCACGATTGAATCTGGGTCAATGTATGCTTCGCCAATGAAATAGACATTGGGAAACCGGGCAGCGACCTCAATGGCGGAATCGGTGTACTGGTTTCCGTGACACATGATCAGATTCACATTTTGTCCGGCCCAGTCTGTCATAGCCTTGTTGGCATCCTGATTTTGCGTTGATTCGTTCAGGTTGAGATCGAACTCGACGACCTTCTGAGCGTTGGTAAATCCGTCCATGATCGTTGTACACCAAGTGCCCTCGTTGGCTGGGCTAGGAAGAATGCCCACTACCGACAATTTTGGACCAGAGAGCGGTTTGGAATCATCCATGGGAACTTTAGTTTCCCCGGAGATGATTTTAGCTTCGACGGCGGCGACTGCTGTTTTTACTGCTGCCGTTGCTGCAGTGCCCCACGCGCCAAGGTGTACAGAGCCGTTGGCAAGATTCTGCGGCTGAAAGTAGTTGGCCTGACGGAAAGCAGTCCAAGTGCCGTTTTTGACAGCCTCAACCGGGCCCTGGAGTTGGACAGCCCAATCCTGTACCACTGAAGTAAGAACAGTTGCCGGATCGAGTTCCATCTTGTCCACATACATGGCAATGCATTGAATCTTCTGCGCAGCGCATTCCAGGATCGAGGAATTATCGTCCAGCTCGGTGAAGATAACATCCACCCCTTGCTGGGCCATGCTCTTGATGCCATCCCGTGTCTCAGCGGGTGCCAGGTAATCCCCGACATAAACGACGGTGATCTGGATGTCTGCCTTGGCAGCCTTGGCTCCGTAGATGAAGGCATTGGTGTACCGGTTCATGGTCCCGGATTCAAAAGGTTGCAGAACTCCGATCTTTCCGGCCTTGCTCGACAACGCAGCAGCGTAACCAGCGAGATAGTTGCCTTCCTCCGGCGTGTCTCCAAGGAAAACCAGGTTCTTTGGCGAATTTTCTTTCAGATACTTCGCCTGGTCTGGTTCGGAGGCCTTCACTGCAGGATCAATGCCGAACTCTCCAATGAAATAGACATTGGGGAAGTTGGCAGCCACTGTGATCAATTGATCGGTGTAGGTATCGCTGTGAGCGAATACAATGTTGGTCCCTCGCGCAGCCCAGTCGCGGATCACTTTTTCAGCATCCTGGGAGCTTACCGCTTCACTCATGCTAAGTTCAAAGGGAACTTTCCCCTGTACTGCAAGGATTCCTTTGTATCCAGCCGGATCCCAGGTTCCTTCATTGGCGTGGCCATACAGGATTGCGGCCATTGTCAATTTTGCTGCTGTAGGAGTAGGCGACGGCGTTGGTGTAGAGGGTGTTGGAGAAGCTGTCGGAGTTGGTGTGGCCGTCGGAGTTGCGCATCCGATTAAGAATGTGGCCAACAAAACCAAAGTGACGAGTAGTACTACAGTCTTTTTAACCATTTACCTTTCTTTTCCTCCTGAATAGGGTGATTTTTTGGAGACCTTCCAATGGATAGAAATCACTGCCCTCCTTTCATTCTCATTCTCTATAGTATGGGATTCCCAATGCTGATGGTATGCGAGATCGTCCACTTCTTGACATGATGATGACCAGCGCGATGAGGGTAACAATATAGGGAGCCATCGTCATCAAGTCAGATGGAATCGTCACACCGATGGTTTGTAACCTAACCTGCAATCCATTGATACCCGCGAATAAGAGGCAACCCCAGAAGATGTTTGATGGTTTCCAGCGTCCGAAGATCACGATGGAAAAGGCAATCCAGCCGCGGCCAGCAACCATCCCGGAGGTGAAACCTTGAAGAAAAGCAACCGCCAGGTAGGCTCCGGCAACCCCAACCAGGCCGGCGCCTACCAAAATAGTTAAATAGCGGATTCTGAAGATATTTACTCCGGCAGCATCCGCGGCGGCAGGATTTTCTCCGGTGGCTCTCATCTGAAGCCCAAGTCTGGTTCGGTATACCACTAGTGATATAACGATCAGGAGCAAGATGGAAAGATAAAATATGACATCTAATTCCAGGAAACGTGCGAATCCTGTCAACTCGCCTTGATACCCGACGAGCTGACCGAGCGTAGAAAAGCCGATGGTGTGCTGGTCGGACGGCACATAGAGCTTATAGAGAAAGCTGCCAAGACCCAGACCGAGGAACCATAGGCCAAAACCAATGACGATCTGATCTAAGTTGAATCTCACCGCCAATGTCGCGAGTATCAAGCCAAAGAATACTCCGCCGAGGAAACCGAATAGCAAGCCCATCCAAGGCGAGTCTGCGACAAAAAACCCAATGATTCCCAATACGGCGGCAAAGGTCATGTTGCCTTCCATGCTGATATCGTACACGCCGACTCGTTGGGAGAGGTATCCCCCCAAAGAAGCGATCAAATAGATCGGCAGGATATTGAGAGTTGCAAACAAAAGGTTAACAATCAGATCAAGAGTCATTGCTCACCTCACACAAAGATCATGGTTCGAAATCATGCTGGGTGTCGCAAGTCTCATTGCCAGCAAGAATAAATTGCCTTCTTCTCTGCAAGAGCGAATCCATGTGTTCGCTAACATGCTATTTTCCCAGCGTACTCCCAACGTTGTTTCAGCCATCGCTCGATGTATCCGGCAAAAACGACGCACAATAGCAGGAGACCGATGAGTATTTGCGAGAAGGAAGCGGGGATTCCGGCAAGTGTGAGAGAAGAGGCGCCGACGATCATGCCGGAGATAAAAATAGCCGCAAACGGCATGGCGATGATTTCCTCTCTGGCTAACATCACCACGACGATCGCAGTGAATCCGTAGCCTCCAGTGACATTCCTCTCCATTCGCATGAAGTCCCCCACAACTTCAACGGTGCCTCCTAGAGCAGCGATACCGCCGCTGATCAGCATGATGATCATGGTCAACTTGGCGATGTCCATGCCTGCCAGTCGTGCAGCTTCAGGCCCAAAGCCGACAGCCTGTAATCGGTAGCCAAGGCTCGTGCGATTGATGATAAACCAGACAATTGGAATGAGCGCCAAAGCGATAAGGAAGGTAGTATTAAGCGGGTATTGGAGGAAGGGCATCTGAGCCTGCAACAGGATTTCTGAAGTCCTGGGGTAGTTGGGATGAGGCATGCTGAGTGGTCCGCTGATCATATACTCCAACAGCTTCAAAGCAATATAGTTCAGCATCAGGGTAGAAAGCATCTCGTGGACACCGAACCGGGTCTTCAAAAAACCGGCAATTCCGGACCATAGAGCCCCACCGATGAAAGAAGCAAGGAATATGACTGGCAATAAGATGCCGGCTGGCAGATTGAGGTTGACTCCGATGGCTGTGGATATGATTGCTCCAATCGCCATTTGCCCTTCCGCACCTAGATTCCATAGGCCACTGCGGAACGCAATGATCATACCTGCGCCGGCAATAATGATCGGTGTAGCTTTTGCCAACACTTCCAGAATGCCATATTGCGAAAAGAAACTATGGGCAAAGAATGAGCCGTAAACCGTAATGGGGTTTTGCCCGGTAAGAGCGTAGATCACCGCTCCACCGATCAGGAAGGTGAGTAGAAAAGCGATCACGTAAGCGAGCGGGGAGACCATAGTCAGCCTCGAAATGTTCGGGATTTTTAACCATGTTGCTCGCTGTTGAGACTTTTCCTCGTTTTGGTCTTTCTGCTGTTTAGTTCCCAACTTTCTCTACTCCTTCGCGGTGCGAACCTCCGGTCATCAGAACGCCCACATCGAATTTTGACACTGAACGGAGATCATCGAAAACCCCCACTATCTCTCCCCGGTAAATGACCATTAAACGATTGCTGACCAACAAGAGCTCATCCAGATCGGTGCCCATAAACAACACGGTCATTCCGGTTTTTTTCATCGTCAAAAGTTTTTCGTAGATGAAGCTTTGCGATTTTATGTCCAAGCCCTTGGTAGGATGGTAGGCGATCATAAATTTTGGGTTCGATTCGATCTTCCTGCCGAGAGCCAGTCTCTGACGATTTCCGCCGGAAAGCTTTACTGCCTGCAAAAGAATGCTGGGAGTTTGGACCTGATAATCATTCACAATTCTCTTCGCATGAGCTGTAATGGCCTTCCGATTAAGCAGCCCATGGCGACTAAAGGGGAATTGCTCCGGGTAATCCAAGATCGAATTGTCTCGAACGGAAAAAAGGGGAACCAGTGCGTTGGAACTAGGCATTAAACTCATTCCCAGCCTCATTCGATGCAAAGGCAAGGAGCGAGTGATATCAGAGCCTCGATAGACTACCTTTCCGCTTTTTACTCGCCGCAGTCCGATTAATGCTTCTGCAAGATAGTTGCTGCCGTTGCCCTCAATCCCCGCCAATCCCACGATCTCTCCTTCGTAGAACTGACAAGATACATTCTTCAACGCAAGTAATCCTCTTTCATCGATGACGTTCAAATCTTTCACTTCAAGAATCGAGGCGCCTTTCTCCTGCGGCATGACGGTAGAGGTTTTCTCCAGTTCAGCGCCTACCATCATGACCGTCAGCTTTTCCAAGGTGGCTTCTTTCCCGGCAATCGTACCTACCAATTTTCCTTTGCGGAATGCGGAGATACGATCGGATATTTTCAATGCCTCTTGTAACCTGTGTGTGATATAGATGATTGAATATCCACTTTTATTCAGGTCTTTAACTATTTGCAGAAACGAATCCAACTCATTTGGCGCCAAAACATTGGTTGCTTCATCAAACAAAAGTATTTTTGAACCACGGGCTAGTATTTTGAGAATTTCAACTTTTTGTTTTTCACCTTCAGTTAAAGAACCAACTTCTCGATCGATCTTGTCTTCCAACCCAAAACCGAACATTTGGGAGAGCTGCTGGATGATTGCCTTAGCTCCTTTTCGATCTATGATGAATTTGGTATTTTCCATAAATAGGTAGATATTCTCTAAGATGCTCAGATCAGGTACCAGTTTAAAGAATTGCGGGACCATACCGATTCCCAATTGAAGCGAATCGCGGGGCGATCTGATTTCTTGAACTGTCCCGTTGATTAGAATCTCGCCCGCATCTTTTTGATAGAGCCCGTAGATGATGTTCATCAATGTAGTCTTGCCGGCTCCGTTTTCTCCGAGCAACGTATGAATCTCACCCTTGCTGAAAGAAAGGGAAACACAATCCAGTGCTTGTACGGATCCAAAGTGTTTGGAGATCCCCTTTACTTCCAGGACGATCTCAGGTGGTCTGGTTTCTTCCATCCCTGCTACCTCTTCTCTGGGTGTAGAAAAAAGTATACTTCCTCGGCTTTGATTGGAAGCTTACGTGGACGGAAACCCACTGCATCATAGATGGCATTGGCAATAGCCGCTGCCGTTGGGTTCAGCCCGATTTCACCAACGCCCTTGGCGCCATAGGGTCCTTCTGGATCTTGCGTCTCGACGAGAAAGATCCTCTCGTCGGGAATATCCATCGCAGTAGCCAGCATAACCCGATCAAGACAGTCAGATATTACTTTGCCCGTGATTGGATCGACAATCAGTTCCTCACTTAAAGCATACCCCATTCCTTGCGCCAAAGCTCCTTCTATCTGACCCTCGACAGCGATCGGATTCAAGGCTTTCCCCACATCTTGGGCTACAACCAACCTTTTCACCTGGATCTCGCCGGTTTGTGTGTCGACAACAACCTCCGCTCCTTGGGCTGAGAAAGCGTAAGCTGCAGAAACATTGGCATACCCCTTGGGAGTCAAGCGGACAGTTGGAGGGATATATTGGTAAGAGGAAGTGAGAATGTGGCCTACGCTGCGCGGGGAGCGGAAAACGGAATCTCCGTAGGAAAGGGCTTTGCTTGGGTCTTTGCGACAGGCAATCATGCTGCCTTGCAGCATTAACTCGTCTGCGGGCACCTCCAAAGCAACTGCCGCCGATTCCAGCAGGAAAGTCTTCAATTGAGCAGCAGCCATTTTGGCAGCGTTCCCATCCTCGAAGGCGACGCGAGAAGCAAAGCTACCAAGGGATTGTGGCGTCGTCTCAGTGTCCATACTGATAAGACGGATAGAATCCATGGGTAACTGCAACTCCTCTGCAACGATCTGCGTGATGACTGTGTTGGCCCAGGTGCCGGTATCTCCCGATCCCTTGTACACAGAAACCCGGCCATCGATGAACATCTTCAATTCGATCGCGGAGAACTCTCCGTCAGGGAAAACATTGCTGCCCGAAACGTGAATCGCTGTGGCCAAACCCTTTCCTTGACGGTAGCGACCTTCTTTCGGCCCTTTCTGGCGTTCCTTCCAGTCAATTGCCTGGCTCACTTTTTCCAGGCATTCCTCCAATCCGCAGGTCGTAATGGCCCAACCACAGGGCGTAAGGTCTCCGGAACGGTTGGCGTTCTTTACGCGCAGTTCCAGCGGGTCTATCTCCAAGGCCTCCGCAATCTGGTCTAGCTGGGATTCGATAGCGAAGATCGCCTGAGGGGCTCCAAAACCCCGGAAGGGACCTCCCGCTTGCTTGTTGGTGTAGACGATATCGCCATTAAAGCGGAAGTGTGGAACGCGGTAACTTGATGCTGCGGTTCCAGCAGCATAACCAGTAACGGCGGGACCATAGTGGCAATAAGCTCCCTTATCTACAATGACCTGCATCTCCCGTGCCATCAATGTCCCATCCAGCTTCACTCCGGTTTTTATGCTCAATATGAATGGGTGGCGAATGCGGGTGGTGGTCATCTCCTCCTCACGGGTGAAAGTGATGCGCACAGGGCGGCCGCAACGGATAGCCAGAAGGGCAGTGACTCCTTCATCCTCACAGTACTTTGAGCGAGAACCGAAACCTCCGCCGCAATGTACCTCCATCACTTGAACTGAAGAAATAGGCAAGTTGCAGACATGAGCAACTTCTTTGCGGACAAAGTAAGGGCTTTGAGTTCCGGTCCAGATCTGAAGGACGCCATCAGAGTTCATCCAAGCAGCGCTAGAGCGTGGTTCCATGTTGCAGTGCGGTACAGCCTGGGTAAAATACTGATCTTCAAATACTCGGTCAGATTGAGCGAAACCTTCGTCCACATTTCCGAAATCTCGCTTCATATTCAGTACCAGGTTATTTGCTCGATCCTCGTGGATCAAGGGAGCTCCATCCAGTAGTGCATCGCAAGGATCGAAGACGGCGGGCAGAATTTCGTAGTCAACTTCGATCAAGGCCAATGCTTCCTGCGCAATCTCTTCTGTTTCTGCTGCGACAGCGGCTACCGGATCACCCACATAACGAACTTTATCGATTGCAAGGGGATACATATCCGAGATCTGAGCAACATACTTGATACCGGGTGTATCCGCTCCTGTCATGATTGATACTACTCCGGGCAATTCCAAAGCTCGAGAGGCATTGATGCTTCGGATTCGCGCGTGAGCATGGGGGCTTCTTAGAATTTTCCCAAAGAGCAGCCCGGGCAATCGCAAATCATCGGTGAAAGGAGCTTCCCCGGTTACTTTCGCCCAAGCATAAATCTCTGGAATTCGCTGCCCAACGTATTTCAGTGGTTCCATTCTAGCCTCCATCGATTTGATCAATATTCCTTTACTTGCTCGCCGTATGGGTCGCGGTGGGCTCGCTCGATCAGCTCATCCGAACGGGTTTTGTTTGAATCATAATGTTCCAGGTGAGTGAAAAGTCCAGCTGGCCGCCGAGGCCTCGGCTCTCGCTCTTCATTGGGGTAACCCAGTGGCAAGATGCAAACGATGCGTAGCGAATCCGGAATTTCCAGAAGAGGTTTTACCTCCTCCGGGAAGAAGTTGGTAAAAACAGCAGTGCCTAGCCCCAGTGCAGTAACAGCCAGCAGCATGTTCTGGATGGCCATGCTAACACTGCCCCAGAAAGCAAACTGTTCGATGTTTTCCTCGACCTGGTGCATCATGCTGACGTACCGGAAACGGGGATCCCCGATCACCACCAAGTGGACAGGGGCTTCCAGCATATATCCACCGGTGAACGTGCGAAGGAAAGGGAAATCTCTTAGTTCCTTGATCCGCTTGATGCACCGCTGTACGCTTAATTGAATTTTTTCTTTGGTGGCCGGATCGCGCACCACCAGGAACTCCCAAGGTTGGGAATTCGCACTTGATGGCGCCCAGCGACCGGCTTCGATGATCTTGGCGATATTTTCGTCGGATACCGGATCCGGCTTGTAGGATCGAATGGAACGCCGTTTTTGCATCAAAGTAAGCAAAGATTCAATACCCATGCACGGGCTCTCTTGGGTCACGCGGCGCCCTCCGCGATGGTCAGCGCTTTCTCGAAGACCTCCAGCGTCCGCTCGGCTTCTTTCCGCGTAAAGCACAATGGCGGCTGGAAACGGATGCGGTTGTAGTAAAGTCCTCCTCGTCCGATCAACACTTTTTCTTTCAGCGCTTCATCGAGAATTTGAGTCAGGATCCCATTGGTCGCGGGTGTCTTCCTGGCTTTATCGGTGGTGATTTCCGCTCCGATTAGAAGACCCTTTCCTTCCACATCGTCGAGGAAGGGGTGGTGCTTGCTCAACTCGATGAGCCCAGCCTTGAGGAATTCTCCAATTTTAGCGGAGTTTTCCACAAGTCCTTCTTCCTGGGTGACTTCAATCGCTGCCAAAGCGGCCCGGCAGCTTACCGGGTTCCCGCCAAACGTGGCAAAATCAGGGCCAGGGAATGTATCGGCGATCTCAGGCTTGGCAACCACAGCGCCAATTGGCAGTCCTCCGCCTAATCCCTTTGCCAGGGTGACGACATCCGGTTCCACGCCATAATGTTCAATGCCAAACATCTTTCCAGTGCGGCCAAAACCGGTTTGCACCTCATCCACGATAAGGAGGATCTGGTTTTCTTCGAGAATTGGCTTGAGAACCTTGAAGTAGTCCGGCGGGGCTTCCACGATGCCGCCGATTCCTTGGATTGGCTCTAGGACGACGGCAGCCGTCCGGCTGCTGGTCTGTGTCTTCAAAGCGATTTTGAGGAAGTTGGCGCACGCATAACCACACTCGCTGTAGTGCCGATGGCCCATCGCGCAACGGTAACAATGGTACATCGGCAGATGCAGGGTGCCGGACATGAAGGGTCCCAGACCGGAGCGCCAGGCTCCCAGGCCGGTGATGCTCATGGTAAAGCCACCCCGCCCATAGAAGCCGTTCTGCATGCCAAATATCTCGAACTTCTTGGTGGCAATTCGAGCCAAAGTGATGGCATGCTCGTTGGCTTCCGTTCCCGAGTTGCAGAAGAAGCTCTTGGCACGACCCTGGCCCATCGGGGCAACTTTGGCAAGTTCCCGAGCCAGGATCGGCATCGGAGCGGTTCGATAAAGGGTGGAAAGATGGGTCAGAAGACCGACTTGCTCGGATACTGCCTCCACCATTTTTGGATGAGCATGGCCAATGTTGATGACGGACACCCCGCTGAAACAATCAAGGTATTCCTGTCCTTCAATATCCCAAAGCGTGGATCCCTTTCCCTTAACAAACACCTTGTCATTCCAGGCTTCAACGCTTTTCATTACATACTGGTCTTGCAATTGGATAATTTCCGCTGCGGTCAAGCCTTCCTCAATCATGACTTCCTCCGTATTCTGTGTCTCGAGTCATTGCAGTTTACTTGACTTTTCTGGCTTTGATGACCTTGTGAGCAGCCCGTGTGGCTTCCTCGATAACATGGTCTTCGTCGACAGTGAGCAATTTCCTTTCTTCCATCAGGATCTTGCCATCTACAATTGTAGTATCCACATTTTCCCCATGAGCCACGTATACCAGATGGGGCAGGACATTTGAGTTGAGCCCATGGAAGACGGGTGTCAAAGCAGGGGTCCAGGTATCTACCAGGATAACGTCTGCCTTTTTTCCTATCTCCAGGGAGCCTATTTGTTTATCGAGACCCAAAGCCTTTGCACCGTTGATGGTTGCCATCTCAAGAATTTGCCAAGAGGGGAGCAGGCTTGCATCGGTATGGATGGCTTTTTGAAAAAGGGAGGCGTACTTCATGACCTCAAACATATCATTGTTGTTATTGCAAGGCGCGTCGTCAGTACCGAGGCCTACGTTGATGCCGGCCTTCAGGTAGTCGATGGTGCGCGCCACTCCGTTTCCCAATTTGGCATTGGAGACGGGATTGTGCGAGATATGGGTGCCCGTCTTGGCGATCAGCTCGATTTCCGGATCCGATAGCCAAACACAGTGTGCTGCCACGACATCCGGCCCAAGAAGGCCCAGGTCGTAAACAAACTCTACGGGAGGCTTTCCATATTTCTCTTTGCACAGCTGAACCTCTCCCTTGGATTCGTTAAGGTGGACATGAACCCCAACTCCATACTTGTCCGCTAGAAAACGGGCCTTCTTGATGTATTCGGCAGAGCAAACAGGGATCCACTCAATGCCAAAGACAACCTGGATCCGCCCTCCGGCGGTATTGTTCCGCTCCAGGAAAGCCTTTTCATTGTCTTCCAAGGTCTCCTGGCCTGGGATCAAATCAGCGCCTTCACTGGAAAGAACAGCACGTATTCCTGTTTTTTCCGCGGCATCAGCCAAGGATGGTAGTTTGATGTACATATCGTTGACAGTTGTCGTTCCGCCTTTGATCACCTCTGAGTAGGCAAGCATCGCTGTCTTGTAGGCATCATCCGGCGTCATCGCAGCCAGCATCGGGTAATAAATGGTGTCAATCCATTCTTCCAATCCAAGATGTTCGCCGACTCCGCGGGAAAAGTTATCCGCATGAAAGTGCAGATTGACGAGTCCTGGCATAACAATTTTGTGCGTCGCGTCGATTTCCTTCTTGCCTTTGTATTGGCTTCGAAGAATAGTTGACTCTCCCACATCGAGGATTCTTCCCTGATCGATGGCCAAAGCTCCGTCCTCGATGATACGGTGTTCCGGATTCATCGTCACAACGATTCCACTATGGATCAAGAGCTCAATCATTCTCTGTTCCGGCATTACAGTCCTCCTCTTCTACCAAACGAATATCTTCCCGGATGGGAAAGCATTTCCATAAGGCCGTATGCTTGTACCACTACATGTTTTCCTGGTTCTTTTTGCAGCATGTTTGAGGGACTGTCCCGATTGCTGATGCGACGGCATCCTCTATTTTCCGGTACCCTGTACAGCGGCAAATGTTTCCTGATAGCCCCCTGCGAATCTCTTCCCGATTCGGGTTCGGATTCTTCTCCAATAAGGCATTGGCGGAGACAATCATTCCTGGTGTGCAGAAGCCACATTGGAATGCGCCTTTCTCGACAAACGCTTTTTGAAGGGGATGCGGGTTTTCTTTACTGCCCAATCCCTTTGCTGTCAAAATGCTGGCGCCTTCGGCCTGGAAGGCCAAGGTGAGGCAGGAATCGATAGAGACACCGTCCATCATGACCGTGCAGGCGCCGCAGTCACCCTTCCCGCATCCCTTCTTGACCTCCGTGCAGTTCAGTTCATTACGCAGAAAATCGAGAAGCGTCTGTCCCGGAATAGCCCATCCTGTCCGCCATATCCCATTGATCTGAAGCCGGATCTGTTTCACGCAAGGCTCCCTTCCAAGCGATGGATGGCCAACTCCAACGTCTCTTTAGCCAGTACCCCTGTCATTTCTTTACGATATTTTCCTGATCCTCGCAGCACCGAATCCCTCGGTTGGACCTCTTCCTGGATAGCTGCTGCACACGCGGACAAGGTCTCCTCGGTGAGTGGCTTTCCTGCTAGATACGCCTCTGACTGGCGCGCCCGGAAGGGTTTGGTCGCTACGGGACCAATCGCGATCCGCACGTTTTGGCATTGACCATCGATGGAAGCGATCCAGATTGCGCAATTCAGCTGTGGCAGGGCCATGGCTTTCCGCTGAGCCATTCGACGGAAAGCGGATGCCTCGCCCGGGCGTTGTTTATCGAAGGCGATGGTCGTAATCATCTCCCGGGATGAATCGATTGTCGATCTTCCCACGGAGATGTAGGAATCGCTCAGCACGCAAGACCGCTCTCCCTCAGAGCCAAGAATGGTCAGCATTGCATTCATCGCAACCAATGCGATTGCGCCATCTGCTGCCGGCTGTGCAGAAACGATATTGCCTGCCAAGGTAGCCCTATTACGAATTTGGGGACCACCAACCCAGGAACAGGCTTCCCAAAGGGCAGTAGCATATTGCTGCAGCAGTTTGGATTTCTCCACCTGGGTCATCGTCACTCGCGGACCCAACTGGATCTGGTCGCCATCCAGAAGAATCTGATCCAACCCAGGAATTCGTCCCACATCGACCAACACCTCAAAGGAATTGGTCTTGTCGCGGATCTCCAAGGTCAAATCAGTTCCACCTGCGATCAGGCGAGCTTTTCCATCTTCGCCCTGAAGCAGGGCGATCGCCTCCAAGGTACTGGTTGGAAACAAGTGATCTCGAACCTGCACGGCTTGCTATTCCTCAAGAAAGGCAACCGCTCGTACGAAACCAGCGCTGCCATGGTAGAACTTGATCGGAAAGCCGAAAAACTTGAAGCCAAAAGGCGGCAACAGGTCCAAATTTGCCAGTTTTTCATAGTGGGCGTACTCCTTGCGAGTTCCCACCAAATGACAAGGCCAAAGGAACTTTGGATCGTGATTATGATCTTTGTATTGCTTGGACCAATGGTTGTATCCGATGTCAAAGCTCCACGAATCTGTTCCTACCGTCTTGATTCCTTGATCCAGGACCCATTCCAAAGCATCCGCGGAAAGATGACCACCATGATCTGCGTAGTTTGGTTGACCCCAGAGCTTGTCGTTGCCGGTCATCGTGAGAAATATATCGAGCGGTTTCAAGGTGTAGCCGATTTTGCTCAGACGTTCTTTTAGCTCATCCCTGGAGAGTTGGTAACCATCCGCCAAGTCCCTGATGTCGACGACCACCCCATCGCCAACGCACCATTCCAAAGGCCACTCTTCAATCGTTTTCGGTTTCTCTCCGGCGCAAAGCGGACCCATGTGCCAGGGTGAATCGAGATGGGTTCCGGCGTGCGTAGTCATCTCCAGATAATCATCAGACCAGGCATTGCCCGGGAATGGCCAATCCTGGGGATCGATACCGTAGTATTTCTGGTCTTCTTTGGCGCCATTCTCATGCGGCAAATTGGTGATCTTTACATTCATCAACGGGCTGGGGTCGGTGGATGTAACCATCGACAGATCAATAATTCTCATCGTATTGAAGCTCCTTTCAAGATGAAATACTAAGTAGTTACAGCAACGTATGCATTCTTAAAGCAATCCAGGGGAGGTCGAAAAAGACCGGCTCCGATTTGCCCCACGCCTGGGTTCCGGTGGGCAATCCCGGTGTTGATAACCGGAGCGATCCGCGTTTCAACAACTTTTCGCAGATCGATCCCAAAGGGAGTACCCCGGTAGTTGAGAAAAGGAATCCGAAAGCGAGGATGCTCCGCGTCAGTGATTCGATACATTTCTTCCGTTGCCTGGATGGCATCTTGTACGGTTCCGCCGATAAAATTGGAAATCGCAGGCGAAGCAGCCATTGCCACGCCACCGAGCCCGGCTGCTTCCGATAGGTAGGAATCCCCCATGACCGGATTGGCATCCTCCGCTCCGTAGCCGGTAAAATACCTCCCTTGCGCTAACGGAGCAGGCTCATCAAACCAATGGCTTCCCAGGCCGGCAACCTGGATGGCAAAACTGTGGCCGTTTGCTGCCATACACGAAACAATCGTACTGCCAGGCACGTCTCGTACGCTATCCATTGTTGCCTTGCTTGCCGCCATCGATAAGTTTAGGAAAAAATGGTCGTTTTGATCAATAAAGTCGAGAACCTCAACAATTCTTTCCTTGGAAAAGGAGGATCTCACCAGCCAGGGGGCGATCCGGCGAAATAGCAGCGAAGTCGCAGATTTGTTTCGATTGTGGCACTCGTCCCCACGCTGCAAAGCTCGTTCGATAATGGCAGAAAGGTCAACCGAACCCCCCAGCATGATTGCTTCTTCTAGTAATGGGGCCAATTGACGCTCCATCCATCGCAACCTTTCAATGACGGAGCCCCCATTGGCGCCAAAGCGCAGCGTTTGACCAAGTCCTTCGTTGATCGTAACAAAAACGCGATTGGCAAAAGATAGATTTTCGACGATAAATACAGGCATCGCCGGGCTTACGATACCCGCCATCGGACCCAACATGCCGTGCGCATGTGCGGACGCGAACTCCACTTCCCCTCTCTCTGCCATCGCCCGGGCTTCCTCCAAAGTCGCTGCCCATCGCTCGTAGACAATGGCGCCCACTGCAGCATTGCGCATTGCTCCGCACATTTCGCTCCAGGCAAGCGGAGGTCCTGCATGGAGTAAACGATGGCCCTCTCCCAACCAATGCACTTCACGAGCTGCCGTACTCATTCCAACCCAATGAACTTTAGCGGAACCAATCCGGCTCATGACCTGCTCGTTCGCTTTTTGGTGGAGGGAGGAAGGCGCAGTCATTTCTACGCGAGCACTGCGATCCCGTTAATTTCGATCATCAATTCCTCCAGGACCAAGTGGCTGATCTCGACGAGCGTGCTGGCTGGAGGATTTTCCCGGAAATAGGGATCCCTGACCTTTGCAAAAATCGCACGGTTCCGAATATCGGTGAGAAAAACGGTGATGCTGATCAAATCTTCGGGCTTTCCGCCTGCAGATTTCAGCATGGCTAGGAGATTTTCCAAAGCCTGCTGTGCCTGTGCTTTAAAGTCCCCCTTCCCGACCACGTTCCCCTCGCTGTCCAGGGAGATCTGGCCGGAAATGGAGACGAAACTCCCTCGGCGCACACATTGAGCCCAGGTTCCATCACTCGCCGCCACTTCTTCTGTACCCAGAATTCTAGTTGCTTTTTCCATTCGCCATCGCTTCCTTTCCATTATCCATTCGCACAAAATCCTTGATGACGCTCTCTAGATGATCTTGTGCGGCTTTTTCAGATCGACTTGCATCATGGTTTTTAAAGCTATCAATAATTTCTTGGTGCTCTTTGATTGAGTGAAAATAGCGGTCGGGCGCTCGAATCGTATAAAACCGGCATAAATAAACAAGCGATAACTGCTTTTCCAGGATACCGATCAAAGTGGGGGACCCCGAACACTGAATTAACATCGAGTGAATCTTGCGATCGTAATCGAAAAATTCCTCCTGCCCTACCGGGTTCTGGCAGGAGTTCATCTCTTCCTGCAATGCTTCGAACGCGGCGATCTCTTCCTGGGTAATCCTCTTCGCTGCCTCTGCAGCAGCGAGGCCTTCCATGGCTGCTTCCACTCGCAATAAATCAATAATTTCCTCTCGGCGGAAGGAGACCACATACATGCCTACATGCGGTTGGTTGTCGACCAATCCTTCTTGCTCCAGAACCAGTAATGCCTCTCGGATGGGTGTCCGGCTTACGCCATATTTCGTGCTAATTTCTTCTTCGACGAGCTTCTGGCCCGGCGCATATTCTCGATTGAGGATGGCTTCACGCATGACGTGCACCAACTCTGTTCGCATGGTTCGACGAAAGCTATTTGCTGTTGATACTTCCAAGGCGTTCACCTTCCCATGTATATTCGTCCAGTGGCCGGGGATCATCCCCGGCCACTGGATTCAATCTGGTGTCTAGTTGAAGGGCAGAAGCTCGTTTAACTTATCTTTCAATCCTGCCTCGTCCAAGCCAGCTGGAGGAAGGAAGTAGCGGCCAAGCTGCATCGCCGGGAGCATTGACTTATAGAGAGGCGCGATCGCCAGCAAACTCGGGTCCGTGTAAACGGACATCCGAGCGGGGGAGAGGTAACGAACGGCACTACCATCCGGAGGAGCTACCTGACGGATATTTTCTGCCGTGCTGGTGACCCACTGGGAGAATGTCAGCGCATCGGCTCGCTTCTGGCCGGTCAGCGACTTGTCCAGACACATGGAGTCCACGTACCCGGTCGAAGCGGACACGGGGGTATCGGCTTGATAGAACGGCATGATGGCGATGTCATCCATGCTGAGGGTCGTATCGAACCATGTATTATTCGCGTTATCGATGATGTCCGCCATATAGCCTAGTGCCTCGGAGTAGTAGACATAGGCTCGGCCATTGCCGTAGACGAACTTCCGGATCAGATCATCAGACATTTTGTCATTCAACACGTTTCTTCCGTTGCCCGGATCCTCAAGGGCGATCATGCGTTTCATGAGGTCCACAGCCTGCGTGTTGATGTTATCTTTGTTCACAAAGCTCCAAAAGGTAGTAGGGTTGTCCTTGTATAAATCCATCAGGGTATCCTTGTACCGGTTGGTAACGTAGCTCCCCATGATGTCAATCAATAATCCCTCACCCAGTGGGTGATCCTTGCCGCCGATCACTTTCTCCAACTCAGAGAAGGACTTCACTGCGGCTAGTTCCGTATCGTTTTTGTTGTAGAACATGAAGTCCGTGCAAGTCCAGTGGGGAATGCCCCACCAGGTACCGCTGCTATCTACTGCCACATCCTTGGTGATCTGCAAGAAGTCGTCCGGATTGGGGACTTCACTCGTAGCCAAGGGTTGCAGTTTGCCGGCGGCCTTCATTGCCTCCAACATTCCCTCGTCGCATTCATAGACATCGGCCTGATTGACGAGAACCCCGTAGGGATCACCGTAATAATCGGGCAGATTCATGATCTCTAGGTCAATTTCCGGATAAGCCGCCTCGAAATCCTTTTCCATGGTGGACAGGTATTCGTCCAGGTTGGGAATCCAGTTGTAGACGATTGCCGAAAGAGGCCGCCTGGCTGCTGTCTCTGTAGGCGTTACAGGGATTTCAGCCCCTGGAGCATACAGATAGACAACATCGGTGCTACCATCTTCCCTGTTGGACCAAGTCGCGGCTCCACCGAATAATTCTACTGCCCATCTGAAGGGCACATAGGTCGTTCCATCAATGATCATGGCTCCTTCTGTCTTGACAGGACCCTTGTCGGTTGTCCATTGCGTGGAACCAAGTCCTTCTTCGAATGGAATCTGCACCCAGGAAGCATCGCGAATCGGAGAGAAATACTCGACCGGATGCACCGTCGACCCAAATACCAACCCACTGCCAGCTAGAAGCAATACGAGTAAACAGATGACACTGTTGATCCAAAACTTTTTCAACTCATCGCCCTCCTACGCTTTAGTAATGTATACATTACACAGTATATTTTGAAAGTCAATATGCGTAGATGAAAAGAAAGGATAAATATCTTTAGACCTCTTAAAGTGGTTTTCACCTAGACAATGCCGGTCGTTGCTCGAAATCTTGCTTAGTCTCTCTAAAGACTGATCGATTCTGTTTGGTGCTATTGTTTTCTTAAGAACTACCACAAGATCTCACGAATCGGAGAAAAGTGGACACCAAATTTCAAGTAGATTTTAACTTCGACTGGTTTTTAGCACGGCAAATCTACTTGGTTCAAGATTGCTTTCCGAATGAATTACAATGGTTTCTTGCGCATGGTCCACCGTAGATTATTACGTTGAGTGTGCTCTATGTGCTAAGACGGCGAACCTTCCCATTTTTGCTGTAAGACTAGGTCGAAGCCGAAGGAAGGAAACACCAACACCATCATCCGTCTTTTGACAGTCCGGCAGGACACCCTACCGGGTGCTGAAAGGTACCAGGCCTGACGGAAGCATCCTCTCTAGACAAAGATTATCCTCTTCTACCTTTGGGTTGATGGAGTCTACCTCGTGGTCTGTCAACCGGTGCTATGAGAGGAACTCCACCGTGCTGACCTCAAACAAGAGCTTCCGCGAGTGTGACATTTTCGATCGTGGCATGTGGGCAGTTTACGACCGTGGGCGACACCATGGTTTCTTAACGGTAGCAACGCAGGTTCACCGCATTCCTTCTCCTTCCCCCTACTCCAACAGGAGTTTGTCCAAGGATGGGAAGCAAGTACCAGAGACCTCGGCATCTGGCATGACAACCATGGTCTTTTCATCACCCCCCCCATTGACTCGGCGGGGTTCCCAATGCATCACAAGAACGGCGATTTGTTGGGGTGAGCCAAGGAGTGACCTTCAAAGAGCGGGGAGTTGCGATAGCAGGGATCACTTGCCCGAGATGGGACATTCCGCAACGTTTGACAATATCTCCTATACAAAGGTAGGATTCCCAACTAAAATGAGAAAGAACCTTACAAATACTGCACAGAGCAGGAGGCAACGATATGGGATTCCATGAACAAAGACTGATGCCTATCATCAATAGAACTGTAGATTCTCTTTGTAATACCCCGCATATGCAAGACATCTTGCATGGAACCATGAGCAAAGAGATATTTCAGTTTCAATTGAAACAGAACTTTAATTATTTAAAGGATTTTTGTCGCTGTTGGGCGGTTGGTCTCGCTCGATGCAGCGATTATGACGAGCTTAGTTTGTGGTACAAGCTATTCAAGGGTACTTTTGAAATCGAAATAGGGGAAAGTATACGGTATTGGTGCCAACAAGCGGATCTCTCCTTCGATGAGATGGAAAACACCACCATGGCTCAAATGAAACGCTCTTATACTTCCCATGAATTGGCTTCCTCCTTTGAAGGTGACCAAACCATACAGGTTCTAGTATTGTTTCCATGCACAATTCTCTATTTGTATATGGGATTAAAGCTTGTACCTCAATGTACTCTACCTGAAGACAATATGTACCGACACTGGTTGGAGTTTTATGTCGGAGACTGGTATACCGCGCATTGCCAAAATATGATCCGACTAGTGAACAAGCTGACAGAAAATAAAACTGAGCGGGAATTGAGTAGGATTTTGGAGATATTCGCTGTGAGCTGTAATTATGAATATTTGCAGTGGACGACGATGTATCAAAATGCTGAGACTTGGCCTTTGGATGATATATTCCCTCCGAAATTCACCACTTTGGAACAATTTAAAATATAGCACTGAAGACAAAAAACTCGCGCAAGAGGTGGATATGGGCTTTTATGAGGAAAGATTGCTGCCAAGAATCACGACAACGGTAACTGCAGAAATGGAGTTACCTTACATGAAGGAAATGCTGGAAGGTACTCTTCCCTTGGAGAATTTCAGATTTCAATGCCGGCAGAACTACAACTACCTGATTGAGTATGGAAAAGCTTGGGCCATCGGCTTCGCCAAATGTTCGGAATACAACGAAATGGCAATCTGGTATGAATTCGTGAAAGAAACCATCGAGCATGAAATCCCTTTCTACAAGGAATATTGGCAGGATCGGCTGGGGGTTTCTTTTGAGGAAATGGAAACTACGATCATGGCCAATGTGAAGCGCTCCTACACTTCACATGAGTTGGCCAGAAGCTGGGAAGGTGATCTGGCAGAGCAGGTGACAGCCCTTCTCCCGTGCGATTTGGTCTACTGGCAGATGGGGCAGCGGTTAACCTCTCTATGCACCTTGCCAGAAGGCCATCTATACCGGGATTGGATGAGCTTCTATACAAAAGGCTGGTTTGTAGAAGTATGCGAAAAGCTGATCCGATTGATCAATAAACTAACAGAACACAAGACTCCCCGGGAACTCGCCAAGCTGGAGGAAGTATTTGCCATTGGTTGCAACTATGAGTATCTAAGCTGGAGGGATATGTACTACAAGATGGAGACTTGGCCTTTGGATGAGCTATTCCCGGAAAAATTCAACAAGATAGAAAAGTTCCGTATTTAGCATCTATACGCCTACTTGTCTTTTCCATCCCTGCCGGTAGTTCTCACAACTCCCTGGCAGGTGGATGTGATCAGGTTCAGCGATGCAATATGTCGGCGACCCCGCCTCTTCTTCCTTCAACGTGGGCAGCATCGGCAGTTGGCTGCTGGAAGATATAGCTATAAGTTGTGGATTGCCCTTTGGACCAAAACATCATTGTCTTCAGTTTTTTTTCGCAAGATTCAGCCCAAGCCGATTTATAAACTGTTTGGTAATAGTTTACCAATCCAGTCTTTTTTGGGGGATTCTTTCCATTCGTTGTTTGTATCTAATGGATTCAAAATTTACAGGAGTTGCTCACTCGGCGAACTTCATCATCTATCACGCTCATACTGCGTAATCTTCAACCGAGATTAACCCTGTATTGATCTACTTGACCTATGCGCCGAAGCCCCAATGATAAGACCGCGGGAGTGAAGACATGCTCGAGGGAGGCGTTGATCCATTTGAAGTGCCCCCCTTGGAAAAACCAAGCCTGTGCCAAAACAGAAATGCGTTTCCTGATAACAGATAAAGCACCGATGTATTAGGAACTCTTTGCTCATTGATTGGTATCATTGACTAGCGTTCGGGACCTTTCCGAAGGTGCTAAAGGTTGCTATCGCAATCGTTTCTTCAAGGAGGTAGTCTGTGCAATATCGAGCTTTTGGCCGTCTAGACTGGAAACCATCCGCTTTGGGCTTTGGAGCGATGCGTCTGCCGGTCTTGGATGGAGATCCCAAGCGAATCGATCTGGAGCATGCCTCCGCCATGCTTCAACTGGCCATCGATGAGGGAGTGAACTATGTAGATACTGCCTATCCCTATCATGGGGGCGCCAGCGAAGGATTCATCGGCAAAGCCTTGGAGGGCGCCAATCGGAAAAAAGTGAAGTTGGCCACCAAGCTGCCTTGCTGGTTAGTAAACAGAGCAGATGACTTCGATCGCTTCCTGGACGAACAGTTGACCAGGCTGCGCACGGAAAAGATTGACTTTTATCTGTTGCACTCCCTTTCCAAAGGAACTTGGAGCAAAGTGCGAGATCTGGGTGTGCTGGACTGGGCTGAACGGGCCTAGGCAGACGGCCTCATTCAATACCTCGGCTTTTCCTTTCACGACAGCTACCCTGTTTTTCAGGAGATTATCGACGCCTACGACCACTGGGATTTCTGTCAAATCCAGTATAACTACATGGATATTGAGCAACAGGCTGGCAGGCGAGGTCTGCAATACGCAGCAACAAAAGGGTTGGCTGTGGTGGTGATGGAACCGGTTCGTGGCGGGCTTCTGGCCAATCCACCCGATCTCATTCAAGCGCTTTGGTCTCAAGCCCGGAACATTCACTCTCCGGTGGATTGGGCATTGCAATGGGTTTGGGATCAAGCGGAGGTTTCGCTTGTTCTCTCGGGGATGAGCACCTTGGTACAGGTCAGGGAGAACTTGGCTAGCGCGGGAAGATCTAAGATCGGCTCTCTCTCCAGCGAAGAACAGGCGCTGATCACTCAAGTAAACAAGAAGTATCTCACGATGAGCCCTATCCCCTGCACCGGGTGCGGTTATTGCCAGCCCTGTCCTCAGGGCGTGCGTATTCCGGCCGTTCTGGAACTATATAACGAAGCGGTCATGTACAACACGTCCGTGCATTCCCGTTTTGTCTACGCTCATTGGTTCCGACCGGAAGGCAAAGCCGACCGCTGTACGCGTTGCGGACAATGCCTGCAGCACTGCCCACAATCGATTCCAATACCAGCCTGGTTGGAAAAAGCGCAATACTTCCTTTGCCAGGAAGATGGGAAATAGCTGGGTTTATTCTACGGTTTCTTAGCTTGGTAGAGAACTCGCATGGTGCGGATCTGGGCAGCATGCCAGGTATTGTGGGCAATCAGCCAGACCCAAATCTGCCATGCTGGATATTCCTCCCCCCAGAAAGCTTTGGCTTTCTCTCCCAACGCTTCCTCGGAGGTTTCCATGAAGGATTGGCGGAAGGAAGCGATCGCTTCTTTGAGAAATTCCATCCAGCCGGCGAAATCCTGGGGAGCGCGAGCGAATATGTCTTTCGGGGTAAGCTTGCCGGGGCCGATCGCGTATTCCCCAGTCAAAGTCAGACCCACCACTAAGTGAGAGATTTTGAAACCGATGGTGGAGAATCCAGAGGGTTGTGGATCCTCAAAAGCTTGTTCGGGCATCAGCGCTCCTGGAACCGGTTTCCAATAGAACTCCTCCGAGGTGAGCTCTTTCATGGCCATCTCCAGGCTTGATTGCGCATCATCCAGCATAAAGAGCAGCATTTCCTTGCGATTGACAGTATCCATCAGTGATGACCTCCTTTATTTATTAGAAGGGCGATAAGTCCATTTTGTTTGCCATTCTCCGCCTTCCCCACCGGCCCCGATTCTCTTACAATCGGGAAAGATAAAATTGGTTTCATTTCTCACGTTGACCTTGAGATCCCTGAAAGGAGCAATTAATGGCCGCTTTTCACGATGAGTTCGAGCAATGGACTACCCCGAAGACATTTCTTGCTGTACTCCTTCTTACAATCCTCCTGGCTGCTGGCCTGGGGTGGGGACAAACACGCCTACGCGGCGTCCCTGGGGGGGGTGTTGGTATCCTCGATTCCCAGATCTACTATAGCGGCGAGCAGGCTTACCAGCACCTTCAGGATCTTGGAGAAGACGGGAGAAAAATCTATAAAGGTTTGCTTTTTCTTGATTTGGCATTTGCCCCCGTCTACCCGTTGTTCATTGCAGTAGGCTTTGGTTTGGTTTGGAAACGCTTCATTCCCGGAGAGAAGAGATTATGGAAGCTGATCCCCTTTCTCTTTCTTGTTACCATTTGCGACTGGCTGGAAAACATACTGATCCTCGCCACCCTCTATGCCTATCCTCAGCACCTTCTTTTGGTCCCTGACGTGGCTGGTTTTATGACAACAGCCAAGTGGCTCTTCTTAATTTTCAATCTAGCATTACTGGCAATCGGGACAGGGTACTCGATTGCTCAGCGGCACTCCCCATCTCGCCGGGCGCCTCCTACTGCCAGCTCATAAAACCATAAATAAAATCGGAAAGGCCGGTACACTACCAGCCTTTCCGATGCCAGCTGAAGAAGACTATTTCTCGCCCTTCTCGTAGGGAATTCCATCCGCAGCTGGGGGAACCGCCCGCCCTACGAAACCGGCCAGAGCCAGCAAGGTGAGCATATAGGGGAAGGCATTCAAGAAACCGCGGGGGATTGAAGCCAGAACTGGGTAAGTGGTACTGAGCCCCTGTATCAGATCGCCAGCCACCCCGGCCAGAGTGAAGAAGAGGACAGCAGCCAACGTACCCAAAGGTTTCCATTTTCCGAAGATCATCGCCGCCAAAGCGATGAATCCCTTTCCGGCCGGCATGTTGTTTTCAAAGAGATCCAATTGCCCAATCGACATCGATGCACCGGCGATAGCTCCGAAAACATAGGAAAGGATAACGCAGGCGTAGCGGATCACATAGATGTTGATCCCCAAGGTGTCAGCAGCTTTTGGATTCTCGCCTACTGCACGTATCCGCAAACCCCATTTGGTTTGGAAAAGGAGGAAGTGCAAGAGGAAGGGAAGGATCAGGGCGAAGTAGACGAAAATAGTCTGCCTGTTGAAAGCGCCAAAAACAATGTCACGAACAGGTGGAATAAACGAGATGGCAATACCCAGTGGAAGACCGATGACCGCGGTCAGGATCAACGCCCTCTTGGCATTGTGATCTTTCTTTCGAGCCATCGACCAAGAGACAACGGCATAAGTCAAACAGACGACCAGGAATACCAGCAACCCTTGGGCGAAAGTGGGTGAGATCAGCACACCAGAAGAGAAGGAGGGGACAGAGGGAGAGTGACCCGTGGTGTTGAAGAACCGCTCCAGCAAGTAGGTCATTCCACCAAGCGCGAAGACGTTGATGGCCACACCATAGACAACTTGGTCTCCACGCCAACTGACAGTCACCCAAGCGGCAAGAAGACCCATGACAGCTCCCATTCCAATGCCGAGTGCCAATCCCAGCCAAGCGTTACCGGTATAAAAAGCGCCAACCACGGAAAAGAAGCCACCCATACGCATGGTCCCTTCCAAGGCGAGGTTGACCACTCCGGAATTCTCGCTGATCACCCCGCCCAAACCAGCGATGAGGATCGGCGTGCCAAACTGCAGCATCGAGAAAAGCGCGGCGGTGAGGATTTGTTCAAACATCAGTCCACCTCTCCTTTCCGCTTAAGGGGAAGCATAAGGAGATAACGGATAATGTTCGATGAAGCGATGAACAGAACTACTGATCCCTGGATGATATCGGCGAAGGTTTTATGGATCTCATACGGCGGCAGTTGCATACTTGTCGCTCCTCCCCGGATAATGCCGAAAAGGACAGATGCCAGGAAAGTTCCGATCGGGCTATTCTGACCGATCAAGGCCATGGCAATGCCGTCAAAACCGTACCCGCCAGGGAACACGCCAGGAAAGCGTCTTTCCGTACCGCAAACCATCAGCATCCCAGCCACGCCAGAAAGTCCACCGGCGATGAACATGGTCAAAATGGTACGTTGTTTGATGTTGATCCCAGCATAACGAGCGGCTTCCTGGTTGAAACCGGTGGCTCGGATCTCGTAACCCGTAACGGTGCGATAAAGAAGGATGAAAGTGATGGCTACCGCAGCCATGGCGAAGAAGATGCCAATGTTGGCGCGCGCCCCAGGGATGCCATACTGCCACTGGAAGATGGCAATCGAGGAGAGACCCGCCACTCCAGCGCCGATGACCAAGGATATGATCCAATTGGTTGCTTTTGCCAACGGGCTGCGGTTGAGAATGTAGTGAGCCACGATGGAGGCCGCGAGGAATATAACGGCTAGCAGACCGATTTTTCCGGCTTGATCTGGTGGATAGCCAATGAAACGCCAGAGCATGGCGCTCCCGTCGATGATCGGGGTTCCGGCATCATTTGATCCCGTAGCGCTTACTGCAGAAAGAGGGCCTGTCACTAACCAACTCTCTACCAAGTAGACAGCGATCCAATTGAGCATGATCGTCGAGATCACCTCATGAACTCCGCGGGTCACTTTCAACCAACCGGCGATTGCTGCCCAAAGCCCTCCTGTGATGAAGGAAGCCACCATGATCAAGGGGATGTGGAGAATCCCCGGGAGATGGACCCAATGACCCAGAAAGGCCGCGGTGATGGCGCCGATGATGAACTGCCCCTCCGCGCCAATATTGAAGAGCCCTACTTTATAGGCAAAAGCTACGGAAAGGCCGGTAAAAGTGAGAATCGCGGTCTTGATGATCACTTCAGAGATGTTGTTAATGCTGCCGAAGGCTCCACTGAACATCGCCCCGTATGCTCCGAAAGGATTCTTCCCAGCTAGGGCAATGAGGATCATCCCCACAATCAGACCCAAGAGTATGGAGACGATGGGAACTAGCAAGTCGAGGAGATTGGAATAGGAAAGACGTAGTTTAGGCGTCGACATGCTCTTGCCTCTTCAGGCCCAGCATGTAATGAGCCAGTTCATCTTCGTTGGTCATCTTCGATTCGAAACAACCAACGATTTCGCCCCCATACATCACCATCACCCGATCGGAGAGTGAGAGAATTTCCTCCAATTCAAGGGATTGCAGAAGTACTGCCTTGCCCTTGTCTCGCTCCTCCAGCAACTTACGATGCACGAACTCCGTGGCGCCGATGTCCAAGCCACGAGTAGGCTGTGCAGCGATCATCACCTCTGGAGCGGAGGAGACTTCTCGGGCAATGATGACCTTCTGTTGATTCCCCCCGGAGAGACTCCTCGCTTTTACCGTGATATCCCGCGGGCGCACATCAAATTCCTCTTCCTTCTCCTTGGCGAATCGATTCACTTCAGCCCGCTGTTGGACAATGCCTCGGGCAAAAGGGGGCTCAGCGTGCATCCCCAGAACAATATTCTCGGAAATCTTAAATGGAAGAATCAAGCCGGTTCGCAAGCGGTCCTGGGGAATGTGAGCGATCCCTGCCTGGCGCAGCGATTTGACCGAAGCTCCGGTCATATCTTTGCGGTTCACCAGGATTTTGCCCGATTCCGCTTTAGCCATGCCAGTTAGAACTCTTATTAATTCAGTCTGGCCATTGCCCTCCACCCCGGCGATACCGAGAATTTCTCCCCGGCGAAGGTGGAAAGAGATGCCCTTAACTGCATCCAATCCTCGTTCGTTTTTGGCGCGGAGATCCTGCACTTCTAACACCAGCTCTCCCAGCTTCTGGGGATTCTTGGCTATGTCCAGCACTACGTCTCGCCCGACCATCATCCGCGCCAATTGCGCCTCGCTCGTCTCCTTATTGTCGACGACACCCATCACGCGCCCCCCTCGTAGCACGGCGATTCGATCGGCGATAGCCATTACTTCGTTTAGTTTATGAGAAATGAAGATCACCGTTTTCTCTTGTTCTACCAAGGCGTTGATGGTCAAGAAAAGACCCTCCCGTTCCAATGGGGTTAAGACAGCGGTGGGTTCGTCCAAGATGAGGATCTCGGCGCCGCGAAAGAGTGCTTTGATGATCTCCACCCGTTGCTGCATCCCTACCGGGAGGTACTCCACGCGGGTATCCGGGTCGATCGGCATCCCATACTTCTGAGAGAATTCGGCGACTTCTTTGCGTGCCCGGTCCATGTCCATTACTAAACCGGCCCTTGTCGGTTCGATGCCCAAGACAACATTCTCTGCCACCGTTAGAACGGGGACTAACATGAAGTGCTGATGGACCATGCCGATCCCTTGGGTGATGGCTTGGTGGGGTCCATTGATGCGCATTTCCTTACCGCGGATAAAGATCTTTCCACTGTCCGGTTGGTAGAGCCCATAAATAATATTCATCAGAGTGGTCTTCCCGGCGCCGTTTTCCCCGACGATGGCGAAGACCTCCTTTTTCCGGATGGACAGATCAATATGATCATTGGCCAGAACCGCGGGGAATTGTTTGGTGATGCCCTTCAGCTCAATAACCGGTTCCAACGCTCACCTCACGATGAAAATGGGAGATGGGGTGGTAAAAACCCCATCTCCCGTGCTTGTTCGATAGCCTAGGTTAGGGTAGAACCGGCGGAACGAAAGTCGCCAGCTCTTCCAAGGTAGCAGGAACCTTGATGGTTCCATCGGCGATCAAGGCTTTCAGGGCATCCACTTTGGCCAGTACAGCCGCGGGAATGATGTCCTTGGTGTAGGTAAGAGCGCTGTAGCCGACGCCGCCTTCTTTGACGCCCAGCTCAATGAGGCCGGACTTGAAGGTAGCGGTGGTAACCGATTTGCAGGCATCGTAAACAGCCAGGTCGACGTGCTTGATCATCGAGGTCAGCACGCGTCCGGGAGCCATGTAGTCCTGATCGGAGTCCACGCCGATGGCGAAGAAGCCTGCACCACGGCCCTCAGCTTCCTGGATGACGCCGATACCGCAGGCGCCAGCAGCAGCGAAGACGATGTCGGCGTTCTGCCCGAACTGAGAAACGGCAGCTTTCTTGCCGTCATCAGCAGAGGTGAAGTTGCCGGTGTAATTGACCAAAACCTTGGCATCCTTGTTGATGGTCTGGATGCCTGCCTTGTAGCCGGCCTCGAACTTCTTGATGATAGGCAGCTCCATGCCGCCGACAAAGCCGAGGATGTTCTTTGTGGTCATCTGGGCGGCCAAGGCGCCTACCAGGAAGGAGCCTTCCTGTTCTTTGAAGGTGTAGCAGACCAGGTTGGACGGCATCGGGTCGACGGTGGAGTCGATCAACATGAACTTGGTGTCGGGGAATTGAGGAGCGACTTCCTTGACAGCATCAGCCAACATGAAACCCACGGCGATGACCAGGTCGCACTTCTCATCCTTGGCCAGTTTGGTCAGGTTGGGGATGTAGTCTTCGGATGCCTTCGACTCCAAAATGACCGGGATTACTCCCAAGCTGACGATGCCCATGTTCTTCAGGTCATCGGGGATGGTGGAGAGATCCTGCCCGCCGGCCCACTGTTCCAGGCCACGCAGGGCAGAGTCGTTGAAAGACTTGTCGCCGCGGCCACCGACATCGGTGACGAGGCCGACTTTAATGCCAGCGGGTAGAACCGGCGGAACGAAAGTCGCCAGCTCTTCCAAGGTAGCAGGAACCTTGATGGTTCCATCGGCGATCAAGGCTTTCAGGGCATCCACTTTGGCCAGTACAGCCGCGGGAATGATGTCCTTGGTGTAGGTAAGAGCGCTGTAGCCGACGCCGCCTTCTTTGACGCCCAGCTCAATGAGGCCGGACTTGAAGGTAGCGGTGGTAACCGATTTGCAGGCATCGTAAACAGCCAGGTCGACGTGCTTGATCATCGAGGTCAGCACGCGTCCGGGAGCCATGTAGTCCTGATCGGAGTCCACGCCGATGGCGAAGAAGCCTGCACCACGGCCCTCAGCTTCCTGGATGACGCCGATACCGCAGGCGCCAGCAGCAGCGAAGACGATGTCGGCGTTCTGCCCGAACTGAGAAACGGCAGCTTTCTTGCCGTCATCAGCAGAGGTGAAGTTGCCGGTGTAATTGACCAAAACCTTGGCATCCTTGTTGATGGTCTGGATGCCTGCCTTGTAGCCGGCCTCGAACTTCTTGATGATAGGCAGCTCCATGCCGCCGACAAAGCCGAGGATGTTCTTTGTGGTCATCTGGGCGGCCAAGGCGCCTACCAGGAAGGAGCCTTCCTGTTCTTTGAAGGTGTAGCAGACCAGGTTGGACGGCATCGGGTCGACGGTGGAGTCGATCAACATGAACTTGGTGTCGGGGAATTGAGGAGCGACTTCCTTGACAGCATCAGCCAACATGAAACCCACGGCGATGACCAGGTCGCACTTCTCATCCTTGGCCAGTTTGGTCAGGTTGGGGATGTAGTCTTCGGATGCCTTCGACTCCAAAATGACCGGGATTACTCCCAAGCTGACGATGCCCATGTTCTTCAGGTCATCGGGGATGGTGGAGAGATCCTGCCCGCCGGCCCACTGTTCCAGGCCACGCAGGGCAGAGTCGTTGAAAGACTTGTCGCCGCGGCCACCGACATCGGTGACGAGGCCGACTTTAATGCCCCCTTCAGCAGGAAGCAGGCGGGAACCAACCACTGCCGTCTCGGCACGGGTCAGATTGGCCAGAGGCCGGAAGTTGCCAGTGGGGTCGCCCTTCATCAGGCCGGCTTTCATGGCGGAGGCCACAAAAGGTTTTGCCCAGTCAGAGACGGAGGCCCAGTCGGGAACGGTGAGGGCCATATTAGCCATCTCATCGGTGGTGACATAGGTGGTCTCGTCAATGAGCTTGGCCTTCACCAGGATCTTGGCCACTTCCTGGCGGGTGATCGGGTTGTTGGGGAGGAAGGTTCCATCCGGGTAGCCGCCTACCAGGTTGTTCTGCGCAGCCGACATGACATAGCGGAAGA
>Ga0247841_10002295_pt1 | contig 38913 bp, 37 predicted proteins | sample LaCruzMarch2015__2_FD_192410 | JGI IMG/M metagenome (GOLD analysis project Ga0247841, IMG submission 192410) | Freshwater microbial communities from meromictic Lake La Cruz, Castile-La Mancha, Spain - LaCruzMarch2015_18m | ecosystem: Environmental > Aquatic > Freshwater > Lake | place: Spain... | reverse complement strand
TTGAACAAGGCCCGTCAGGAGATGATCACCAAGGACCTGCTCGATATCGTCGCAGGCGTTGAAGGTCTCAAATAGGAGGTGCAATTTGGCAAAAGGAAAAGTGATACAGGTAATCGGCACAGTAGTTGATGTCGAATTCCCTCAGGAGGAGCTGCCTGCGATTTATAATGCCCTCGAAATCATGCAGGATGGCGAGAAGATCGTGCTGGAGACAGTACAACATATCGGCAATAACTGGGTCCGCTGCCTGGCCCTCTGCCCTACGGAAGGTCTTCAGAGGGGGGCAGAAGCTGTCGATACCGGCGCTCCTATATCCGTACCGGTCGGCAAGGCCACCCTCGGTCGTCTGTTCAACGTGTTCGGGGAGCCCCTGGACAGGCTCGGAGAGATAAAGACCAAGGATAAACTGCCCATTCACCGCGATCCCCCTAGCCTGGCGGAGCAGGAAACAACCATCCAGATGCTGGAAACCGGCATAAAGGTCATCGATCTCATCACCCCCTTCACCCGTGGTGGAAAGATCGGGGCCTACGGCGGTGCCGGGGTGGGCAAGACGGTTATCATCCAGGAGCTCATCCACAATATTGCCACAGCGCACGGCGGTTTCTCTGTATTTGCAGGCGTGGGAGAGAGATCCAGGGAGGGTAATGACCTCTGGCGTGAAATGAAGGAATCAGGCGTTATCGAAAAGACCATCATGGTCTTCGGCCAGATGAACGAGCCTCCCGGTGTCCGTGCTCGCGTGGCGCTCACCGGCGTAACATTTGCAGAGCACTTCCGAGATCATGAGGGGCTGGACGTACTCCTTTTTATAGACAATATATACCGTCATATCCTTGCCAACATGGAAGTATCGGCCTTGCTCGGCCGCATGCCTTCAGCCGTGGGCTACCAGCCGACCCTGGGCACTGACGTGGCCGAAATGGAAGACCGCATTACTTCCACCAAGAAAGGTTCGATCACCTCGTTCCAGGCTATTTACGTGCCGGCCGATGACTACACCGACCCCGGCATCGTGACGACCTTCGGCCATCTCGACGGCGTTGTGTCGCTCGAGCGTGCCATCTCGGCCCAGGGCTTCTACCCGGCAGTAGACCCCCTATCCTCCACCTCGCGTATCCTCGATCCGCAGATTGTGGGAGAAGACCACTACCAGGCTGCCCGCGGCATCCAGAAGGTGCTGCAGCGCTACAAGGACCTGCAGGATGTTATTGCCATACTGGGCATGGAAGAACTGAGCGAAGAGGACAAGATAACGGTCAACCGCGCGCGCCGTATACAGAGGTTCCTCACCCAGCCCATGTTCGTGGCGGAGCCCTTCACGGGCATACCAGGAAAATATGTATCGATTAAGGATACGGTCCGCGGTTTCAAAGAGATACTCGAAGGCAAATGGGACCACCTGCCGGAATCGGCATTCGTAATGATCGGGACCATTGAAGAAGCTGCAGAGAAAGCACAGAAATTAGGGGCGTAATTATGCCGACTATGAAGTTAGAGATTGTCACTGCCGAGCGCCAGGTCTTTTCGGGCGATGTCACAACCGTCATTGCCGAGGGTACCGAGGGGCAGATGACCGTGCTTCCCAAGCATGCCCCACTCATCACCATGCTCGCCCCCGGTGAACTGGTCATCCGCAAAGATGGTGACGAGCAATACATGGTTATTTCAGGCGGTTTTATGGAGGTCATGCCGGGAAAAGTAATCGTACTGGCTGATGCCTGTGAGAGAAGTGACGAGATCGATCTCGAGCGTGCCACCGCAGCCAAGCAGAGAGCCGAAGAACGGCTGAAAGGCCTTACCACCGAGATTGACCAATCAAGGGCAGAAGCAGCCCTCAGACGCTCCATGGCCCGCCTGCGTGTTGCCGAGAAGCGCCGCAGGATGCCTGGCTACAGGCCCGGCGGACAGAGTTAACCATACTAAAAAACATAAGCCAATATCGATCTTCCGGTCGATATTGGCTTTTTATCGCCTGGTAACTTTAGACTATTTCGAGTCTGACCCTGGTACCTTCTTTGGTAGCAATCACGCGCAAAAGGGTGCGCATGGCTTCAGCGACCCTTCCCTGCTTGCCGATCACACGGCCCTTATCCTCGACATTAACCTCCAGTTTGATAACCACGCCACCCGCGTCAGTCTCCTGCGTTACCTTGACATCATCAGGCACGCTTACGATACACCGGGCAATGTATTCGACTAACTCCTTCATTATGCCTTCACCTCAGTTGTAGATTTGGACTTCTTCTTCACCTTCTGAGTAGTCTTCCGTACTGCCTGTTTGAATTTCCTGGTGGGATGCGCCGCGGCAAATTTCTCCATTACGCCGGTTTTAGCCAGCAGCCTGTATGTAGTCTCGGTTGGCTGGGCGCCTTTCTCCAACCATGCCAGAGCCTTTTCCTCATCGATATTTATAGTCTCAGGATCATTAAGAGGATTATAATTCCCGATCACTTCGATAAAAGCGCCTTCGCGCGGTGACTTGCTATCAGTCACCACGATCCTGTACATGGGCTTGTGCCTGGCGCCTGTTCTTCTTAACCTGATTTTTACCATGATGTCAGTCTACCTGTAGTCCTTTATTTTTTACTGGTTATTATGCATCAAGCATACGTACCTGTCAACAAAATCGCGTATTGCGCCGGTCTTATACACTCGTGCCACGGCACAGGTTCCGGCGTGAAATCCGGCGGTGAAATGGTTTATAATTCCTCCAACACCTTGAACCGGAGGCCTTATCTTGTCCCCGCCCGTAGAGCAGCTCGATTACATATTCAAACCGAAGTCCATGGCCATCATCGGCGCCTCCGACAACATCGCCAAGTGGGGATATATGATGGTTGACAGGCCGCTACGTACTGGTTATCAGGGCCAAATATATCCGGTTAACCCACAGGGCGGCACAATAGCAGGTCTGTCCACGTACCGTTCAGTGAATGATATACCGGGACCGGTGGACCTGGCCGTGATAACGGTCCAGGCCAGCCAAGTGCCTCACGTCATGCAGGAATGCGTGGACAAGGGGGTGAAGGGAGCCATATTGATATCTGCCGGCTTTGCCGAAACAGGCTTCCAAGGGAATGCGCTACAGGAAAAAGCGATGACAATTGCAGCGATGGGAGGCATACGTTGCGTCGGCCCCAATTGCATGGGTATCTGGAGCAGCGCAGCCTGCCTTAACAATGCCTTCGACAGTGCTCCAAAGCCTGGCCGGATCGCCTTTATTTCGCAGAGCGGCACGTTCGGGGGATATATGGCCGACATGGCCGGCACCAAAGGCTACGGCCTTCGCACGTTTATCAGCATCGGCAACCAGGCTGACCTCACCATGGCAGACTATATCGAGTATCTTTCATACGATAACGAGACCGGCGTAATCATCCTATACGTTGAAGGTGTCAAAGACGGGAGGAGATTCTTCGACGTATGCAGGGAGACGCTTAAAAAGAAGCCGATCATACTCTACAAGGGCGGCAGCTCTCCGGCCGGCGCCCGCGCGACAATGTCACATACAGCATCTATTGCAGGGTCAGACCTGGTGTTTCAGAGTGTATGCAGACAGCTTGGCCTGATACGCGCGGAGGAATCATTTCAAACATTTGATCTTGCCGTGGCATTTCTCGCCCAACCTCTGCCTCCCGGCAAAAGGATAGGCGTGCTGGGAACCGGCGGGCAGGGCGTCGTGTCCACGGATGCCTGCCAGAGACTGGGGCTCGAAGTGCCGGAACTTGATATGGAGACTGTTTCTGTTCTAAAGAAGCTGCTCCCCCCTCACGCACCACTGCCCACCAATCCCGTTGACTTCGCCGGGAGCTATCGCACCGCTATGGATGAAGCTGACGTGGTGGAAACCTTATTAAAGCTGGACTATATAGACGGCATTATCAGCAATGTGCCGGTCAATCCGCTGGTATGGAGCTTAAAGCTGGACCAGATATCTTCCGAGATCCAGGATAAGATAAAAAAGCTCACGGATGAAGGGACGAAACGTTTCTGTGATCTGCCCCGGATTTACCACAAACCAATTATCTGCGTGCGCTGGTACAGCGATGCTAAAAAAGACCCTGTGGCGGATACGCTAAAAGAGTCGGGGATCCCGGTCTATGATACCCCTGAGCAGTGCGCCCGCGCCATGGCCGCTCTGGCCAACTACTCCGGGTTGCGCCGCTCACAAGAAGCCTCCTAACCGAGCGTCACGGCTATTTTATTTCAAAAGGAACCGATAACTTCTCCGTATTATTAACGGATAGTACCACTTTATAACTGCCCTTGTACCATCCGCCTGCAGGCATGTGCTTATAAAAGGCCAGGTAGTAACCCTGGTCCCCAACCTGGGCGCTGGTATAGATTTCATCAAGCAGCTCGTTTTCCTTATCCACAGCCTCGCCCTTGATATAATACCAGCTGGCCTTGATTAAATCCTCCGGCGTAACGCCCAATACCTTGAACGAGCAATAAATGGCCGGTGTATCAGGTGCGAAGAATGTGCTGACAGGGCTGGTCGGTTTTGAATCGTTATCCACTGACGTGGTCATAACGCCTTCAGTGATGGCTGACTTATCCGGCTGGCTGACATCGCCTGCCGGGCTGCAGCCGGTGAATGTGCATAGCAAGACCGCTGTCATGACTAAAATACTGATAAATCCTCTCATCAACTTCATTTTATTTATCCCCCGCTATTCGATCCGTCGAAAATAATCCCTCGAAACGTGAATTATTTTATAGCCAAGCTGGCCATTTTTCAAGATGCCTTTACCAGTTTAGCATCGGTCGCGCCGGCCCACATGTATCACTCATATCCGTGATTACTGCAACCTGGCTATTTTACCTGCTTCACGCTGCAACCTTAATTGAATTCCAGCGTTATTTGTAATATACGGTATACAGCCTTTATAATCAGCTTTATGAAAACTCCCCATGCCCATCCCTGGAATCTTGACTCAAGCCAGGCCCGTGAACTGCAGATCAGACTCTCTAATGATGTCATCCGCTACACCTGCGGTACGGATGTAAAACTGATAGCAGGCGTCGACGTTTCGGTATCCCGTTTCTCAAGGGCTGGACGAGCAGCTGTCGTGGTATTAGAATATCCATCGCTCGAACTATGCGAGGTCTCTGTCGTCGAAGGCGATATCGATTTCCCTTACATCCCCGGTCTGTTATCATTCAGGGAAGCCCCGCTGGCTCTGAAGGCATGGAAGAGACTAAAATTGCACCCCGACCTGCTGATGGTTGACGGCCAGGGCATCGCTCACCCCAGGCGAATGGGCATTGCATCGCACCTCGGTTTGCTGTTAAATATACCGTCTATAGGATGTGCCAAGTCACGTTTGATCGGCACGCATAGCTCGCTGCCCGAGAAAACCGGTAGCTACCGGTTACTGAGGGAGAGGGATGAGATAATCGGGGCAGCAGTTAGGACAAAGCACGCGGTTAAGCCCGTCTACGTGTCAATCGGGCACATGGTTGACCTCGACAGTGCCATTTCATTGGTTCTTGGATGCTGCCGCAGTTATCGGCTGCCACAGCCTACCCGCCTGGCACATATGGCAGCCGCTGGTTCATCGAGGCTTGCCGGTTACAGGAATATGTCTGATAAACAAAAGTTGCAACGGGGATAAATAATGCTGGAAGAAAAAGTACGTATCGAAGAACTGCGGCGCAGAATTTCCGCCATCATGGAGCATCTTTGACATTGCGGGTAAAGAGAAGCAACTATTTGACCTTGAAGCAAGGACATCCGATCCGAGCTTCTGGTCTGACCAGCAAACAGCGCAATCGGTAATGCGTCAAATAGGCGCGCTCAAAGACACCGCCGCGCAATGGCGCGATATAGAAAAGAAAGCGGCTGGTGTAGAAGAGGTCATTTCCATTGCCCTTGCCGAGAAAGATGAATCCTTGAAATCCGACGTTCACGGGGAGATCGACCGCATGGAAGCGCATTTCAACGATATCGAGGTGCAGCTTATGCTGGACGGCCCCTATGACGGCAGGGATGCTATACTTGCCTTCCACGCCGGCGCAGGCGGAACGGAATCCCAGGATTGGGCGCAGATGTTGATGCGCATGTTCCTGCGCTGGTCTGAGCGACGCAAGCTTCAATCTGATGTACTGGATATATCACCCGGAGACGAGGCCGGTATAAAGAGCGCTACCATAGAGATCAAGGGTAATTTCGCCTACGGAAATCTGAAGTCGGAGCACGGCGTACACAGGCTGGTGCGCCTCTCTCCCTTTGATGCCGACCACGCGAGGCACACGTCATTTGCCCTTGTTGAGGTCATGCCTGAAGCGGAGGCCAGGACCGACCTCCAGATAAATCCTGAAGATATCAGGATCGATACCTTCCGCTCCAGCGGACCAGGGGGCCAGCACATGCAAAAAACCAGCAGCGCGGTCAGGATCACGCACATACCTACGGGCTTGGTGGTAAGTTGCCAGAGCGAGCGGTCGCAGCACCAGAACAAGGAAAGCGCCCTCAGGGTGCTGTACGCCCGCCTGCTTGAGATAGAGATAGAGAAAAGAGAGGCTGAGAAAGCCAAGATCAAGGGAAAACGCATCGATGCGGGCTGGGGCAACCAGATACGGAGCTACGTGTTACATCCCTACAAGATGGTCAAGGACCACAGGACGGAGCATGAAACCAGCAATACATCTGCCGTGCTGGACGGCGAGATCGACGAGTTTATCAACGCATATTTACGCTCGAAAGTTGGAGAGGAAAAATGACCAGGAAATTATGTGTTATCTTATTGCTGTTATTGTTTTGCCTAATTCCGGCCGGCGTGTCTGCTGCGGCCAACAATATAAGACTTGTGGACTCAAGCACAGAGGCTGATTTCCCCAATCTGCTCACCTTCAACATCAGGGCTGAGAGCGCCGCCCCTATTACGCGCATCAGGCTTCGCTACCAGGTTGATAAAAAAATATACGCACCCACCTTGGCCGAGGCCTGGCCTGAGTTTCAGCCGGCTAAAAATGTCAGTGCCGCCTGGAGTTGGGATATGCGCAAGGGCATGCTACCCCCCGGAGCCAGAGTAACATACTGGTGGGTCATTGAAGATAATATGGGCAACAGACTGTTGACGCCGAAAAAAAGTATAACCTTTGATGACACACGCTATAAATGGCAGAAGATCAGCGATCAAAATATTAATATATACTGGTACCAGGGCAGCCGTTCCTTTGCCGGCGATCTGCTTAAGGCAGCGACGGGTGCCAAAGAACGGTTGGAGCGGGATACGGGTGCAACCCTTGACAAGCCGGTCTACATCTACATATACGCAAATTATGGCGACCTTCAAGGCTCCATTGTAGCCCCCGATGAATGGACGGGGGGTGTAGCCTACAGGGGTTTCACCATTATCTCCATCGGCATTTCGCCTAATAACCTCAGCTGGGGGCAGAAAGCCGTGGCCCATGAGCTGGGCCACCTGCTGACGCAACAGGTTACTGTCAGCCCCTACGGGGAAATAAGGCCTTACTGGTTAGACGAGGGGCTGGCCATGCATGCGGAGGGAGAGCAAAGCAAGGCGGACAAGAAAGAGTTACAAATGGCCATCGAGGACGGCCGCGTAGCCACCCTGCGCTCCCTTACAAGCCCTTTTCCCGCCAGCCCCGAAGGCGCCTTTTTCGCATATGCTCAAAGCCAGAGCGTAATCGAGTACCTTATAAACGCGTACGGCAAGGACAATATCAACCGGTTGCTTGTACTGCTCAATGACGGCTATAGCATGGACGATGCCCTGACCCGGGTCTACGGCTTCAATTTGAGCGGTCTGGACGATGAGTGGCTGAAATATATGACAGCCACGCCACAGGACATCGTTGTCCCGGGCAAAGTTACCCGGCAGAATCCATGGTTTACAAGCCCGGCGCTCGGTAATCTCATTCTTTCTCCCGTTGGGTACACAGTCGCACCGGGAGGCATTTAGATGGGGATGGAGAGGACTTACACAGTACACGACCTGCCGGCCTCCGACAGGCCGCGGGAGCGCCTTAAAAGGCTGGGAGCGGAAGCTCTTTCGACTGCTGAGTTGCTTGCCTGCATCATGGGCAGTGGCACACGGGGTGACTCGGTTATCATGACATCTCAAAAATTGCTATCTGAATTCGGCAATTTGCAAAACATCGCATCGGCTTCCATCCAGGAGCTTTCCAGGTCCCGGGGTATCGGTGAGGCAAGGGCTATACAGGTTAAGGCCGCTTTTGAGCTCGGCAGGAGGTTGGCTGACCCCGATTACGGTGAAAAAGGAGAGCCCGTACAGTCGCCGCAGGAAGCTTTTTCCTCCATGCAGGAAAAACTTCGGGGAAAGAAAAGGGAGCATTTCTATGTGCTCTGCCTCGATACCCGCAACCGCGTCAGTAACAAGAAACAGGTCTCGATGGGCAACCTGGATAGCAGCATTGTTCACCCACGCGAGGTGTTTAAGGACGCCATTTCATCCCTGGCTGCCGCTGTTATCTTCGTGCACAACCACCCCTCCGGTGACCTTGAGCCGTCAGCGGAAGATATAAACCTGACAAAAAGGCTGGTCGAAGCCGGTGAATTGCTGGGCATACCGGTCCTCGACCATATCATCGTCAGCGATAAGGGTTATACCAGCCTGAAATCAAGGAATCTAATCTGAGGTCAACATATGAAAAGAAACCTTCTATTTAAGTTAATTTCTGTAATTGCCATAGGCGCATTTACCATCTCAGCGCTTGCAGGATGCGGCCCGCTGAAGGTGGCAGTCGGTGATATCGATATCCAGTCAAGCCCAAGAGGTACTTTGAACCTGTGGGACACGGGACCGCTCACCCTTGATCCGGCCATATCGAGCGAGATGTCATCCCACCTCTACGTCATGCAGATCTTCAACGGCCTGGTCAAATTCGATGAGGATCTTGAGCCTGTCCCTGACCTTGCCGAGCGTTGGGAGGTAAGCCCTGACGGTAAAACTTACACTTTCTTCCTGCGCAAGGATGCCCGTTTCCATGACGGCAGGCCTGTCACAGCCCGCGATATTAAGTACTCGTGGGAGAGGGCCTGCAGTCCGGCTACCGGGTCACAGACGGCTTCTACCTATCTCAACGATATAGCTGGCTCGGCTGATGTACTATCGGGCAAAGCTGAGAACCTCAGCGGGGTATCCGTTACCGACGATTATATGCTGACAGTCACGACCGATGCGCCTAAAGCTTATTTCCTGCCCAAGCTGACTTACCCTACTGCCTTCGTAGTAGACAGGAAAAATGTGGAGTCAGGCAGCGACTGGTGGCACAAACCCAACGGCAGCGGTCCATACAGGCTGGCCAGGTGGGACCAGGGCTCCCTCATAATACTGCAGCCCAACCAGTATTATTACGGTAAGAAGGCTACCGCCCGCGTGGCTTTTCAATTACTGGACGGTATTCCTATGTCCCTTTACGAAACGGGAAAGATTGACGTGACCGAAATCAGCGAATTATATATAGACCGTGCCGCGGATGAGATGGGGCCCTTCGTCGATCAGCTTCACGTTTTTCCCGAGTTCAGCCTGCAATATATCGGATTCAACACCAACAAACCGCCTTTCGACGACCCTCTTGTCAGGCAGGCTTTCAACCGGGCAGTGGATAAGGAGCACATCATCAGGATCATACAGAAAAATATGGTCAGCCGGGCCGATGGAATAATACCGCCGGGCATGCCCGGCTACAACAAAGAGTTGAAGGGGCTAGCCTATGATCCTGCGCAGGCCAGGGAGTTGTTGGCCAAATCCAGGTATAGTGCCGGCCTTCCCCCTGTGACCATTACCGTTCTCGGCTGGGGGGGTGTGGATGTTGAGCCTTATCTGGGGGCTATAATACAGGATTGGAAAAACAACCTGGGAGCGGACGTGTCGATCAGGTTGCTTGAGCCCGATCCGTTTCATTATAACCTCCAGCAGGAGGTCGATGAGATGTATTTGTTGGGCTGGGTAGCAGATTACCCTGATCCACAGAACTTCCTGCAAACGCTCTTCTATACGGGCTCAGAATACAATCACGGCCGTTTCTCCAGTAAGGAACTGGACGACCTGATTGACAGGGCGGCCATTGAGCAGGACCATGATAAACGCATGGGGCTTTACCGGGAGGCGGAGCAGGTCGTTGTCGACCAGGCGCCCGTCATGCCGCTCTGGTTCAACAGGAATTATGTCCTGGTCAATCCCCGTGTAAAGAACTACAGCATTGACCCGCTGGGAGTGCCACGCCTCAACCTCGTAACGGTTGAACATTAGCTATATAATTAGCGTGCTCCGTAGTAAAATTATTTTTAAAAGGAGAGCCGGATGGATAAGAATGCATTGGAAGCACCGTGCGGGATACACTGCGGCCTTTGCCCTTTAAACTTGGCAATTAAGGATGATAAGCTCAGGAGCAGGCTCTCGGAGATTTTGAACCGGCCTCTGGATAAAGTCACATGCACCGGCTGCAGGTCCATAGATGGTAACTGCCCGGTGATAGGGGAGCAGTGCGCTACCTGGATTTGCATCAAGGCCAAGGGACTGGAATTCTGTTCTGAATGTATCGATTTTCCCTGCGTAAAGCTGATGCCGTGTTCCGACCGTGCCGATAAGCTCCCTCATAATATCAAAATTGCCAGTCTGGCACTGCGAAAAAGCAAGGGGTCCTTTGAATGGGAAAAGGCTATTAAAGATATTTACGACCGTTACTTCCATGGGAAGATGGTCGTAGGCCGGGGTCCGCAGCTAAAAAGTTAACCTTCTAAAGAATCTATCTTCGAGGAAGTCCATAATCAAATGCCAGTCGGCTATGTAAGCAGCGAGGTCTACCAGCATCATGAAACCGGCAACCACGTCGAGAGCAAGGAGCGCCTGACGGCAATTGATACAATACTTGAAAAGACAAAGATCGGCGAACAGCTCCTTCATATCCCTCCCCGTCCCGCCAGCATTGATGAGATAGCCGCCGTACACGACAGGGAATATATCAGGAGCTTGAAAGCCGAGATAGACAGCGGCGGCGGCTGGCTCGATCCGGATACCTATGCCTCTCCCGGGTCCTGGGAGGCGGCTATCTATGCTGCTGGCGGAGTGATGACAGCGGTCGAACACGTTATGGATCATAAGGCTGACGGCGTTTTCGCCGCGGTCAGACCACCGGGACATCACGCTGTGCGCTCTCACCAGATGGGTTTCTGCCTTTTCAATAACGCTGCCATCGCCGCCCGATTTGCCCTGGCCAACTACGATATCAAGCGTATATTGATAATCGATTTTGACGTCCACCACGGCAACGGTACTCAGGAAGCATTCTATAGCGAACCACAGGTATTATATTGTTCCACACATGAGTACCCCTGGTACCCCTTTACCGGCGCGGCCGAAGAGACCGGCCAAGGGGCCGGTGACGGATATACAGTAAACATTCCGCTTGAGGCAGGTCTGGGCGACAACGAATACCTTCAGGTTTTCAATGAGGTCCTGGTACCGATGGCGGGGCGCTTCCAGCCGGACCTGGTGCTGGTATCGGCCGGCTACGATGCTCACTGGCAGGATACGATATCCAATATGACACTCACGACCATGGGATTTGCGCGCATGACCAAGATCATCAAGGCTATTTCAGATGAGTTTTGCAGCAACCGGCTGGTATTTACACTGGAGGGAGGTTACAACCGCATGGCATTGGCCTATTCCGTCACCGCTACCCTCGAACTTCTCATGGGTCACAGGGAGGTCTTTGACCCGCTGGGACCACCTCCCATGTCATTCTCGCCCCGGGATTTCGGCGACTTCGTAAGTACCATCCGCTCTATCCATAAACTGCAGGATTAAGACTGCAATAACAAAGAATGCGGGGCAGTTGCCCCGCATTCATTTCATGAGCAGAAACTAATTCAGCCTTCCTTGCTTCCCATACCGAGAAAAAGGATCACCAGAACGCCTAAAATCATGCCCGCGATACCCATGAACGTGGCCAGTGGGATCATGAGCAAGGCCCATATACCGATAAAAAGGTTCCTATCCATAAAGCCCCCTTATAATCTCCGTGAATCGATATGCATAGATTATTCTTATCAGGCAGTCCTGGATTCGGTTTTGAGACCCCTTTCCCACAATACCAGGAGCGATCCTGCCACAAATATGGAGTCGTAGATACCGACCAGCACACCGACCAACAGTGCCATAATGAATTGCTGTATGGTCACTCCGCCGAACAAGTACAGAGCGAGGCAGGTCAAAATCACCGTGAGACTGGTATTGATACAGCGTGCGATGGTCTCCAGGATGCTCGAGTTTACCGTTGTTGCGAAATCCCTGTTTATTCCTTTGCGTACATTTTCGCGTATGCGATCGTAGACCACGCAGGTATTATTGATGGCGAACCCAACTATGGTCAGCATGGCTACGATGAACATGGAGTCAACCTGGTAGCCGATCAGCCAGCCGAGTATCGAAAAAACGCCCATCACGATCAGTACATCGTGCAGCAGGGCGATAACGGCGCTGACGCCCCATCTGAACGGATTTGGCATGTGGCGGAAGGCAAAAGCGATGTAAAGTATCATGAATATGGACGCCACTAAAACAGCAATAGCCGCATTGCGCGCCACCTCGTTGGCTACCAGCGGCGATACCGTGGCCAAGTCCCTGATGGTCACGTCCATATTCAGATCTTTCTTCAGCCCGTCGATCAAGACTATTTTTTCATCGGAATTGATATCCCTGGTACGGACGAGGAAATCGCCTTGGCTGGTCTTCTGGATCGTAGCATCGCTGTATCCCAACTGTGACATCTGCTGTCTGAGCGCGGCCTGTTCGACCGGCTGGCTGAAGCGCAGGGTCATAACGGTCCCGCTGCTGAAATCGATACCCAGTTTAAACCCGAATGCCAGCATCGAAATGATGCCCGGCACAAGCAAACATATGGAAATGAGGAAAAACCACTTGCGGTTACCTACAATGTCGATCATGCTTTTACTCCATAGAACCAGGTATTCTTAACGACGTGGGCCGTTATGGAAAGGAACAGCCTGCTGACGGTGATGGCGGTGAACATGCTCAGGGCCACACCGATGAAAAGTGTAAGGGCAAACCCTTTAACCAGGAAGGCCCCGAACGTGTCTCCGAACCAGAACAGCACAATACAGGCTATGAATGTGGTCACGTTGCTGTCGCGTATGGCCAGCCAGGCACGGTTGAAGCCCGCGTCCACGGCGGCTCCCATCGTGCGTCCTGCCCTGAGCTCCTCCTTCATACGTTCGAAAATCAGGATATTGGCGTCCACCGCCATACCGACCGACACGACGCCCGCTGCGATGCCGGCCATCGTCAGTGTGACCGGCACCAGCTTGAAGATGGCTGTCAGTATAATGCCGTAAATGATCAAGGCCAGTGTTGCTATGACACCCGCCATACGGTAGTACAGGATCATGAAGATAGCCACCAGCAGGAGGCCTATTGCGCCGGCTACGATGCTCCTTTTAATGGAGTCAGCGCCGAGCGTCGCGTCAACCGTCTGCTCCTGTATTACACTTAGCGGCACATCTAGTGAACCGGAATTAAGCTGGATGGCCAGGTTCTGCGCTTCCTTCATATCCATGCCCTCGATGATGCCGCTGCTCTTGATAACGGCACGTACCGTAGGCGCCGAGATGGCCTGGTTGTCAAGGAATATCCCCAGAGGTTTATTGACATTGCGCTTGGTGATCTGCTCGAAGAGTATCGCCCCTTCATCGTTCCATTCGAACGCCACCTCTGGCTCGTTGGTGTTCGGTTTTAATACGACCTTGGAGTTGGGCTTGAGATATTTGCCGGTCAGGTCTTTAACCAGCCCATCGCTGCCCGTGCCCGTGGCAATATTCCAGATAATCTCACCTTTATCATCCGTTTGTGGTTGCCCTGATGCGTCCGAGGTAGTCTCTTTGAATTCCAGCAAAGCGACCTGCCCGATCAGCTTCTTGGCCTCATCTACGTTTTTCTCGCCGGGCAACTGGACCAGGATGCGGTTCTCGCCCTGCCGCTGAATGATAGGCTCCTTTACGCCGAATGCATTGGCGCGTCGCTCGATTTTATTGACGACGCTGGTCATGACCTGGTCGACCGTCTGTGACGGGTCTTTCTTGGAGAGGTCGGCTTCGTAAACAAGATAAGCGCCACCCTTAAGGTCGAGGCCCAGGGTGAGCCCCTGGCGACCGAAGCGGTCACCGTCCAGCGGGGTAATAGCCCAGATGCTGAATCCAACCAGGGCGGCTATAAATAAAAGTAGCAACATATCACTTGTTTTCAATTATCTTTTCTCCCTCCTGAGCAATGTTTCAGTCACAGTCCGGGCATGTCCCATATCTCATGCTGCGCAACAGGCACCCCTGTCCATCTCATTTCTGACATATTGCAGGGCATCCTCCCTGGTGCTGATCTCGCCCGCCGCCTGGGCTTCCCTAACCAGCTTGAGAAGCCTGCCGATATCTTTACCCGGTTGCATCCTGAATTCATTTATTAAATCGTCACCGGTCAGCAACCTGACCGGCAATATCTCACTTTCCTGCTTATTATGAACATCTATTATATACCTGACCTGCTCAATCTGCATATGCCACTCGTCGATATCGACCCGCGGGCCGGCAACGGCCAGGTAATCTGCCAGCGCCAGGTATATTATATCGATCCCCGCACTCTCGGTGTCCCTAAAAAAACGGTATATTGCCCGGTGGGTGGGCATCCCTTCATGGGACATCTGCGCCGGGTGAAGGTGGTGGTATATCAATTTCTCCACATAGCGAATCTCGCCGGTGCTGAACCTCAGGCGCCCCAGTATGTTGGCGGCAGCAGCGGCGCCATCCTTTGTGTGACCGAGAAACCTTATACGGCCGTTGTCCTCGACGGTCTTGTCCTCAGGCTTGGCGATATCATGCAGCAACATGCCTAACTTTAATAACGTCCTGCGGCTGCTGCCGCCGGCTATTACCTTGTTAAAATGCTGCTGTATCTCCGGCTGCCACGGGACCACTTCCAGAAGGCCCCCTCTTCCATAGACCCAGTCACTCTCCCTCAATATATACTCGAGCGCAGCTATAGACTCGATGGAATGATCGAAAACATCCCAGTAATGCTCCTTTGGCTGCTTCACGCCCTTCATTGCATCGATCTCAGGTATTATCCTGCACAGCAGTGCCAGGTCATCAAGGTAACGCACCGAGTTGCCTGCATACGGCAGCGCTAATATCCTGAGCAGCTCCTCCCTGACCTTTTCGCTGGGCACCAGCTCCATGAGCTTGCTGTTAAGCCGGATGTTATCCTCAGTAATCGGTTCTATCTCAAGGTTAAGTTCTCTTGAAAGCCTCACCGCGCGCATCAGCCTCGAGGCATCCCTGTCAAAAACCCTGTCGCTGACCTGCCTTAACAGCCCTTTTCTTAAGTCCTCTTCGCCGCCTGAAGGGTCGAGCAGCAATATCTCGCCTGATACAAAGGCTGCCAGGTCAAGCCCCATAGCGTTCACGGTGAAATCACGCCGCAGCAGGTCACGCTCGATATCACCTGCATACGATGTTATATCTATGTGCCACGGTTCGGCTTCCCCGGCTATCACCACCCGACCCACGCGGTTTTCCTCATCCAGCATTACGTAACGCCCATCCACCAGTTCAGCAGCTTCCTGAGCTATAGCCAGCGAATCGCCATTGACTGCGATATCAAGGTCGGCCGTATCCCTGCCCACCAGCCAGTCGCGCACAAAGCCACCTACCAGGTAAGCTTTGCATTCAGGAACCGTGCAGACCGGAGATAGCCTGGCGAGTATGCCCATCAGGTCCTGGTTGATTTCGAACACAAGCAAAGATTATAGCCCCGCCCCGCAGCCTTGTAAAGTTAATTCAACATACCGAAAAACTCACTGTTCCGGGAATGCTTCAGTGCGCGCCGGACCTGCTGAACCAAACGGTGTATAGCTATTTATTTGGACACTGAAGCTCAGCTAAATTCATTGCTGTGATATAATTTAGTCACCGTGCAGTATAAACGCATCGTAATCAAACTCGGAACCAACCTTATCACCGGGGGCAGCGGCAGTCTGGACCTGAAAGTCATGGCCGACCTGACCGGACAAGTGGCACAACTGCACCACAGAGGGCATGAGATAATCATAGTATCATCCGGCGCCGTTGCGGCCGGCCGGGATCTGCTGGGCATCAAGAACAAACGCAGGGACATACCATTTACGCAGGTCATGGCCTCCGTGGGACAAAACCGCCTGATGAATCTCTATTACGGCCTTTTCCTGGAGCACGGCATAAACGTAGCTCAAGCACTTCTAACGCGGTCGGACCTAACTGACCGGGCGCATTACCTCAACGCCCGCAACACGCTGCTGGCCCTGATAGACCTCAAGGTGATCTGCGTGGTCAACGAAAACGATGTGGTATGCACCGATGAACTGGGAGAGCTGAAATTTGGAGATAACGACAACCTTTCAGCCATGGTAGCTAACCTGGTGGACGCGGACCTGCTGGTGCTTCTTTCCGATGTGGAAGGGCTATATACAGCCGATCCGCAACATGACCCGCAGGCAAAGCTTATACCGGTCATCGATAGCATTGATAACAAAGTGGAGGATATGGCAGGCGGCGCCGGCAGCGCGCGCGGCACAGGGGGCATGGTGACCAAACTTGAGGCAGCGCGGCTGGCCACTTCATCCGGCGTGCCGGTAATTATCGCTAAAGGGTCGCTTCCCGGCGTGATTATCGAGGCAGCAGCAGGAAAGAGCACCGGAACGTTTTTCACAGCTCGCGACAACAAGATAGAGAGCCGTCAGCGCTGGCTGCTTTCAGGGTTATCCTGCGTGGGCCGACTGGTCATAGATAAAGGGGCTGCCGCTGCTTTGCGGAGGCAGAATAAAAGCCTGCTTCCCGCCGGGATAGTTGAAGTTGAAGGTAGCTTCAAACGGGGAGATGTAGTCGATATACACGAAAACGGGGGCAAGAAAGTGGGCAGCGGCATAGTCAATTACAGCTCCGATGACCTGCTGCGTATCAGGGGCGAGAAGTCCGGGGCCATAGCCGATATACTCGGATACAAATACGGTGACGACGCTGTACACCGCGATAACCTGGCGCTTGTCTAGATATCAAGGGGGATTCTCATGCAGGCAGATGTAAACGAATTGCAGGAAAAGGCGGTACAGGCTAAAACAGCCTCTAAACGACTCTCTTTCATACCGACGAGTGTAAAGAACGAGGCGCTCATGGCCATTGGCCGGGCTCTGCTGGATAAGGAGGACATCATCCTCCGCAACAACGAGAAGGACTATAAAGAGGCTGAAGCCTCGGGCATGAGCGCGGCAATGCTCGACCGATTGATGCTCGACTCCAAGCGGTTGAAGGGTATATCTGACGACGTGAAAACGGTCGCAGCGCTGCCCGATCCCGTGGGCGAGATAATCGAGGAGCGTACTCTGCCTAACGGTTTGTTATTGAGCAAGAGACGCGTACCGTTGGGTGTGATAGGGGCCATTTATGAGAGCAGGCCCAATGTAACGGTGGATATATCTGTGCTCTGCCTCAAGTCCGGGAATTCCGTGATACTGCGCGGTGGTAAAGAGTGTGCGCGTTCAAACCTGGCGCTGGCGGGAACCATACAGGAAGCCGCTTACAAGGCCGGCATACCGGTGGGATCGGTGCAGTTCATCGAATCGCCCGACCGCGGACTTGTCAATCAGATGCTGAAAATGAAAGAGTTCATCGACCTTGTCATACCCAGGGGAGGAGCTTCCCTGATCAAGTTCGTCAGAGATAACGCCGCTATGGCCGTGGTTGCAGGCGGTATCGGCGTCTGCCATCTATATGTAGACAGGACGGCGGATATCGCAAAGGCTGCAGCCATAGCCTACAATGCCAAGGTGCAGCGCCCCACCGTATGCAATGCCCTCGACTGCGTGCTAGTGCATAGGGATATCGCAGCTAAATTCCTTCCTGTCATGGGCAAAGAGCTGGCAAAGGCCGCTGTGGAGATGCATTGCGACCATCACTCGCTGGGAATATTCAAATCAATTGAGGGGCTGAACATCAAGCCTGCCGTGGATGACGACTGGGGCAAGGAGTACCTGTCCCTGATATTAGCAGTTAAAGTCGTTGATTCGCTGGATGAGGCGCTTGGGCATATCGATCGCTACGGTTCAGGGCACTCCGAGGCCATCGTCAGCGAAGACAAGAATTCAATCCAGCGCTTCTTAAGTGAGGTGGACGCTGCCTGTGTTTATGCCAACGCCAGTACTCGCTTCACCGATGGAGCACAGTTTGGCATGGGTGCGGAGATCGGTATCAGCACCCAGAAGTTTCACGCCCGCGGTCCCATGGCACTAAAAGAGATTACGAGCTACAAGTGGTGCATAACGGGCAATGGCCAGGTAAGGCCGTAAGACAAGTCCTGATTAGAAAATAGTACTGAACGATTTCAGTTGAGTCAGGTGCTTATGGGAAGCGTAATAGGTAACATACTTCCGGAGGCAGTGGCTGTCGCGATCAGTCCGGTGCCGATCATCGCCCTCATACTTATGCTCTTTTCCAAGAAAGCAGGGATCAACAGCCTGGCATTCCTGTTCGGCTGGATACTGGGCCTGGCGGCAGTCGGCGGCATAGTCATGGCAATCGGCAGCACACAGAACATGTCGGCAGGAAGCGGCGCGTCCACTGCCGGCTACACTCTTAAACTGCTCCTTGGCGCCCTCCTTTTGTTCCTGGCGATCAGGAACTGGAGGACACGACCCAAGCCCGGCGAACAGCCGAAGATGCCCGCGTGGATGTCGAACATTGACTCCTTCAAGCCGGTCAAGGCGTTTGGCCTGGCTGTGCTCTTTTCAGGCATAAACCCCAAGAACCTGGCGCTTACCCTATCGGCAGCGCTGGACATCGTTCAGAAGGGACTTGCCACCGGGCAGACGATCGCAACAATGATTGTTTTTATCGCTGTCGCCAGCGTCACTATCGCGGTGCCAGTGCTGTTAAACCTTTTCATGAAAGATAGATCGGCCAGAGTACTGAATACATGGAAAGAATGGCTGACAGAAAACAACAACACAGTGATGTTCGTATTGCTGCTTGTATTCGGTATACTGCTGCTCGGTAAGGGTATCAGCGGATTGTCCGGCGGGTGACGATTATGCAGGGGCTTACCTTCAGGCACGCCCCCTCTTTTCTCTAACACAAACCGTCCAGCGCCTTTTTCTGCTCTGCGAAAAGCTGTTTAATACCTTTATCCGCAAGCGAGATCAGGGTATCGATGGTATCCTTAGAGAAAGGCTTACCCTCCGCCGTGCCCTGCAGTTCCACAAATTCGCCTTTATCCGTCATGACCACATTGAAATCAACCCCGGCTCTGAAATCTTCGTCGTAACAAAGGTCGAGCAGCTTCACCCTCTCAACTACGCCCACGCTGGTGGCAGCCACGGCACACCTGATCGGCATGACCTTGTAGATGCCCTGCTTCCTTAAACGGGCGATAGCCACGAAGAGAGCCACGTATGCGCCCGTGATGCTGGCCGTGCGCGTCCCGCCATCCGCCTGCAATACATCGCAATCAATCGCGAAAGTCCTCTCTCCCAGGGAGTCCATGTCCACGGCTGAGCGCAGGCTTCGCCCTATTAAACGTTGTATCTCCTGCGAGCGGCCCTGCTGCCTGTCGGGATTGCGCTGTGTGCGAGTGTGCGTGGCGCGCGGCAGCATGGCGTACTCGGCCGTAACCCAGCCGCTACCCTGCCCCTTGAGGAAGGGCGGCACTCTCTCCTCCACGCTTACAGCGCATATCACACGTGTTTTACCTATCTCAATGAGGGCCGATCCCTCAGGGTAATCCTGGTAGCCCAGGGTTATCTTCACCGGCCTCATTTCATCATTTGCACGTCCGTCTGCTCTTGCCATATTATTTCCTTTTTGAATTAATTCCCGCGCAAGTATAGCACCTCGCAATGACGTGATGAAAGTGCTATCCTTTCTCTCACTATGCCAGCCGACGTCAATATCTGGATACTGGCCGGCACCGGCTTTACGGCCGGCCTTCTGGGCTCCATGCTGGGGGTAGGCGGTGGCTTCATCATTGTGCCCGTGCTTACGCTGGCGCTGGGCCTTCCCATCCAGTACGCCATCGGCAGCAGCCTGGTATCCATTGTGATCAACGCCTGCACGGCTACAGGCGTTTACATCCGCATGCACATGACCAATCTCAAGCTTGGCCTGCTTCTTTCGTGCACACTCGTCCCGGGTGCCGTGGCAGGAGCCTTCCTGGCGGCCCGGTTATCCTCTCCCGTTCTCACCATCATATTCGGAGCGCTGATGGTCTACGTCGCTTACCTCATGATGCCAAAGAAGCAGCACAGACTGATGCCCGAGCAGTTAGAGGCATCCCAAAGGGTAACCGAAAAGGAGCATGCCCCACACGCTTGGCTGGACGGCTGCTACTATGACCCGGCAGTAAACCAGGAAATAGCTTACCAGGTGCACCGTCCTGTAATAGGCATGGTGACCGGCTTCTTCGCCGGTATCATCTCCAGCCTGCTTGGCATAGGCGGAGGAATCATCAACGTCCCGGTGATGAACCAGCTCATGAAGGTGCCGCTCAAGGCCACCATCGCCACCAGCAGCCTGCTGCTCTGCTTCACTACCATGACCGGCTCATTGATTTATGTATTTAATGGGTATATTGTGCCCTATATTATCGCGCCGCTTATCATCAGCGTTTTCCTGGGTGCCAGGCTGGGGGCGTCGCTGGCGCACCGTTCCCGCAGTATCCTGCTCATGTGGGCATTCGCGATCTTCCTGGGCATAACGGCGGTAATTATGATTCTCAAGGCGCTTAATATATTGGGATGAAAAGGGTATGGAATGCCAGTTAGATAGCAGTCACGAAAAACTTCACGGCCTTAACCGGCGCATCAGCCTGGTCTTGCGCGTGGGCACAGTGTCCAGCCTGCTGTTGATTGCAGCCGGGCTGATACTGTTTTTTGTCAGCGGCGCACCCCATACCGCTGCGCTGACGCCCGTGACCTCCCTGGCGCCCGGGCTGATATCTCTGGACCCGTCGGCCTTCATAACTATCGGACTGATCCTTATGCTGCTCCTGCCTGTTGTAATTCTCATATTATCGCTTGCGCACTTCATCGCCGAGCGGGAGAGGCAACCCATCATTGTTTGCATCGTGTTGCTTGTGATGCTGGCAGCCAGCCTCATTTTGATATTGAAATGAATTGACCGCCGACATGGCCTGTGTTATCATTCGAATTAGATGTCACCCCTGACTGAACTGCACGCGGAAATAGAACGCTGTAAAAATTGTGAACTGGCCAGGCACCGCACCAGGGTTGTGCCGGGTGAAGGGCCCGATAACGCCAGGCTGCTTTTCATCGGCGAGGCCCCGGGCTATCATGAAGATCAGACAGGCAGGCCTTTCGTAGGGCAGGCGGGCCAGTACCTGAACCAGCTTATCGGCATGATCGGCTACAAGCGCAATCAGGTCTTTATCGCCAACGTCATCAAGTGCCGTCCCCCCGAGAACCGTGACCCGTTGCCTGGCGAGATAATGGCCTGCGGCAAGTGGCTGGAGCGCCAGCTCGAACTTATCAAGCCCCTGGTGATCGTAACCCTGGGCCGCTATTCCATGTCTAAATATTTTCCCGGTGACAGCATCAGCAAAGTACACGGCCGGGCCAAGCGCATAGGCAACGTGATCTATTTCGCCATGTACCACCCGGCGGCAGCGCTGCACCAGGGAAACCTGCGCAGGGTGATAGAGGCTGACATACTCAAGCTTCCTGCCGTACTGGCAGAGGCTGGCAAAATGGAGGAGGAAAAAGACAAGCCCGCCCAGCTCAATCTTTTCTAAAATGCAATGACCCGTCACAAGTTGAAAATAATTCCCCTTGGCGGCCTCGGCGAGATCGGCAAGAACATGATGGCCGTCGAATACGGCGAAGATATCCTCATCATCGACTGCGGCATGATGTTCCCCGAGGACGAGATGCTGGGGGTCGACCTGCTCATCCCCGATATCACCTACCTTCTCGAAAACAAAAACAAGCTGCGCGGCATCGTCATCACGCACGGCCACGAGGACCACATTGGCGCCCTCCCTTATATTTTGCCGCAACTCGACCTGCCCATATATGCTACGAAGCTGACCCAGGGGCTAATAACGGTCAAGCTCAAGGAGCACCGCTCGCTGATCAAGGCACGGCTCAGGCTGATAACGCCCGGCGTACGTTTCCAGGTGGGCAATTTCAAGGTCGAGGCCTTCCCGGTCTGCCACAGCATACCAGACGCCGTGGGGCTGATCATCTATACGCCACTGGGCGCCATCGTCAACAGCGGCGATTTCAAAATAGACTACACCCCAGTGGACGGACGGCCCACCGACCTCTCCAAGCTGGCCAAGCTGGGCAACGAAGGTGTGCTGCTGCTCATGGCCGATTCCACCTACAGCGAACTGCCCGGCTACACTCCATCGGAGAAAATTGTCGGCCAGACCCTGGACCATATCATCGGCGATGCGCCCGGCCGGGTCATCATCGCCACCTTCTCATCGCTGATATCCCGCATCCAGATGGTTATCGATGCCGGCACCCACCACAAACGCCATGTCTTCATCGTCGGGCGCAGCATGCGCGATACAGTCAAGATGGCCCTGGAACTTGGCTACCTGCACGACCCGGGGCAAGTACTATGTAGTGCAGATGACCTTAAGAAGTACAGCCACAGCCAGACCATCCTGCTCACCACCGGCAGCCAGGGCGAACCGACCTCGGCGCTGGTGCGCATCGCCAACCGCGACCATCCCGAGATACGTATACACCAGGGCGATACCGTGGTCATCTCCGCCACACCCATACCTGGCAATGAGTCGCTCATCAACCGCACCATAGACAATCTCTTCCGCCAGGGCGCCAACGTTATCTACGGCTCGCGCTCCAATGTGCATGTGCACGGCCACGGCAGCCAGGAGGAGCTCAAGATGCTCATCACTCTGGCCAAGCCTAAGCTATTCGTACCGATACACGGCGAGTACCGCCACCTCGTCATACATGCCGGCCTGGCCAGAAGCCTAGGCATTCCGGAGAGCAACATCTTCGTCATGGATAACGGCAATATACTTGAGATCGACGGCGAGAAAGGGCGCATAGCTAGCAAGCTACCGTATGGAAATGTCTATGTGGACGGCCTGGTGCTGGGCCGCCATGCGCAGGTGATACTGCGCGACCGCAAGCTGCTTTCACGCGACGGCATCGTGGTAGTCATTGTCGCCCTGGACAAGAAAGAGGGCACGCTGGTAGGTACCCCAGATATCGTATCGCGCGGCTTCGTTGACGCCGAGCATGACGGGACAGTGATCGAGCAGGGACGTGAGCTGGTGGCCAGCACGCTGGGCAATGGGCACCACACCGAGCAGAGCGCCATACATACCCGTATCAAGGAGACCCTGAGCAAGTTTTTCTACGAGAAGACCAAACGCCGCCCCATGATAATTACAACTGCTATCGAGGTATAGTAGAATAAACCTATGCCCGCCAGGAAAAGCAGGGGTAACAACAACCAGAAATCATCGCAGAAGAAAGCCGGCAAAGGTTCCGGCAATGCGTTCCTGTCCTTCCTCTTTTCTCCCCCCGTTCTGCTCGCCATCATATTTGTTATAGCTGTTTGCCTCGCTGTCGTCTTCTGGCCGCTCATTACACGGGCCATGGGTGAGCTCGGCGCGGACATCTCCTCCGCCCTCGACATAGCCGGGGCTAATATCGTCAGGCTGATGGGGCTGGGAGTGATCTTCGCGATAATAGCCATCATAGGGCTGCTCGTCATCATAGGCCGTCCTTCCTTTTTTGCGCGTAACTGGAATTACTTCATCGCCGCCGCGACCTTCATGGTGGCGGCCTGGGGAATTCTATCTTTCCTGCGCCCGTCCGGGTCCGGGATGCTGGCCCAGGTTACGCTGGGCGGCCAGGTCGGGCAGGCCATCGTCACCGATTCGCTGGTTATCGGGATATTAATTCTCCTGGCGTTGGTACTACTGGGAATATTCCTGGTGGCGCCCGAGTGGACGCTGGGACTTTTCAAGCGCACGGCAAAGGGAACGGCCGGGGCGGTCGGCGGGATCGCAGAAGCAGTTAAAGAATCCAACGCCAGGAAAAAGTCTCCACCGGTTGCAATGGAGGCTAAAGCAGTACAGGCAGCCGGAGCCGTTCAAACTGAAGAAATCGCCGCCCCCGCTGATACGGCTGTGATGGACAGGCTGCGTACCGGCATAACCGTGGGCGGCTGGTCGCTGCCTAATATAAATATACTCGACAGGATTGCTGAAACCGTCATCAGCGATAGCGAGATAGAGAAGCGCCGGGACACCATCGAGGAGGCTCTGGCCAGCTACGGTGTTGAAGCTAAGGTGATCGAGGTTAACCGCGGCCCGACCGTGACGCAATTCGGTGTCGAGCCCGGTTGGGACCGTAAATTCAAAGAGGTGAGAGATAAGGACCGCGAGGGAAACGTCTCCGTCAGGCAGGAGGAGGTCGGCCGAACGCGTGTCAAGGTAGAACGCATCAACTCCCTGGCCAACGACCTGGCGCTGGCGCTGGCGGCGCCCAGCATCAGGATCGAGGCTCCCGTGCCCGGGAAGTCAATGGTCGGCATCGAGGTGCCCAATACCACCTTCGGCTCGGTCGGCCTGCGCAGCGTAATGGAGAGTACCGCTTTCCAGAAGATGCTGGCCAAATCCAGGCTGGCCATCGCGCTGGGCAAGGGCGCAGGCGGCGAAACGATTGTGGCCGACCTGGCCAAGATGCCCCACCTGCTGATCGCCGGCGCCACCGGCAGCGGTAAGAGCGTCTGCCTCAACTCCATTATCTGCTGCCTGATGATGAACAATACGCCCGACGCCGTACGCTTAGTAATGGTAGACCCAAAGCGCGTCGAGTTGGTTAACTACAACAACATCCCGCACCTGGTATCACCCGTGGTAGTGGATACTGAGAAAGCCATAATGGCCCTGCGCTGGCTGAGCGCCGAGATGGACATACGCTACAAACGCTTTTCAGCAGGCAAGGCACGCAACATCGAGGAATTCAACAAGAACAGGCAGCCCTCGGAGTGCATGCCCTATATCATTGTGGTAATCGATGAACTGGCCGACCTCATGATGGCCGCTTATGACGAAGTCGAGCATGCCCTCTGCCGCCTGGCACAGCTTGCACGTGCCACTGGCATACATTTGATCGTGGCCACACAACGTCCCTCCGTTGACGTGGTCACCGGTCTGATCAAAGCCAACTTCCCCACACGAATGAGCTTCGCGCTAACCTCGCAGGTGGATTCCCGCACCATCATCGATTCAGCAGGAGCCGAGAAACTGCTGGGCAGGGGAGATATGCTTTACATGCCGCAGGATGTCGCCAAGCCCAAGCGCCTGCAGGGCACCATGGTCGGCGACGCCGAGATCGAGAGGCTGGTCAACTTCTGGGCCAACCAGCGCCGCCAGGAGGCGCAACCCGTCAAGTTCGAGGACGTGGCCCAGGCCGGCGCCGATGGCAAGAAGCCCGCTGAGGACGAGTTGCTCGACAAAGCCCGCCAGCTTGCCCTGGAATCAAAGGACATCTCAGCCTCCTACCTGCAGCGCAAACTGCAAATCGGCTTCCCTAGAGCGGCCAGGATCATGGATAAGCTGAAGGAGGAGGGGTTTGGGAAGGATAAGGGAGAGAAAGTAGAGAGGGGGGAGGGGTAAATGGGTGTAAATGACGGCAGATGTCACTTAAAGAAATGTATAGGCTATATGACAAAATATTTTATTTGTTTTTGACAAACTTGAGAATAAAACAGAATCGTTATTTAAACCATCTCAAAGTCGTCGGTAGTTTGTTATAATTCTGAGAGAGTTTATGACACAAAATAAGAATTCACAGACAGAAGTTAAGAACCAAAAAGAGCGTCCGCTAGAGAAATGGGCAAAAAAGATAGACTGGCAGCGACGCATCAAGGCCGTTTGCAAACCATGCTGGGAAATAAAATATTGTCCCTATGGGGTTCTGATTGAGGATTTTCCATTACATACCGACACTAGTAAAAGCTGTCGTATATACGGTCATGATTGCCCGGTTTTCTATGTTGCTGAACCTTTCACAGAGACAAAATCATTAAGAAATATCAGCAGAAAGATACCAATGGTCACTCGATTTAGAGTGTTAAAAAGAGAGAATCAGATATGCTCTGCTTGCGGGCAATCTATAAGAGATGGAGAATATGAATTTGACCATATTATTCCCTGGTCGAAGGGGGGTAGCTCCGATGAGCATAATGTCACTCTACTTTGTGAAGAATGCAATAGGAAAAAAGGAAAGCAATTTGAGGACAGACATCTAGTAACATCGATTTCAGAGCATCAAGCTTCACCGATTAAGGTCAGTATGATCAGCTTTCTATTGGATTACGTGAGTTTTGCACACCGCATATTCAACGAGAAAGGAAGGGTTTTGGAAGCAGCGGACGTATGTAAGCAGCGTGGCGGAACAGAAATTGATGAATTCGATCAAGGAGTCACCGATGTAATAGCTGACATCAACCGACTATTTAGAGCAAACGATTCAGGGCCAATAAAGCAAAAAACGTTTCATGCAATACAATACAGATGGGGATTCTCAGATTCGAAAATTCATAAAATCCTCGAAACGGCAAACAAATACGCTGTATCGACGGATGAACTACTGTTCGCCGAACAATGGCTGATAAACCTACTGGGATGGCGGTTAGAGCTTACTGAAACTAACAAAAAGAAATGGCTGAGTCTGTAACTGGAAACACTGCTATATTCTTTCTCCTATAATGACCGTGTTGGAATGTGAATAATGGTAGATCAATGCAAGTGGACGGGTGCTTCTGGCAAGGAATACATATACATAATTTACAGTATGGTTACTGATTGGAATGATGTTCCAGACAACTATACTTTCGCCAATATATCCTTACCTCGTTGCTCACTATTTGGAAACCGTGCCCAGCATGGCCTTTGTCCATGTATCAATATATCGTAGAGACAGAAACATTGTATTAGGCATTGAATTGTACTGCTGCTATTAGCGGCACATCATTTTCTTGATTAATCCATCCATCTTTCCTACCACCTCGCTCGTTGCTATTCGATCCGGCCGATCAAGTATCTAAGCTGGATCCGCTCGCCTTCGTCAGTCACAACAAAACCATAATAGCGGCCCAAACATCTGGTGCACTTCGCCTGCCAAAATTAAAGTATTGGTCTTCGCGCACGTTCAAAGAACGGCTTGAACTCAAAGGCCAGGCAGCCATCACATGAATTCATCTGCCGGGTTTCAAGCGGTGCGACAAAGGCAGGCTCTGTTTTCGGGAAATAAGACAGGCACTAATTTATTATCTCTTTAACCCGGCCAACCTGGCCGCTTTCCAGCCGGACCTTGATGCCATGGGAGTGAAATGAAGAGTTGGTCAAAATATCTTTGACTATCCCTTCAGTTGCTTTTCCGGACCGCTGATCTGCCTTCATTACTATTGAGACCCGCAAGCCCAGTTTTATATTTTCCCGCTTTGTAATGCCCATACTGTAACTCTATCTCGTATTACTCTGCTTCAGTGCGAATATTTTCTGATTGGCTTTAGAAGATATCCCAATCCGTTAAGTCTAATTTCATAAAGAGCCGATAGCAGCGTACCAATTTTTCCCGGAGGGAAACCTTTCTGGTGAAACCAAGCCAGATAAGGTTCAGGTAGATCACAAAGGATGCAATCTTTGTATTTTCCAAAAGGCATTTTTATAGATACCAGGTCAACTAACATTAGGGGATTGATGAGATTGGCCTTATTTTTATCCATTGTTACTTAGTCCAAATACAATACATACTATAACCGATGACCTTCCCTCTGTAAACAGCACTGACCGTTCTTAAAGCCTCACATACATACCAAACTTCGCATCAACTTATTTAACATCCTTGCACATTCCGATATAATAGCGGGGAATCCCCGAATAAAGGAGGCAGACCGTGAAGATTGAGCCGTTGACCGCAAAACCGAGTAAAGAGGAGTTGGGCGCGCGACTGGAAAAGGTGCGTGCACTGATGGAACTGCAGAAGCTGGATTATTATGTTTCCTTCTCGCCGACCAATATCTACTACCTGACCAATTTCGCCAACATAGTGCACGAGCGGCCGTTCATACTGGTGATACCGAAGAAGGGCACGATGAAAATGGTCTGCCCGCTGTTGGAATCGACACACGTCAAGACCAGGGCGCGCTGTGACCTGGATTACGTCATCTATTACGAGTTCCCGGCGCCTGCGGGAGGCAACTGGTACGACGTCTATAAACCCCTTTTTAAAGACGGCGACCGCATCGGCATCGAATCGGCCATGCCGGCAGGAATACTCAAGGAGACGCGCGGAACCACAGTGATGACCAACATCATCGAGGATGTGCGCGTTATCAAGACCGACTATGAGATAGGGCGCACTGTGCACGCCTGCAAGGTGGTGGACGAAGGCATGAAAAAGCTGCTGGAGCTCACGCGTGTGGGTGTTCCTCTCATCACCATCTACAGTGGACTGGTGCAGGCCATGATGGCCAAAGCGCTCTTCGAAGTGCCCGACATCAACCTCATGGCCAGCAAGTTCCAGGGCGCGGTCTGGCCGCCCTCCATATCCCACGACCCTCATATTATCCCCACCCCCTTCATGGTCATGGAAGAGGGAGGGCCATCCTGCTCTATCGTCGGCGCCATCGTGGATGGCTACGGCGTCGAGATCGAGCGCACGCTATTCCTGGAGCGCGTGCCGGACCATGCTAAGAAGCTCTTCGATATCATGATGAAGGGGCGCGCGCTGGCCTACAAGCTGGCGCAGCCGGGCACTGTGCTGGAGGAGATCGATAAACAGGTGCGGCAGGTTTTCATCGACGCCGGCTACGAGAAGAATATCATCCACCGCACCGGCCACGGCTTCGGCATCACAGGTCACGAGGATCCGTTCCTGGCGCTCGGCGACAAGCGCAAACTGGCACCAGGCATGATCGTCAGCATCGAGCCGGGCATCTATTTCAAGGGGCAGGGTGGCTACCGCCATTCCGATACGGTGCTGATCACCGAGACGGGCAACCTCAAGCTGACTGAGGCGCCCGAAAATATCGAGGCGCTGACCTTTAAGAAGTAGGGGCGTTGCTTTAGCTGCGTCCGCTTGAACTCTTCACTAAATAAGGAGGGCGACACGTCCATGACCGAAACATCCACCGACCAAACAAAAGAATATAAAACCGGCGGCGGCAGCGCCATGTATATCCTGGTCATCTGTACCCTGCTGTACGTTATCAACTATATCGACCGGCAGGTCTTCTCCGTAGTGCTGCAGCCCATGAAGGTCGAGCTGGGCTTGACCGATACCCAGTGCGGCCTGGCGCAGACCATCTTCATCCTGGGCATGGCGCTCTTCTCCTTCCCGGTGGCCTACATGGTCGACCGCTGGAGCCGCAATAAGACCATCGGCATCATGGCCCTGCTCTGGAGCCTGTTCACCTTCCTGACCGGCTTCGCTAAAAACTTCACCTCGCTGATCATACCACGCAGCCTGGTGGGCGTGGGCGAGTCCGGCTTCACTGCCGGCGGCGTGGCCATGGTCAGCGCCGCCTACCCGCCCGAAAAACGGGCCCGCATGCTGGGCATCTTCAATATCGGCATCCCTCTGGGCGCCGCCATCGGCGTGATCGCGGGCGGCGCTATCTCCGCCTCTATGGGCTGGCGCTGGGCCTTTTACATCTTCGCCATTCCCGGAGTCATCCTGGGCATCATGGCTTTCTTCATGCGGGATTACAAAACCACAACCGGCCCGGGCACGGCCGGCACCAGGGTTAATTTCGGCAAGTCCATCGCAGCGCTGTTCCGCATCCGCAGCCTGGTCCTGTATTTCTTCGGCTACGGCATCCTCTGCTTTATGACCGTGTCTGTACTGGTCTGGGCGCCCGCGCTCATGATGCGCCTCATGAATATCTCCGAGGCCACGGCCGGCATGATAGTGGGCGGATGGGCCCTGACGGCCATCATCGCCGCTCCACTGGGCGGCTGGCTCGCCGACCTCTGGCAGAAAAAGACCGGCAAGGGCCGGCTCTACCTGCCCGCGCTGGCCTCAGTACTGGCCGCCATCGTGCTGATCATCATGGTCATACTCAAGTTCGGCCCTATCGGCGTAGCACTGGGCTTCATCTACGGCTTCCTCTCGGTGATCGGCTCGCCTGCCCTCAACGCCGTCTCGCAGGACGTGGTGCCCGCGGCCCACAAGGGCCTCTCCATGGGAATGGCCGTGTTCGCCGCCTACATGTTCGGCGGCGCCTGGGGACCCTCCGTGGTGGGCGCCATCTCCGACGCGCTGGGCGGAGGCGCCAATGGGCTCCTCACCGCCTTCCTTTTTACCACTATAGCCGGCTTCATCGCGGCGCTGCTGCTCTGGCTGGCCGCACGCACCTATCCGGCCGACATGGCCAAAGTCCAGCAGGAAACCCTGATCGCCAAATAAGTGTGGAGTGAGAGATATGAAACTGACAACGCTGCTGCGACTGCAGGTCATCTATTTCATCCTGGGCATACTCTATAACGCTGTGAGCCTGTACCTCACAACCACAGGAAAGCCGCCGCTGGCGCCCACGCAACCGGTGCTCGGCGCCATCTCGATGATAACCTATGCGTTATTCCTTATCCCGGGCTATTTGCGAAAGATCACCCTGTACAGGATATTGATGGGTGTCGCTATCATTGTGTTGGGCTACGGCGGCGTGGTCACGCACATAATCAACATCTTCACCCAGCCGCAGGTCTACAGTTCACTCCTGTCATGGGCGGCCGCCGTGGGCATTAACCTCTTCGGCCTGGTGCTGAACATCATCGCCGTATCCGGCAAGTTTAAATGATATTTATGTAAATCCAATTATCCGTGATATTATTAAATCATTAAGATCGATTAATCCCGCACACCCATTGCCGTATTTGGAGGATTCGGAGCATGGCAGGCAGGGCTGGGAAAAAAGATGCCGGCAAAAGCAGGGCAAAGCCAGCGGGGAAAAAGGGCGTTGCGCAGGCAAACATTAATAAGTCCAGCGTACGCAAGAAACTGGATAAAAACCTGGAAAGAGAACTCCAGGACTTCAAGCTCATTGTAGATTCTTCTCCGATAATAATTTTCTATAAAGACCTGGACGGAAGACTTATACGCGTAAATAAGACTTTTGCTGAAGCGCTTAAGATGTCTGAAGACGAGTTGTTGGGGAAAACAGTCTTTGACATCTACCCGGCGACGATGGCGCAAGCCATGACAAACGACGATCATGAGGTGCTTAAAACAGGATGCCCCAAACTCAACATAGTAGAGCAATATGAATCCGCCAGCGGTACAAGATGGGTGCAGACGGATAAAATCCCGATCCTCGACGAAAATGGCGTTGCAGTCGGCCTGCTGGGATTTGCGCAGGACATCACCGAGCGCAAGCAGGCGGAGGAGGCACTGAGACAATCGGAAGTAAAATACCGGACTGTTTTAGAGCAAATTGAAGAGGCCTATTATGAAGTGGACCTTGCCGGCAACTTGACCTTTTTCAATGATGCAACATGTCGTCAGTTGGGCTATTCCATTGAAGAGCTAATGGGAATGAACTATCGGGTTTACACGTCCAAAGATGATATGCAGCGCGTGTACGAGACATTCAGCCAAGTCTACCGGACGGGAAAGCCGATCACAGGGTTTTTAGTATGTCGAATTAGAAAGGACGGAACACAATTATTCACCGAAAACTCGGCCTTGCCCTTGCAAGACAAGGATGGCAAGATAGTCGGCTTTCGGGGAGTCGCCCGTGATATTACCAAGCGCTTACAGGCAGAAGAATCTCTACGGACGAGCGAGGCACAATACCGCCTGCTGTCGGAGCACACGACGGACACAGTATGGCTGATGGATATGAATCTGAAGACTAAGTATACCAGCCCCTCCTCGAAAAGGCTCCTCGGCTTCACGCAACAGGAGTTAATGGAAATGCCACTGGAGAAGTACCTCGTGCCGGACTCGCTCAGGTTAGCTTCTGAAGTGTTTTTTAAGGAGCTGCCCAGGGTGGAGGCCGACCCCGACTATAATCCCATCTTTACAATGGAACTTGAGTATTACTGCAAGAACGGCACAACTCTATGGGCGGAAAATAAATTCAATCTCATACGGGATGAGAACGGCAAGCCGGTATCCATCCTTGGTGAGACCAGGGATATCACCAAGCGCAGAGAAGCCGAGAAAAAACTTGAGCAGAGCCTGGCAGCGCTGGAAAAGACCATGAGCGACACCGTGATCGCCATAGCCAAGATGGTCGAGATGAAAGATCCCTTTACGGCCGGCCATCAGATCCGCGTGGCCCAACTGGCAAGCGCCATGGCGCAGAAGATGAACCTGACGAAAGAGCAGGTTACTTATCTCAATACAGCGGCCATCATCCACGACATCGGCAAGATATATGTGCCTTCCGACATACTCAGCAAGCCCGGGAAGCTGGGAGCTATAGAGTTCCAGATTATCCAGACCCACGTCCAGGGAAGCTACGACATCTTAAAAAAGATAGATTTCAGCGGGCCCATCGCACAGATCGTATATCAGCACCACGAAAGGATAGACGGGTCCGGTTACCCCCGTGCCCTGAAGGGCCCCGACATACTTCCTGAAGCTAAAATACTGATCGTGGCCGACGTGGTGGAAGCCATGTCGTCGCACAGGCCTTACCGCGCGGCGCTGGGAATTGAAAAGGCTCTTGAAGAAATCACCCTCAACAGGGGCAAACTGTATGATGAAGCCGCTGTCGACGCCTGTCTGGAGCTTTTCAGAAATAGCCAGTTCGAGTTCAAACCCGTGTAATATAGCCCGCAAGGGTCAAATACTCACCACCTTGCGTGATGCTCCTCTGCCCAGCCGATCAGGTTATTTATTTCTATTCTTTCTCCCGTGTCTGTGACAAGCGTCCCGCTGTAGCGGCCGAACATCTGGTGGACCTCACTGGCTAAGATACCCACATCTGTCTTTGCCACCCTCTCGAAAAATGGTTTGAACTCCAGCTTGAGACGGCCGTCCGGCGAGGTCATCAGCCAGGGCTTCTTGAAATCCTTACTATCGTACTTGAAGTCTACCTTGCCCAGCTTATGCACTTTACCGTTTAAAATGATGGCGTTATCGTTCAGTTCGGGGCTGTTGCCGATCCCGTCGCCGATGTTAAGCCCGATGGTGCGGCCGTCCGGCAGAAACTGCGAGAAGCTGGCCCAGATCCAGAATGAGCGATAAGGCCACACGCCTGCACCCCAGTCAAGCGTTCCCAGACAGGTACCGGGATCGATGGGGTATGATTTGAGCTTCTTCGCGCCACCCGCCGCGACTTTATCCCATCCATATTCGACGCTGCCTTCGACGGGCATGCAGTTGACCTTGCGCGTGTAAAAGAAACGCCTGTTCTCGTAGGGGAATACGTTGACTACCGATTCATGCCCCTGCCTCAAATGCAGCTCGACATCGGCCTTCAGCCCGGATCCGCCAAAGCCCGACCAGTTGACTTCCAGCCTGCGCCGGTTGTCATCGGGAGTATAAAAACGCAGGTAAAGATCGCCTTTTTCGTAGCGGCAGTCGCCGGACGTGCTGTTGCGCGGCAGCACGATGCCGCTGCCGAAAGGAATACTCAGTGTCTGCTCGTGGTACTGCCCCGTGTTGAAATCCAGCACGTAGGCGAAGACAGGCCCCAGGTAGCCGACGTGGCTGAGAGTGAACGAGAAGAAATGGGTGGGCGTTGTGATGCCGAAGTACTGCCAGCGCTTGATGCGTAGCGGTTGCAGGAACTTCAAAGAGTAGATATTAACATTCTCCAGGTTGGCATCAAGCAGCGGCTGCCGCGCCCAGCCATAGTCGACCAGGTTCCCCTGCCTGTCAAGCAACGGCCCGCTTTTTGTGATCTCTCTCATACCTATCCCTCCCGTTATCGCCCTTTAAGGCATATTCTGATCGCTATTTAAGATGCTCCGCTCTGCGAACCATGGCGCCTATGCACCTGATGGCATTGTCGGGCATGACATAGGTGGGTATGCCATCCATGGCTGCCAGGATGAGGCCGTCCAGCTGGTCGGGCGGGTTGGCAGGCACCAGCACTATGGGCTTCTGCAGGCGGTCGCGTAGCTCCACCAGCTTCCGCCGGAACCAAGCATCGTTCAGGAATGCATAGGTGATCACAAGGCAGGTATCCACGTGAGGCATAATCATCTCCAGACAGTCGATGTACACCTTGGCAGCCCCGCCGATAGGCGCCCATACGAGGTCGACCGGATTCTTGCGGTTGTTGGACGGCGGCACCTTGTCCTTGAGATATTCCGACAGTTTTCGCTGGAGGTCTTCGGGAAACTGCCTGATCTTGAGCCCCTCCACGGCGCAGGCGTCGGATGAGGCCACCGCACCACCGCCGGCTTCAATCAGCAGGCCGATGTCCCTGCCCGGCGGCAGAACGGGGCAACTGAAAGCCACAGCCAGGTCGATGATGTCCTCCATGCCGTATGCCGGGATTATTCCGGTCTGACCACACATGGCCTGGAAAACCCGGTAGCTGCCGGCCATCGAGCCGGTATGAGAGGCAGCAGACCTTGCTCCCATCTCGGAGCTGCCGCCCTTCCAGACTATGACAGGTTTATGCGGGCAAATCTCCCTTGCCAGCCTCATAAAACGTTCCGGATTCTTCAGCCCCTCGACATAGGCTGTGATCACTTTCGTGTCTGGGTCATTGCCCCAGTAACCTATTAAGTCTTCCAGGGTGAGGTCGCTCTGGTTGCCGATGCTGATGATGCCGCTGAAGCGAAGTCCGCGGGCGCTGCCCAGGCGGAGCATAATCTCGCTCACCCAGCCGCTCTGGCCCACGAAACCCACGCCGCCGGGATCGAGCGGTATCCTGGCGTAGGGGACAACCGTATTCACACGACCCCTCGACGTGAAAATACCCATACAGTTTGGCCCGATCACCCTCACACCACCCTCGCGGGCGATAGCGACCATCCTCTTCTCCGCCTCCTTTCCCTCTGCGCCCATCTCGCTGAAGCCCACAGCATGTACCACGGCGAACTTCACGCGCTTGCGGGCGCAGTCCTCCATTGCGGAAGGTATAGCCGGGGCCGGTATGGCCAGCACAGCCAGGTCAACCTCGCCGGGTATGGATGACAGGTCGGAAAAGCACTTCAGCCCCATGATCTCGCTTTCCCTGCGGTTGATGGGATAGATGACACCGGCATAGCTATCCTTGATCATGCTGTTGATGAACATGCCGCCTGATTTCCACTCATCCTTAGATGCCCCCACGATGGCTACCGAACGGGGCTCAAAAAGATGTTTAAGGTCTGGCGCAGTAAATCGGGTCATCAAATGCCTCCTCTGATTGTCGGGGTATAGGGGCTTCCACGTGTATCTTCAAGATATGATATGGGGCTAATTATCTTATGGGCTTTACCCCTGTGTCAAAGCCCTAGGCATTGTGTTATATTACTATTACTGCATCAGGGGCACGGGCCATTCTAAAACGAGGAGGAAACCAATGGCATATGAGACTATTACATACCATGTCAGTGGAGGTATAGGCAGAATCACCTTTAACCGCCCTCAGGTCATGAACGCCCTCACTCCCGGCATGCTTAAAGAGCTTAAAGCCGCCGTGGTAGAAGCGGGCAAGGACCGTGATGTCAAGGTCATCGTCCTGACCGGCGCTGGCAGGGCCTTCTGCGCCGGGGTTGATCTCAAAGCCATGGGAGACCAGAAGCTGGTCAACGGCAAGGTTGGCGACTTTCTCGACGTGCCGGCCCGGGAGCTGATCGATGCCATACGGTCTGTGCCCAAGGCGGTGATCAACCTGGTCAACGGGTTCTGCTTCACAGGTGCGCTGGAGATCATGCTGGCCTGCGACATCGTGATAGCGTCGGAGGATGCAAAAATCGGGGATACGCATGCCAAGTGGGGACTGCGGCCGACCTGGGGTATGAGCGCCCGCCTGCCGCGCAGGGTGGGTTACCTCAAGGCCAAGGAACTCTCGTTTACGGCTGAAGCCATTACCGCCAGGGAAGCCGAGCGTATCGGTCTGATCAACCTGGCTGTCCCGGGAGACAAGCTGGAAGAGGCGTTGCAGAATATGGCCAAGAAGATAATGGGCAACAGCGCACAGTCCATTGCAGCCTACAAGAAACTTTACAATACCAATGAGAATATGACGCTGGACAAGAGCCTCGACCTGGAATTCGGCAGCGATTTCGAGATAACCGACAGCCTGGACCGCCTGTCAGCCTTCATAAAATAGCTCAGATTGTCATCGCGGGAAGCGAAGTGACGATGCAATATGCAGGGGCGGGTTTTCAAACCCGCCCGGATCGGGCGCACCTGAAGGTACGCCCCTACATCGCTATGACGAGTTTACCCGCATCTTGACGGGCAGATGAAACGAATATAAACTTAGCGCAAGCGCATTCAGGGGAGGTACATCCATGTCTTCTGCAAAAACGCACCACGGCTGGCGGAATGCTATTATCATCTGCGTCGTTATCCTGCTGATCATAATCACACCACTTTCGCTCTATGCCTCCACCGACATCGAGACCAAGGACCTCGACGATGCTGCGCGCACGCAGGCGGGCGGATCGTACGTCAAGCTGCCCCAGGGCATGACCCACTATGAGTTGACTGGACCCGAGAACGGCCAGGTGGTTGTTCTTGTGCACGGTGCCACCATACCCATGTACTTGTGGGACGCGCAGGTTGAGGCACTTGCCAAGGCCGGATACCGGGTGCTCCGCTATGACTTGTACGGGAGGGGCTACTCGGACAGGCCGGATGGGGACTACAGCCAGGCATTCTACCGCAAGCAACTGGTCGACCTGCTTGACGCGCTCAAGATAAATCAGCCCGTGGACCTTGTGGGCGTCTCCATGAGCGGAGCCCTGGCGGTGGACTTTACAGCCAACTACCCCGACCGGGTCAAGGACCTGGTGCTGATTGCACCCATGATCAACTCGATCAAGAACGACACTAACTTCAAGTTGATGAGAATACCCGTGTTGGGAGAGTTCCTCACACGACTGATAGCTGTCAAGTTCATGTCGGACCGAGCAGCCCAGCTCATGCAGAAATCGCCCAAAGCCGTAGAGTACGCTAAGCAGTTCAAGGACCAGACCCAGTTCAAAGGCTTCGAGAAAGCATCGCTGGCCGCGGCCCGCAGCGATGCCTGGGCTGACTATACGGCCGATTACGAAAAGGTCGGCAAGCAGGACCACCAGATCCTGCTGATCTGGGGCACGGCGGACGGCGACATCACACCGGAGATGGTACAGACCATGCAAAAAATGCTCCCCAACGTACAGTTCAAACAGCTTGACGGCATCGGCCATGACCCCCAGGTTGAAGTGCCCGACCAGGTCAACAGCCTGATATTGGACTTTTTAAAGCAGCAATAATATTAAGGAGGTCCCATATGCCTGAAAAGAAATTCAAGTACCTGAGCAAGGAGTGGGCGGACGAGGTCGCCAGGAGGTGCAAGAAAACCCTTACACCCGAAAAAATGAAGCATATCACCTCCTCGATGCTGACCATCTATAACAAGTGCCCGGACGGCAAAACCAGGGCTGTTTATTACAAGCTCGTGAACGGGGTGGTTGAAAACGTCTCTATCGTCGAGGGCAAACCGCCCAAGGCCGAGTTCTCCATTACGTCTGATTACGAAGTTTTCGCCAGGATCTCAAGGGCTGAACTCAAGGCGCGCTCTGCTCTTATGTCGGGCAAGATGCTGCTCAAGGGGAACCTGGTCAAGGCCCTGACCCTGTCTCCCACCGTCGACAGGCTGAACGAGGTCATTGCCACCGTGCCAACTGAGTATTAAAAGCTGGAGGACAGATAAATGCCTAAAAAGAAACTGGCCAAGGATGATCCCTATTTCATAGATAATCCCAAGAGAGTCAAGACCGTACAGAGGGAGATGGCCAAACAGGGCATCGATGTGTACCTGGGCTCCCGTCTGCGCACCATGTCCTGGATACTCGATGCCTTCTGTCCCTGGCGTACCTATGTCGTCATACCCCCCGAGGGGCTGCCCACCGCCGTTACCTTCGTCATCGACGCCGCTCGCGTGGCTGACGAGTCCTGGCTGGACCAGGACCATATCATCGGCTACGGGCCGATGGGCGGCCAGGACCAGGTGGCCCTGCTGAGCCAGCTTATGAAGCCGTACCTGAAGGGAGGAAAGGGCATTATAGGCATGGAGACCGGCATGGGCAACTACCTTCCCGAGGGGCACCTCACCCTCTTCGAATTCGTAATGCTTAAGGCTGCCCTGCCCAAAGCCACATTCAAGAATGCCCACGACATTATAGACCGACTCTCTTTAATCAAAGACGAGGGCACCATCAACCGCTTCCGCGAGGCTTCGCGCATCGTCGACGTCGGCCACAAGGCGGTATACGACGCAATCAAGAACGGCGGCTTCCAGAAGATGACCGAGACCGAAGTGGGAGGCCTGGCAGCCTATGCCATGCGCAAGGCCGGCAGCGAGTGGGAATGGTCCTTCACGGGCGGCAACGAGATCGCCTCCGGCTACAGGTCGGGACTGGCAGCAGGCGCCTGCACGCCGGCCAGCAGACGGAAGCTCAAGGCGGGCGACCCCCTGATGGTTGACCTGCACGCCATGTTTAAACTGGGCCTGGGCGACCATTCACACAACTATTTCCTGGGCAAGGCCACCAAGCGCCAGCTCTGGCACGCCAAGAACTTCGTGGACCTCATGAAGCAGGTGCTTATCGCTTACCGGGCCGGCATATCCCCCACCAGGCTGGCGGACGAGATGCTGGCCTTTGCCGAGGAGAAGGGTTTTCAGGATTACCTGGTGCCCGGATT
>Ga0247841_10002294_pt1 | contig 38926 bp, 26 predicted proteins | sample LaCruzMarch2015__2_FD_192410 | JGI IMG/M metagenome (GOLD analysis project Ga0247841, IMG submission 192410) | Freshwater microbial communities from meromictic Lake La Cruz, Castile-La Mancha, Spain - LaCruzMarch2015_18m | ecosystem: Environmental > Aquatic > Freshwater > Lake | place: Spain... | reverse complement strand
CTTTCGCTCATGCTCAGTCATTAATGGCACTAATGACAAACCTCGTCCCACTTGTAACAATTGATACGGCACGATCAGCCTTTAACAATTGTATGTATTCAAACAAAAAAATAAAGAATCTTTTGAATTATGAATTTATACCGTTAAGCCAGACCGTCAAAGAGCTAGGATCATTATTTCTGAAAGAAAGCAATCTGATTTTAAATCAATAGTATTTGCTGCGTTTAATAAGAAATGGAAGAAGTATCTTCCTGAAATCCGTATTAATATCGGAAATTACGAGATCGATATGATACTGCCCGCATTTCAGCTTGATTTCATTGAAATAGTTATTTATTGATTTTCTATAATGATCACGGACATCGTTCGGATTGAATTTTACTTCTTCTCCTGTTTCAAGATCAATAAACTTATGGGGTATATTTTTGTAGTCGAATTCTTTTTCCCTCTTATGGTCAGTAACATGAAAGAGTATTACTTCATGTTTATTATGCCTCAGGTGTTGTAAGGCCGAGAACAGATTTTCAGGTGAATCTTTATCCAGCATATCGCTGAATATTATTACCAGCGAACGTTGGTGAATATTTTCTGCAATATGGTGTAATACCCTGGTGGCATTGGTTGTCTTTTTGTCTTTCGAAAAATCAGAGTTAAGAAGCCTGTTTAACTGGTTGTAAAGGACGCGTGCATGAACAGCAGAAAGTTTTGCTTCTGTCATAAACTCTATATCGTCCGAGAATAATGTTAATCCTACAGCATCCCTTTGTTTCCTTAGCAGATATATCAAGGCTGCTGCACAATATACTGAAAAACCAAGTTTATTAAGACTGACTTTTTCCTGAACAGGAAACATCATCGATGAGGAAGTGTCAATTACAATATGGCTTCTTAAATTTGTCTCTTCCTCGAAACGTTTTACGTATAATCTTTCAGTACGGGCAAATAATTTCCAGTCAATATGCTTTGTCGACTCCCCGCTGTTATAAAGACGGTGCTCTGCAAATTCAACCGAAAATCCATGAAATGGGCTTCTGTGAAGACCAGTGATAAATCCTTCAACCACCTCACGTGCAATGAACTCAAGGTTATCGAATTGCTGAAACTGTTGTATATCAAGTAGATTTGTCATAATAAAAAAAACACCCGAAAATTTCAGGTGTTTAATTTAACTTCTTTTGTGATATAAAATTATAACATTCCTTCAATTTTTTTTGCCAGGATGGACTTTGGAACAGCTCCAACCTGCCTGTCGACTACCTGTCCGTTCTTTATAAATAAGATTGTGGGGATATTACGTATTCCATATTTGGCAGAAATGCCAGGACTGCTGTCAACATCAACCTTACCTATTATAGCACGGTCTTTGTAATCAATTGACAACTCTTCAACGATAGGTGTGATCTGCCTGCACGGGCCACACCATTCAGCCCAGAAATCCAGTAAAACCGGCTTGCCGGCATTTATTACCGTCTGTTCAAAATTTGCTTCTGTTACTTCTAATATCATGTTTAATATTTTTTATGAAACGTTATTAATGTGATATTTAATTGCATAAAATCAGAATTATTGTTACTGATCCCTTAGCAAAGATAATTTATTCCTTTAAAATAATTATTGATCCGGGTCATTTCTGAGCTCAGTTTAATTCATCGAAAATTTTATACTTATATCAGGGTGTTTCTCAAAAAATCTTATTCCTTCATCATTAACTTCAATTTTGTACTTTCTTGAGAACATTTTACCTTTTATTTCAATTTTTTCCAACTCGTCATAAATGCTAAATTTAATCATTACATTTCCCTTGTTCGATTCAGCAAACTGCCGGAAATTATGAAGCAATTCCTCATTTATGCTTGCCAGGGGAAGTTTTAATTCAACACATTTAATTTTACTTCTTTGTTCTGCAAGCATTTCAATATTTTCCACCCTGAATTCAGGTTCCTTTGGTGCATTTTCATTTTTCCCATATGTTGATCTGTACTGAACTTTACCTCTGATAATAAGTGAATATCCTTTTACGAAGTACTTACTTTGATTAATGTAATCATTACCATACAATATCATGTTATAAGAACCCGTGTAATCCTCTAAAGTAATTGACCCATAAGGATTTCCGTTTTTTGTTGTTGCAGTTTTCACATTTTTTACTATTCCGGAAAATATTACTTTTCTGCCAAGCAATGGTTCAAGTTCCCTCAAATCGTCAATTGTTTTATTACAGAAGCTGGCCATTTCAATGCGGAATTTATCGAGAGGATGCGCCGAGAGGTATATTCCTATCAATTCTTTTTCCTTATTCAGCCTGTCGTAATCCGACCATTCTTCTGCCTGCGGGATTTCAGGTTTTGTTATAACGAGGCCTGATGTGAGGCCGAATAATGATTGCTGCGGTGCTTTTTGTTCTTCCTGTAATTTTGTTCCATATTTTATTAATGTCTCGATAAAAGAATTTTCCTGTCCTGAAGGAGCAAAGTACTGATGCCTTTTTATTCCGCCGAAACTGTCGAACGCACCTGCAAGTGCCAATGCTTCAATGGTTCGCTTATTAATTGAGCGTAAATTAATGCGTTCAACAAAATTGAAAATATCATTATAATTACCACATCTGGTCCTTTCTTCAATAATGTTCATAACTGCAGTTTCGCCCACTCCTTTTATTGCTGCAAGCCCAAACCGTATCTGCCCTTTTTTGTTTACATTAAATTTCAGGAAGCTTTCATTTATGTCGGGACCCAGTACCTGCATTCCCATTCTTTTACATTCGTCCATGTACTTTGTTATATTTTTAATATCGCTTAAATTACGGCTCAGGACTGCTGCCATAAACTCTGCAGGATGATGTGCTTTTATCCATGCTGTATGATATGACACCAGTGAATAGCATGTCGAGTGTGATTTATTAAACGCATATTCGGCAAACTTTTCCCAATTATACCAGACTTTTAGAACTTTTATTTCGTCGAGGTTCCTTTCCTTGCATCCATCCAGAAATTTTCCCTTCATTTCATCCATCAGAACCCTGTTCTTCTTCCCCATAGCCTTACGTAATGAATCGGCCTGTCCTTTCGTAAAACCTGCCATGCTTTGTGAAAGCAACATCACCTGTTCCTGGTATACAGTTATTCCATAAGTTTCGTCAAGATATTGCTCCATTTCAGGGAAATCATAGGTAATCTTTTCACGTCCCTGTTTCCGGTTAATAAATTCCGGTATATATTCCATTGGTCCCGGCCTGTATAAAGCATTCATGGCGATTAAATCCTCAAACCTGTTTGGTTTTAATTCTTTAAGGTATTTTTTCATTCCATCAGACTCAAACTGAAAAAGACCGGTTGTTTCACCATTGCTGTATAATCTGTAAGTTTCAGCATCATCCAGGGGAATGTCATCCAGATTAATATCGATGTTTTTCGATAATTTTACGTTTTCAATGGCATCTTTAATAATTGATAAAGTTTTCAGGCCCAGAAAATCCATTTTAAGCATTCCTGCATCCTCGACCATACTACCTTCATACTGAGTAACAAGTAATTCAGAATCTTTCGATTTACACAGAGGAACATGTTCAATCAGGTCGTCACGACAGATTATTATTCCGCAGGGATGTATTCCGGTATGCCTTACCGACCCTTCGAGCTTTTCGGCATATTTAATTGTTTCAGCGATAATTTTATTGTCCGAATGTCTTGCTTCCTCAAGTTCCTTGACTTCCTTGAACGCGGTCTTTAAAGTTGTTCCCGGCCGTTCAGGAACAAGTTTCGAAAGCCGGTCAGCATCTGAAAGGGGCAGCTTTTGAACACGTGCTACATCCCTTATTGCCATTTTTGCTGCCATAGTTCCAAACGTGACAATTTGCGCCACTCTGTTAAAACCATATTTGTTCACTACCCAGTTCAGAACTTTTTCACGTCCTTCTTCATCAAAATCTATGTCAATATCAGGTAAAGAAACCCTGTCGGGATTAAGAAACCTCTCAAACAGCAGGTTGTACTTTAAAGGATCAATGTCAGTAATCCTTACACAATATGCAACAACAGATCCTGCTGCAGAACCCCTGCCCGGTCCGATCGCGACTCCCATTTTCCGGGCCTCATTCAACACATCCTGAACAATCAGAAAATAACCGGGATAACCCATATTTTTTATCACCGATAATTCAAACTCAATCCGCTCGGTTATTGCCTCATCTACAATCGGATATCGTGTTGCAGCACCTTCATAAGTAACATGTCGCAAATATTCATCGGCATTTTCAAATCCGGCCGGTATGCTGTAATTGGGCATTACAGGCTTCTGGCTCAGTTCATATATTTCAATTTTCTCAGTAACTCCGCCTGTATTTGCAATAACCTCAGGAAAATCTGCGAAAAGCAGGTTCATTTCATCCTGGGTTTTTAAATACTCCTGTTTTGTGTACTTCATCCTGTTGGGATCTTCAAAATCCTTTCCGGTGTTAATACATATCAATCTGTCATGTGCTTCAGCATCTTCTGCATCAATAAAATGAACATCGTTCGTTGCAATACACCTGACTCCCGTATCTGCTGATAATTCAAGCAATTTATTATTTACCTGTTCCTGTCGTGCAAATACATCCATGTCGAATGCAGGATCGCCGGTCTTATGCCTCATCAACTCAAAATATAAATCCTCGCCAAATATTTCCTGCAGTTCGGTTATTAAAAATCTTGCTTTTTCAAGGTCGTTTTTCAATATCAGCTGCGGAATAACTCCTCCAAGACATGCGGTTGTGCATATTATCCCTTCGTGATACTGATGTAATAATTCGAAATCAATTCGTGGATTGTAATAAAAACCTTCTATCCAACCTTTTGAAACTATTTTTATCAGGTTCTTATATCCTGTTTTGTTCTTAGCAAGTAAAACCATGTGATCGCCACGGTCGTCTTTTTCATTGCGTAATGTACGGTTAGTCCTGGCAACATATACTTCACAACCTATTATTGGTTTTATTCCGGATTTGATTGCTTCTTTATGAAAATACTTTGCCCCGAACAAATTTCCGTGATCAGTAATTGCCAGTGCGGTCATCCCATCTTTTAAAGTTTTTGCAATAAGTTCTTCGATTCCTGATGCACCATCAAGAATTGAATATTGAGTATGAACATGAAGATGTGTGAACGGAATATTACTTTTGTTATCCATGTGATTTGAAGTGACTTAACATTTTAAAACCCAAATTCAAAAGTAGAGGTTTTAAAATAACAATCTCTGGTTGTTAATAAAAAAACATTATTATCGGAAGAAGCAAACCAAATAAGCTGCTATTGTTATAATCACCCGTGGGTACTTATTTTCTGAAGTGTTTTAATGTCGTGTATTTCAACTAAATTACCCTCAAGGGATAGTATCCCGGCTTCTTTAAATTCTTTAATTGTCCTTATCAGCCCTTCTTTTGTAACACTGCAATAGTTTGCCAATTCCTGCCGTGAAAGAATCATATCAAATTTTTCACTTGAAAATATCTTTTCCGAAAGATATAAAATCGCTTCTGCTACCCTGCCTGTCATTTGTTTTTGCATAACACTTCCCAGTCTTTCAAATGAATACAGTCGTCTTTCACTTATTTCTTTTATCAGTTCTTCTGCAAATACTGAGTTACTTCTGACTACTTCTTTAAATTGCCTGACATCAATATAACACAGGTTCACTTCAGTAACTGCTGCGGCTGAATTATGGTGTTTATTATCAATGTACATGCCCGAACCGCCAATAATTTCAACAGGCCTGCATATCCTTGTGATAAGTTCCTTCTGTGATCCTTCGATATATAATTTTACGAGGCCCGATGTCAGGCTTATAACATGTGTGTAAGAAGAACCCTGTTTATATATCAGTTCACCGGGTTTATATTTTACAGTATACCTGTCCTTATTCAGTATCCCGGTTTCTTTTTCTGTTAATACGCTGAACAAAGGAGATTTAATGTCGCATTCATTGCAATTATTACATTCTATTACATTAAATATTTCGACCATCGTCATATTTGTTATGCAAGGCAAATGTACTTAATATTGACATGAGTCATATATTTATTGATTTAAATCATCCGATTAAAGAAATATTTGATAATAAATAGTAGTGAGAATCACTTTGATATTACCCGGCCTTAATAATTTATTTTTTTACTTTAGCTGTTTTATTATTAATGTAAAATAGTCGCTTTTATTTTACGGTACATTAGATACCGATGATTTTTAAAATGTATACGGTTTCAATATTTTTGAAAATAAAATTTTCGTAAATGAGTGTTAACAAAAAAAGCAGAAGGGATTTTCTGAAACTCGGGGTTATAGCAGGCGGCACATTACTGACCGGTAGCGTCGTAAAAACGGCTCTTTCAGGCAATGAAGATAAAAAGTCGGGTGAAAAAGTAAAAATGCTTACACAAGACGGCAAATTAGTTGAGGTAGACAAATCAAGCATTCTGCCTGTTGGAAAGTATATTTCTCCTAAAGAAGCCCGACAGGGTATTCCGAACCGTAAGTTCGTCATGGTAATTGATCTTGCCAGATGCAAAAATGCAAGGAAATGTGTTGAGGTATGCCAGGCAGGGCACCATCTTCCAAGTGATCATGAATGGATGAAGGTATATCTTATGCAGGATAGTGAAAAATCTTTTCCTTACTGGTTTCCGCGTCCATGTTTTCACTGCGACAATCCCATGTGTGCAAGTGTATGCCCGGTTGGTGCAACATACAAACGAACTGATGGAATAGTTCTTGTTGATTCGGAACGTTGTATTGGCTGCAAGTTTTGCATGACCGGCTGCCCTTATTCCGTAAGGGTTTTTAACTGGAAGGATCCTGAAACTCCTGAACAGGATAAAATTAAAAAATATTCGCCCGAAACAGGAATTCCTCAGGTTGAAGGTACTGTCGGAAAATGTGTTTTTTGCGTTGACCTTCTACGCACCGGAGAATTGCCGCGCTGTGTTACCGGTTGTCCTATGGGTGTAATTTTCTTCGGCGATATTTTTGAAGATACCGTAACTAACGGAACTGAAACATTTCAGTTAAGCCAGCTGATTAAAGACAGAACGGCCTTTCGTTATCTTGAGTTTTTAGGCACAGAACCAAGTGTGTATTACCTCCCTCCTACCCAGCGACTATTTCCATTTGAACGCGGATTGGAAGATCTTGATGAAAAAATTCTGGCCAGATATAAAAATACACCTTTTGTGCTTAAAATGAAAAATGAAAATTTAAATTATGGAAAATAATCTTGACAAACACATAAAAGCGCTAACACCGGAAATTGAAAGGACCAGTAAATGGTGGAAACTTCTTTTCTTATTATTTCTTGTTTTATTTCTGACTGGTATTTACGGACTGATTTTACAAATAACAAAAGGTCATATTGTAACAGGGATGCGGGATAATGTGGTATGGGGATTTTACATTGTTAATTTTATTTTCTTTATGGGCCTGAGCTATGCCGGAGCTCTTATCTCAGGTGCATTACACCTTTTTAAAGCAGAATGGCGAAGACCTATTATCCGGATCACTGAACTTACTACAGTCATTTCCCTGCTTATCGGGCCATGTTTCATCCTCTTCTGCATAGGACGACTCGACCGTGTTTTCTATCTTTTAATGTACCCCAGGATACAATCTCCAATTACCTGGGACGTAATTGCAATTTCCACTGATATTGCCGGATGTATATTATTTCTTTATCTTTCATTTATTCAGGATTTTGCAAAATTGCGCGATTATCCGGAGCTTAAAGTCGGGAAATTCAGGAAGAAATTGTACAAGGCACCTGCACTTGGTTACCAGAACACTCCAAAACAAAAGCATCTGATAGAATTCTCCAAAAACATAATGGCGGCCATGATAATAGCTATCGCAATAATCGTGTATTCTGTCCTTGCATGGATTTTCGGGGTTACTTTACAACCAGGCTGGCATAGCACAATTTTCGGTCCCTATTTTGTTATTGCTGCTGTTTATTCCGGGACAGGTCTGATTATTATTCTTATGTGGATATTCCGCAAAGTTTATCACCTTGAAGAATACATAACAAAAAAGCACTTTATAAATATTGGAGTCCTTCTTATGATTGTTGCTGCATTCTATGGGTACTTCACATTCAGCGATTATCTTACAAAATGGTATGGATCGGTAAGAATGGATAAAATACTTATTGATAAGCTATTTGCCGATTTTTACTGGGCATTTATTTTCTCTAACTATATTGGTATCATTGTTCCACTTATTGTTGTTGGATTTCCAAAACTAAGAACTATCCGTAATATTACTATTGCTGCAATTATTGCCCTGATCGGTTTGTGGGTAAACCGTTACCTGATTGTTATCCCCACCCTTGAAACTCCTTACCTTCCTATTCAGGATATAAGACCAGACTGGGTAAGGTACACTCCTACGTGGGTCGAGTGGTCTCTGACTATTGCCGGGGTATCAGTTTTCGGAATGTTGTTTATGCTTGCCTCCAAATTTGTACCAATCGTATCAATATCAGAAGTGACTGATGATGAAAAAGAAGATAATAATGAAAAACAATTATTAAGCGTATGAATACATCAGAATTATTAACTGTGAAAAAAACATTAACATATATAATATTTTCATTCCTGTTTGTTTTTACATCAACAGGATTATCTGCCCAGGATTCTGTTGCAGCAGAAAAGCACTCATCAATGCTTGGTTTTTCTTACTTGAAGAGGACTGACGGGGTAAGAGTTTTATCTGCAACAGCATCGGCAGTAATAAACCGGCAGTTTATTCCATTGGTCAACTGCCAGGTCAGGTTCTTTTGCAGCGACAAGGAAGTTGCTGTTATTGAGACCGATAATGCAGGGAAAGCATTATTGCTCATCGATGCCTCATACAAACAACAGTGCAGTGATGACGGGTCAACAGAATATAAAGCCGTGTATGAAGGCAACGACACCATTGAAGAAACTGAAAGCTCTGTTCAGATTACTGATATCAGCCTTAAATTGAATTTTTCAGAAACCGACTCGTTGAGAATTGCCGGAGCAAAAGCATATCAGTTGAGCCCCGGTGGCGATACCATACCGGTTAAGGACATTACTTTAATTTTTGCAGTAAAGAGGATGTTCAGCAATCTTAAAATCGGGGAAGGCACAACAGATAAATCAGGATTTTGCAGTTGTGAGTTCCCGAAAAATATACCGGGAGACTCCATCGGACGGATTACAATTCTGGTAAGAATTGAAGAAAATGAATTATATGCAAATGTTGAGGCCAGCGGAATAAAAACATGGGGGCTTCCGACAAAAGCAACAACCTCGTTTGTTAAGAGGGAATTGTGGACTGAAATTGCACCTGTATGGATGATAATAACTCTTTTTACAATGTTAACAGGTGTATGGGCACACTATTTTTATGTAGCATTCAATATATACAGGATAAAAAGAGAAGGCAAAAAAATTGAAAAGGCAAAAAAAGAACAACTGACAGTTTAATGACACCACTCTCTTAAAACTCCGCATATTATTAATCAAAAATAAATGCCACCTTCAGGATTAGTAACTATTATTTTTCCCTTAATACTCAGGTCATTCGTTAAGGAAAGAATGTTTTAGGTTGTTATCAGGTAAAATAAACAATAGGTATTTCACTGTTATTGTCACCCGGCGTTGTTAATGCAGCATCTGAGTATCAATAATTATATACTTCCACGCCTCCGAAAACGGCATTAATATTGATATATAAATATTTGTCGGCAGTTTTCAGGCTGTCACTTTCATAATATGAAGTCCCGAAACCTCCGGAGTTTCCGTCAGGCAGACGGGCACCGCCAAATACTGCACTTGCTTTGATCTTAACAGGAGTTTCCTTGTTCAGGATAATTTCCGCCCCTCCAAATACAGCATTGACTTCTATCTTTGTTTCCTGTTCGTTTAGAACCACATTTCTGAGATCGAGCCGTATCTTTCCAAACACAGCATTATAATCCCTGCGGTCGATACTTGTGCCTGAAAAGTTCGCTTCACTGAAAACTGCATCATGCCTTCCGGTACGGATATGACAACATGATGAGCCACCAACCAGTATCCTGATGCCCAGATAAATTAAAAATAAGGCAAGGATAATTTTAAATACAGGTATATCAACCCTGAGAACAACTTTTAATACTATTCCCAGTCCAATAAGAATAAAAAAAATTCCCCATAATAGTCCAGCATTCATTTTCATAATTTTTAAATATTTAACAACTTAAAATTTAATATTACAATTCTCAAATGTAAGTGATATATTTATTAACTTAAAAAATCACTTTATTATTTTTTACAAAGTCTTTGTATTTGCTCAGCGGCCTGTTGAAATCCCATTTTATAAGCACGGAATAAATCCGCGCATCCGTCTTCTCTTTGTCCATGTTCTGCCTTGGTCATCCCTCTAAGGAATAATGCCAGGGCATCATTTGGATTTAGACTTAAAGTAACATCAAAATCATTTATTGCTCCGGGGTAATCACCCAGTAAAGTCTTTGCAATCCCGCGGTTCGAATAGGCTTCAATAAAACCTGGATTTAACTCAATTGCCCGGTTGTAGTCCGCCAGCGCTCCGTAAACAATCTGATTATTGCCGCTGGTATTGGCAAGGCTTACTTTTGCGTTTCCGCGGTTGGAGTATGCTTCGGCATATTCAGGATTCAATACAAGAGCCTGGTTATAATCTGCAATAGCACCCTCAAAATCGTTCATGTCAAGCCTTGCTCCTCCACGGTTATACCAGGCTTTATCAAAATTATGGTTAAGTGATATTGCAATATCGTAATCTGCAATTGCTCCTTTCGGATCTCCGAGTTCCTTTTTTGATGTGCCCCTGTTCAGAAATGATTCCGCATGTTTATCATTCAGTTTAATTGACTGATTATAGTCTGTTATGGCACCCTGATAATCACCGTTTTCAAATTTAATGTTCCCCCTGTTAACCCATGCAATTGTTACATGATCATATTTGGATAAAACATCATTCCATATTGTCATGCTGTCTTTCCAGTCATGTGTCCTGTTTGCTGAAAGTACTGAGAGGACAAATACATATCCGCAAAGCACGGCAATCAGGATTGTTTTCAAACTGCTGTTTTTATCGACAATAAATTTATATACATACCCGATAAATACAAAAAATGCAATGGAGGACAAATAAATATAGCGGTCGGCCATAATTGCACTCCCAACCGGTATAAGCTGGAGCAGCAAAAAAACATTTATTACAAAAAACAATATCAGAAACGCAATGGTTTTCGACCGTCTGATGGCTGCAATAAATGCTGCCGCCAAAGCAATAACCGGCAAGGGATAAAACCAGAAATACCCTGGAATACTGCCATTTACTTTTACCGGAAATGGATAAATTGCAGACAGGTTAACGGGTAATAATAACTTTAAGATATACTGTGTAAATCCATAACATGCAAACAAAATACGTTCATAAAAGGTAAAAACCGTACTATCGGCAATCGATGCGGATGATTTCTGTGCTTTTATCGCTATAATCCCGATAATTACAGCAATAATAAAAAATGGAATTTTTTCAAGAATACTTTTTTTATCAAATAATTTCCTGTTCAAAAAATAATCTGTGGCAATAAGTGTGACGGGCAAGGTGACAGCTGTAGCTTTAGATAACGAGGATAGTATGAAAAAAACAACGCTTAATACAAGAAATTTCATACCGGAATGTCTGGCATAACTGACATAACAAATAAGGGACAACAGGAAAAATACGGTACATAGCAGGTCTTTACGGTCAGATATCCAGGCAACAGGTTCCACATGTATTGTATGTATCCCGAAAAGAACAGCAGTTATCAGGGCAATCTCATAATTTGCAAAGAGAAGAAACACAAGACAAAACACAAGTACAACTGCAAGAAGGTGCAGTAAAAGGCTTGTAAGGTGAAACATCCAGGCCCGGCCACCTCCAATCCTGTAATCTAATGCCAGCGAAAGCATTGTTACAGGGTGGTAGTTGCTCACAAAATAATCAGTGAAAAAAGCTTTTGCATTTTTCACTGATAATTCCTGAACATATTTGTTCTGCGTGACATAACCACTGTCGTCCCAGTTGGTAAATTCATTTCTGATGACCGGGAATAAAACAAGAGTTGTAAGTGCCAGCACCAGTGCCATCGAGATAATATGCTTCCTGTCAGATATTCTGCCAGGATCTTGTTTTGACAATTCCTGCCGGTGAACGTGTACTTTGTTTTCTTCTTTCTTCATTTGTACAAAATTTTTGCCCTCCTATAAAAAGAACAATTCTGTTTTTCTGACCTTTTCAGATTACAAAGATATACAACGAAACTTACTTTAACGGTTACAATGTATTCTGATTAATTCTTCTGCATTCTTATTACCAAGCTGCCGGGCGATAGTAAGATCCTTGCAGCCATCATCAATCTTGCCTAATTTTATTTTTGCCATACCCCGAAGGTACCATGCTGTCTGGTATTTTCCATTCACCTGGATTGCGCGGTCGAAATCCTTTATAGCTTCTTTATAATTGCCCAGCGTTCCATTAGCTGCTCCACGGTTTGATAAAGCATCATCGTAATACGGATATAGCTCTATTGCTTTCGAATAATCAGCAATTGCCCCAGATATATCATTCAGGTCTCTTTTAACATTACCCCTGTTTGAATATGCTTTAAAATGCCGTGGGTCAAGTTCTGTTGCCTTATTATAATCAGCCAGGGCTCCTTTATTGTCTCCCAGTGCGTGTCTTGTAATACCACGGTTGTAATAATTATCAGGGAACCGTGGTTTAAGCCGTTCAACGGCATTATAATCTGCAAGTGCTGCTTTTGCATCACCTGCACTGTAATATGCAATCCCCCTGTTGTAATAAGCATCCGCATAATCAGGTTTAAGTATAATGGCCTGTGTATAGTCTTCAACTGCTCCCCGGAAATCACCTTTTTCATTCCTGTAACTGCCGCGATTTTCCCATGCAGTCATGACCCGCGGGTATTTTTCTATTACATCATTCCACAATGTCAGACTGTTTTGCCAGACAGTTACTCGAAATCCTGTAATCAGCCCGATAATGAAAAAATATATGATGAAACCCGTATACAGTAATGTTCTGGCTGAACCCGTCCTTTCAACCAGCCGGAAAAAGCCCACAGCAATTATCATAAAAATTCCTGCTGAAGGAATATAACTGTAACGGTCGGCCATTATGGCGCTTCCTACAGGTAGCAATTGCAATACAGTGAATATATTAACCGAGAAAAACAGGAACCCGAAGATCACCCACCTATCTTTCCTGAAATAGCTTATTACTAACGTTATTATTGCAATGACCAAAAAAGGAAATGCCCAGAAATATGATGGCATGCCTTTCACCGATATATCAGGATAAGGATATATTGCCGATAAGCCGAATGGAATAATCAGTTTTATCAAGTACATTAAATACCCGTAACTGGCAAAGGTAATACGCTGGGGAAATGAAAATACTGAAATATCAATCAGTGAGTTTCCATGCTTTTGTGCTTTTATTGCAATTATCCCGAATATGACTGATAATAAAAAAAAGGGTATTTTTTCTGCAATCAGTTTTATGTCGTTGAGCTTCCTGCCTTTAATATAATCAGCTAAAAGAAGTGTTACCGAAAGAGTGACTGCCTGACCTTTTGAAAAAAGCGACATAATAAAAAGTAATAATGAAATTATGTACCATAACCATTTACGGCTGTCTATGTACCTCAGGTATAACATCAGTGATGAGAGAAAAAACAACGAATACAAAACATCTTTACGTTCAGAAATCCATGCTACTGATTCGACATGAAGGGTTTGAATACCAAACAATAAAGCCACTGTAAAGGCAATATGCCTGTTTTTTACCAACAGTATGACCAAACCGTATACAAGCAATGAATTTATTATATGCAGCAGCAGGTTAGTAAGGTGAAAAACTATTGGGTTCATCCCTCCTGCAAGGTAATCAACGGCAAGTGATATCATAGCCAGTGGATGGTAATTACCCATCTGATATCCGGAAAAAAAAGAACCGATTGACCCGGTATTGAGATTTTGCACTAAAGGATTGTCAGTGACATAACCTGCATCATCCCAGTTGGTGAATCCATTTTGGAAAACCGGGAAATACACTATAAATGTAATTATGAATAATAATAAAGGGAATATTATCTTTTGCCGTCCTGAAAGTCCAGCCGGAGTTGCATTTTTTTTGACTTTATCTTTATTGAGTGTTGTCTTTTTAAACTCTTTCTTCATAAAGAATAATTAATCTTTCTGAATGACAAACTAACATAATAATTTTTAGGTTTTTTGTATTTCATTAATTGTTATTTAAAATTAATTTTGCCGGTTAAATAAAATTCGTCACATATTATGCAGTTAATTGGGAAAGTAATCCAGGTTATCGGGCCTGTTGTTGATGTAAGTTTTGAACAGGAAGGCATTGAACTTCCAAACATTTACGATGCCCTCGAAATAAAAAAAGCAGATAATACCTTATTGGTTGTTGAATGCCAGCAACATATCGGAGAAAATACCGTACGCACAATAGCAATGGATTCAACAGATGGTTTGTACCGTGGTATGGAAGCCGTTGCAACAGGTGCACCTATCAAAATGCCGGGCGGAGATCCTATTAAAGGTCGTTTACTCAATGTGATAGGTGATACTATTGATGGTATAGGAAAATTAAACATTCCCAAATCCCAGCCTATTCACCGTAATGCTCCTGCTTTCGAAGACCTGACAGTTGTGACAGAAGTTCTATATACAGGAATTAAGGTTATTGACCTGCTCGAACCTTATGCAAAAGGCGGAAAGATCGGATTGTTCGGTGGCGCCGGTGTTGGTAAAACGGTTATAATCATGGAAATGATCAATAACATCGCCAAAGGTTATTCAGGGCTTTCTGTTTTTGCAGGAGTTGGTGAACGTACACGCGAAGGAAACGACTTGTTGCGTGAAATGATTGGTTCAAATGTCATTAAGTACGGGAAGGAATTTGTTGAAGACATGAACAATGGTGGCTGGGATTTATCAAAGGTCAATATGGATGAACTGAGCCATTCGAACGCAACCCTGATTTTCGGGCAAATGAACGAGCCTCCGGGTGCCAGGGCAAGAGTCGCATTATCTGGTCTTACTGTCGCGGAAAACTTCCGTGACGGCGATGAAAAATCAGGAGGAAGGGATATTTTATTTTTCATTGATAATATTTTCCGTTTTACACAGGCAGGGTCAGAAGTTTCGGCATTATTAGGACGTATGCCGTCTGCAGTGGGTTATCAGCCTACCCTTGCCTCAGAAATGGGCGCGCTTGAGGAGCGTATCGCTTCCACCAAACGCGGTTCAATAACTTCAGTACAGGCTATTTATGTTCCTGCCGATGACCTTACCGACCCGGCACCGGCAACTACATTCTCTCATCTTGATGCTATAACTGTTTTAAGTCGTAAAATTTCCGAACTTGGCATTTATCCTGCTGTCGATCCTCTCGATTCAACTTCACGTATTTTAATCCCAGGTGTAGTAGGTGATGAACATTATAATACCGCTCAGCGTGTTAAAAATATTTTACAACGTTATAAAGAACTCCAGGATATTATAGCAATCCTTGGTATGGATGAATTATCTGAAGAAGATAAACTTATCGTTCACCGTGCCAGAAGGGTACAGCGCTTCCTGTCGCAACCATTCCATGTTGCTGAACCGTTCACAGGCCTCAAAGGAACAATGGTTTCGATACAGGATACCATAAAAGGTTTTAACATGATAATGGAGGGCGAAGTAGACCATCTGCCTGAAGCAGCATTTAACTTTGTAGGAACCATTGAAGAAGCCATCGAAAAAGGGGAAAAGTTGCTTGTTGATGCCGATAAACAGTGAATAATTAACAATTAACAGCCTAAAATAGTAGAATAGTGATTAAGTGTTAAGTATTAAGTGTTAAGTGATTAAGCGACTTTTCTTGACTATAAACTGTAAACTATAAACCCGTAACCCATTTAGACATGAATCTTGAATTGATCACACCCCGGAAGAAAGTGTTTGACGGTAAGGTAAAACTGGTGCAATTGCCCGGTGCAGCAGGTTCATTTGAAGTACTTGAAAATCATGCCCCGATTATTTCCACCCTGAAGCAGGGTCAGGTGAGATTTATCACAGATTCAGGTAATACCGAAGAATACAATATCACAGGTGGTATAGTGGAAACAGCAAATAATGTAATCATTGTTCTTGCTGACAAGGCTGAGAAATTGTAAATGTCAGATTTTATATTATAAATTTTTGATTTGGTTAAATTTCTGATAATCCGCCTCAGTTCAATCGGCGATATTGTTCTTACTACGCCGGTGGTGCGCTGCCTGAAGCAACAGGTTGAAGGAGCAGAAATACATTATCTCATTAAAAAACAGTATTCCTCAATTGCTGAATCCAATCCCTATATAGATAAGGTTCACCTTTTCGACGACAACCTGAATGTTCTCACAGAACAACTGAAAAAAGAAAACTTCGATTTTATTGTTGACCTTCACAAGAATATCCGCAGTAACCTCATCAGAAAACGTCTGAAACTTGTATGCTTCTCTTTCCCGAAACTGAATTACGAAAAATGGCTGCTTGTACATTTCGGCATCAACCGTCTTCCTTCAATCCATATTACCGAACGGTATTTTGAGGCTGTTAAATTGTTCGGCGTAATAAATGATAACAAAGGACTCGATTACTTTATTATTCCTGCAGATGAGGCGGTAATTAACCACATTCCCGGATCATTCAGGAATGGGTATATCTGTTTCGCGATAGGCGCACAGCATTTCACAAAGAAGTTGCCCCCGGAAAAGATTATTTCTGTATGCAGGAAGATTGATCTTCCTGTGGTGATCCTGGGTGATAAGAATGATTCGGAAACAGGTGAAGAGATTCAGAAACAGGTTGGAAATGCTGTTTTCAATGCATGCGGAAAGTTCAGCCTCAACCAGTCGGCTGCTCTGGTAAAGCATGCAAAGGTCATTATTACACACGATACCGGATTGATGCACATAGCAGCCGCTTTTAAAAAGAAGATCATTTCAGTATGGGGAAATACTGTTCCACAGTTTGGCATGTACCCGTATTTACCTGATGAACAATCAGAGATAATAGAAGTGACCGGACTGAAGTGCCGGCCCTGTACAAAAATCGGGTTCAGTGCCTGCCCTAAAAAGCATTTTCGTTGCATGAACGATATTGATGAAGATAAGATCGTTTCAAATGCACTAAGGCTTTTTTCGTGAAATTATCTTTTCAAAATGATTTCTTGATTGAGTCGCCCCCTGACTATCAAACAGGTATATTGCAACTTTTGGATTTTATGTTTTTTTATTATATAAGAAACTATTTTGAATTTTTTTATAAACTTGTTTTTTAATAAATATTCAACAATGTATATTCAATGAAAGTCATGTGCGTTGGCTGTCCACAAACGGCGCGGAATACAACAGGCACAGACACGATAGCGTTAGCCTGTGTGAAAGTGCATGTTGTGTTCTCGTTCTTGGTGTCCTTTTGCTTCTTTTGGACAAACAAAAGAAGTTGAATATGAATAATATAACAAATATATTTTAGAATTTAAAACAGTTTCAAAGATCAATAATAGAATTGAGAAACCATCCATTAAAAAGCGACATTGAGCTGATGGCTCCCGTGGGTTCATGGGAATCACTGATGTCTGCCATACAAGCCGGGGCAGGCTCGGTTTATTTCGGTATAGAGAAACTCAATATGAGAGCTAAATCATCGGTAAATTTCACACTCGGTGATTTGGAAAAAATTACCGCTATCGCCCGCAGTAACCGGATAAAAACATATCTGACCCTTAACACTGTAGTTTATGACGAGGACATCTCCCTTATGAAGGAGATAATTGATGCTGCAGTGGCAAATGGCATTACTGCTGTTATAGCATCCGACCAGGCAGCAATAAATTATGCACGTTTAGCAGGGATTGAGGTTCATATTTCCACTCAGGTGAATATTTCCAATATCGAAGCTGTGAAATTCTACTCCCATTATGCCGATGTAATGGTTCTTGCACGGGAGCTTAATCTTCAACAGGTGGCCGGGATAACCCGTGAAATAAGAAACAGCAACATTACCGGGCCATCAGGGAACCTGGCACGAATTGAAGTATTTGTGCATGGCGCTTTATGCATGGCCATTTCAGGCAAATGTTACATGAGCCTTCATGAGCATAATTTGTCAGCCAACCGAGGTTCCTGCCTGCAAACATGCCGCCGGTCATATATAGTAACAGACAGTGAAACGGGTTATGAGCTAAAGATTGACAATGAATACATAATGTCACCCAAAGACCTTTGTACTATTGGTTTTATTGATAAGATACTTGATGCTGGAGTGACTGTTCTGAAGATTGAGGGAAGGGCAAGGCCGGCTGAATATGTGAAAACAGTTACAGAATGTTATCATGAAGCCATTGATTCATATTTTGACGGGTCGTTCGGTGAGGAAAAAATAAAAGCATGGGAGAAGAAACTGGCAACGGTATTTAATCGTGGTTTCTGGGACGGATATTATCTTGGAAGAAAAATGGGAGAATGGAGTAAAACTTACGGTTCGAGGGCAACCATAAGGAAGGTTTATATTGGTAAAGCCACGAATTATTTCGCCAATATCGGGGTTGCAGAATTCCTGCTCGAAGCAGGTGGTCTGCAGGTTGGCGACGAGATTCTTATTACGGGGACTACGACTGGAGTTATTGAAACACGGGTCAAAGAGCTGCGTGTTGAGCTACAAAACGTTAATGAGGCTCTAAAAGGCATGCATATCTCAGTACCAATCGGGCAGAAAGTAAGAAGATCGGACAAGCTATACAAAGTTGTTTCCGCAATTTCAGAGGATGATAATTAACCGGTCGTATAGAATTATTTAGTAACCTGGGTGTTATTTAACAGAGTTACATTTTAAGCCCATTTACTAAACTCAAATTATCAAAATTGAAGTATGATTGAAAACGAATTAAGCCATAAAATCATCGGATGTGCTATGAAAATACATACTGAGCTATGTCCTGGGTTATTGGAAAATGCGTACGAGGAATGTTAGTTTTACGAACTGGTGCATGCAGGATTAAAAGTCGAAAAACAGAAAGCTTTGCCCTTGGTATATTTCGAGGTAAAATTAGCCGCAGGTTACAGAATTGATTTGCTGGTTGAAAATAAAGTAATTGTCGAAATTAAAGCAGTGGAGGCTTTTAATGATGTTCATATAGCACAGGTTCTTACCTTTTTGAAAATCTCTAAATGCAAACTTGATTTACTTATAAACTTTAATGTAAAGAGTTTAAAGGATGGAATTAAAAGAATTGTAAATGGAATTTAATTTGTTTAACCGCAAAGTAACACAAAGGAATTCGCAAAGTAACGCAGAAATAACTTTGCGAAACTCTGCGGTAAAAATTTAAAATTAATTAATATATCTAAATGAAACCTACAAAGCAAAAGATTAAAACAGGACTTAAGCAAGAGGTTAAGAAAACCGGCTATGCCTGGATGCTTGCAGTTTGCATATTATTAACCATCATTACCTACATTCCTGTGTTCAACGCAGGTTTTGTAAACTGGGATGATGGCGATTATGTGCAAAATAATTATACAATACGGTCTCTGCAAAATATTAAAGATATAATTACTACTCCAGTCCAGGGTAACAACCATCCGGTTACCATGGTTTCGCTTGCATTGAACTATACATTGTCAGGCAATTCACCTGTTGCTTACCATCTTACAAATATTCTCTTTCATATTTTAAATGTGATCCTTGTATTTTTCTTCATCCGCAGATTAAGCGGGGGCAAAATCTGGGCAGCTTTTATTACAGCAGTTCTTTTCGGTATTCATCCCCTTCATGTGGAATCGGTTGCCTGGATATCCGAACGCAAAGACGTGTTATATACATTTTTCTTCCTCAGCGCTTTAATTCAATATCTCCGATATATTGAAACCGGTAAATGGAAAGACCTGACCTGGGCTTTTTTACTGTTCATTTTATCAGTCATGTCGAAGCCTGCAGCAGTAATTTTTCCTGTAGTATTAATTGCTATCGATTATTTTTATAAAAGGCTTGGAATTGTTAAAACATACATTGAAAAACTTCCATTTTTAATTATTGCTATCTTTATGGGGTTTTTAACATTGCATGCTCAAAGTGTGCAGGGAGCTGTAGGAATTGAAAAATTCTCCTTATATTTCAGGTTCTTCTTTGGTAATTATGGGTTATTGATGTACCTGGTGAAAACCCTCATTCCTGTTAACCTGTGTGCTTTTTATCCTTATCCACCCATAAATGTAAGTCTGCCAATGGTTTATTATTTGTCAGTTATTTTTACTGCAGGGTTATTTGCAACATTGATTATCATATTAAAAAAACAGAAAGTCATATCATTCTCAATCCTTTTCTACCTGATTAATTTAGCCCTTGTGCTGCAGTTTTTCCCGGTAGGGAGTGCTGTGATTGCCGACCGTTATACATACATGCCACTGATAGGTCCATTCTTTCTTGCTGGGTGGTATTTTCAGAGATGGATTAAATTAAACAAAGGGAAAGTACCTGTTGCTGGTATTTTCCTGCTTTCTGCGGTACTAATATTGCTTACTATAGCCGGAAACAGCCAGGCTGCTACATGGAAAACCGGTGCAACAATGTGGGATCAGGCTATCAAGATTGCCCCGAGCAGCCGTGCTTACAATAACAGAGGTGTACTTTACAAAAAAGCAGGTGATTATAAAGCAGCAATTTATTATTTCTCTCAGGCAGCAAAGAGTAATAAAAAAGAAACAGATGCTTACAACAACAGGGGAAATGTTTACTTTAACCTGAAGCAATACAACCAGGCTATCGAAGATTACAATACATGCCTGTCGATCGATTCTACCAGATATCTTGCTTACGAAAACAGGGGAATTGCCTATGGTGCTCTTCAGAAATATGACCTTTCGCTCCGGGATTTAAATCATGCTATTAAGTTAAATCCTAAAACCCAGAATGGTTATGCAAGCAGGGCTCTTACGTATAAAATGCTGAATATGGATAATGAAGCCCTGAATGACTTCTACACTCATCTCAGTATTGTTCCCGATTCAACAGGAGATGTCTGGAATACTATCGGTTACATATACCAGAAGTCAAGAGATTACGGCAAATCAATCGAAACATTTAATAAGGCAATTAGTATTTCGCAAAAGGGATTGTTTTACTATAACAGGGCAATCTCATACCATCAGCTTGATAATGACCAGAATGCATGTGACGATGTAAAAAAAGCACAGTCCTTGGGCATAACGGTCAATCCTGCTTTTCTAAAATTGTTAAATTGTACAAAATGAAAATAATCCGTCTTTTACCAGTAATTTTTTCAATCTGCTGTTTTTCATTGCTGAATGCTCAGACTCAGAACCTCAAAAAAGACACGGTTCTATATCTTATGGGCTATGCACATCTTGATACTGAGTGGCGCTGGGATTACCAGTACACTATTGATACATGTCTCAGAAATACCCTGGATTACAATTTCAGGCTTTTTGAAAAATACCCTCATTACGTTTTCAATTTCAGCGGTGCGAACCGTTATAAAATGATGAAAGAGTATTATCCCGGGGAATATGAAAAATTGAAGGGTTACATTGCTGCCGGTCGCTGGTTTCCATGTGGATCATCAATGGAAGAAAACGATGTTTTATCGCCTTCTCCTGAATCAACAATCAGGCAGGTCCTATACGGCAACCGTTACTTTATGCATGAATTCGGAAAAGCAAGTTCAGAGTTCATGCTTCCAGACTGCTTCGGGTTTCCAGCGCACCTGCCAGCAACACTTACCCATTGCGGACTGAAAGGTTTCTCATCACAAAAACTGAGCTGGGGTTCCGCGAAAGGCATCCCGTTTAATATTGGAAAATGGTACGGCCCCGATGGCAGCAGCATAATATCAGTCTTCAATCCCGGGGATTACGGAGGGTCAATTACAGGAGACCTTAACCTCGATAAAGTCTGGAGAAAACGAATCTACGACCAGGGCAGCAAAACCGGTATTTATGCAGAATATAAATATTACGGCACCGGGGATGTTGGAGGTTCTCCGGATGAGGAATCTGTAAAATGGCTGGAAAAAAGTATCGCGAACCAGAAAGGCATGAAAATAGTACCATGCCGCGCCGATCAGCTATTTAACGATATCACACCCGAAATGGCCGGGAAACTGCCGGTATTTCAGGGTGAACTTCTGCTTACCAATCATTCGGCAGGTTCCATTAATTCTCATGCTTATATGAAACGGTGGAACCGGAAAAACGAGTTGCTTGCATATGATGCTGAAGTAGCATCTGTTGCAGCAATGTGGACAGGTAAACTTGACTATCCTTTTGCCCGTATCAATGAATCATGGCGCCTAGTGCTTGGTTCGCAATTCCATGATATACTTCCCGGAACAAGCATTCCGAAAGCCTACGAATATGCATGGAACGACGAAAGAATAGCATTAAGCCAGTTTGCTGATGTAATTACAAATTCTTCAGGAGTTATCAGCAGTTCATTAAATACTAAAGTTAACGGTGTCTCCCTTGTGGTATATAATCCCCTGGCAATTGTAAGGGAAGATATTGCAGAAGCAACCATAGTTTTTCCGGGTACCAAGCCCGGTAATATAAGGGTTTTCGGACCTGATGGCAAAGAAGTGCCCTCCCAGTTACTTGGTTTTGAAGGTGAAAAAATTCACCTGATCTTCCTTGCAAAAGTGCCGTCTGTTTCCTGGACAGTTTATGATGTAAGAACTTCGGAAACCGCATATCAGAATGCCTCAGGGCTGAATGTTTCTGAGAAACGGATCGAAAACAGAAAGTATATTATCAGTCTTGACAGGAACGGTGATATAAGCGGTATCTTCGACAAATCATTGCAAAAGGAGCTGCTTAAAGAACCTGCCAGGCTTGCTTTTCAGCATGAGAAGCCACTGCACTGGCCTGCATGGAACATGGACTGGAACGACCAGAAGAAACCTCCTGCCGGCTATGTTGACGGACAACCGGTTATCCGCATTACTGAAAACGGCCCGCTAAGGGTTGCCCTGGAGATAACAAGAGAATCAAGAGATTCTAAATTTATTCAGCAGGTAAAATTGTGCGATGGTGAATGTTCGGAGCGAATTGAATTCGATACCCGTATCGACTGGAGAACAGGAGAAAGTGCGCTAAAGGCGGTTTTCCCCTTAACAGCAGTAAATAGTACCGCCACTTATAATACGGGACTTGGCGTAGTTGAAAGAAGCAATAACGATTCTCTGAAATTTGAGGTTCCATCAAATCAATGGCTCGATCTTACTGATAAATCAGGTACATTTGGTATTACTGTAATGGAGGACTGCAAGTATGGTTCTGATAAACCCGGCGATAACCAGTTGCGTCTTACACTTATTTATACGCCCGGGGTAAGAAAAAACTACAGGGATCAGGCAACACTTGATTATGGAAAACATCATTTTCTGTATGGGTTGTTTTCGCATGCAGGTGACTGGAGTTCCGCCGGATCACAATGGCAGGCGCTACGGCTTAACCAGCCGCTTATTGTTTTCCAGGCTGAACCTCATAATGGCAGGTATGGAAAGATGTTTTCCTTTATGTCGCTTTCTTCTTCCGATATTGGTATCATGGCATTGAAAAAAGCAGAAGACAGTGATGAAATAATCATAAGGATAAATGAACTTTCAGGAAAGCAACATAAGAATCTTACAGTTAGTTTCTGCTCTCCTGTTACTGCCGCCCGCGAAGTGAATGCACAGGAGTATGAAATCGCAGCTATTGAACCTTTACAGGGTAAGCTGATTTTTGATCTTAATCCATTTCAGCCGCGCTCATTCGCTGTAAAGCTTGCACCACCCAAAGAAAAAATAATTCATCCCTCTTTTCAGCCCATAGATATTCCTTATAACCAGGATGTAGTAAGCTCCGATGATAATATGTCAGACATAAGCGAAATCAGCACAGGAAAATCATTCCCGGCTGAACTTTGGCCCGAAAAAACGGAAGCCGGGGTTGTTCCGTTTGTTTTAGGCAAATCAGCAGCCAAATCAAACAATGCAGTTACCTGCAAAGGACAAACCATCAACCTTCCCAAAGGGAATTTTAATAAGCTTTACATACTTGCGGCATCAGGTCATGATTCAACAATCGCTGTTTTCAGGGCGGGAACAAACGATAACATATTAACGATAAACAGTTGGGAAGGCTATTACGGTCAATGGGATAAACGCCTCTGGAAAGGTAATATCAAACCGGTGGACTTTGTCTGGGATGGAATTACCTATGCAGGGCTGGAACCTGGTTATAGCAGGCCTGACAAAATTGCCTTTTTTACTACTCACTCCCATTTAACAACAACGGGTAAAAACGATGCCTACCAGTACCGTTACGTTTATAAATATGCCATTCCTCTTGCAAAAGACGTCAGGCAGATTGTGTTGCCCGACAATCCTGACATAAGAGTATTTGCCATCACGGCAGCTTCAGGCAGTAGCGATAATGTTTTCCCGGTGATGAACCTTACTGATACTGCTAAGTACAGTAAAGAAGATTATTCATCGTTCATACCCTGTAAACCCGTGATAATTAATGCAGGTGAAACATGGATAGAACCGGGAAAATTTAATGAAGTGGTTTTAACATGTCAGGAAAAATCAGCTGATATACGATATACCCTTGATGATGCAGAACCTTCAGGGAACTCAGAAAAATACACTTCTCCAATCAGGATTGACAAGACATGCACACTCAGATGCAAAGCGTTTAAAAATGGTATGTTGCCTTCAGAAGAATCTTTCTGTCAGTACCAGGTAATGACAGAGTTTATCAGACCGGAAAAAAAGGAAAAAGTCATTCCCGGACTGAACCGTGAATATTACGAATGTACAATCCGTTCATGCAACGACATTGAAAGCCAGGCGCCGGTGATTAAAGATAAAGCAGATGACATTAAATTAATTGGCAACAGGCCGGAAAATTTTGCTTTCAGGTTTACCGGTTTTATTCTGGTCAAGGAAACTGGTACTTATACTTTTTATCTCTCATCCGACGACGGATCACAACTTTTTATCAACGATTCAAGAATAATTGACAATGACGGAATTCATGGCAGCCTTGAACAATCGGCTAAATGTGTTATCAGCAAAGGCCTCTGGCCTGTTAAGGTTCTTATGTTCAACAGTTCGGGTAATTTTGGCATGAACCTTGAGTGGGAAGGTCCTGGCATTAAACGAAGCATTATACCGGCAAGTGCCTTATTCCGGAAGTAAATAATTAAGAATATATGGAACCTAAAGACAAATCAGAACAGGATTGCGAATGTGGGAATGATTGCTGTCAACCTACAGCCAGGAAACCCTGGACCAAAATTGTATTTTTTATTGTAATAATTGCGGCTCTTGCCATTGTTGCAATAAAACTAAGCCATTCAGATAACCCTGGCAAAGCAGGAAGTACAACAGATACCTTAACAACCGTAAAACCTGGAAGCGCTGATGCCGGACAGACAAAATCCTGCAGCAGTAAATGCGATACATCAATTAAGAGTAATTGTTGTCCCCAGTCTAAGAAATAATGCAGGAATGGATTATTAATATCCTGAACTCCGAACATTCAGGCCTCACAACCCTGATTGCTGTTTTCTTATTAGGCATGATTAGCGTATTCACCTGTGGTTGCAATTATTCAATAATAGGTATTATTGCAGGATATTCCGGGGCATTGGGAGCTTCTCAGAAACCAAAAATATTACTTTTATCAGGCTTGTCTTATTTTGCCGGTATTGTGATCTCGATGGCAGTTTTGGGAGGTATCACCGGTTACGCAAGCCAGCAGATTAACCTGACATTCGGTATTTACTGGAAAATCGCTGCCGCATTGATCTGCATTTTTTTTGGTTTGCTTACCATGGATATACTCCCGTTCAGGATACCTTCGATATCTATTAACCCGGTAAAAAAGGGCAATAGTTTTATTTCCCCGCTTATATTCGGCCTCACTACCGGTGGACTTACCCTTGCATGCAGCGCATGCTGTAATCCTGTCTTCCCGGTTGTTTTTGCTCTTTCGTTTGTAAAAGGAAGCTTCATTTGGGGTATACTAATGCTTACAGTTTATGCGGTCGGTTATGGAATTACTCTTGTTGTAATCCTTACAGGTATTGGTCTCGGCTTCTGGAAGACATCAAAGACATTTTTGAAATCGGGTTTGGTTCTGAAATATACCGGAGGTATTCTTATGATACTTATAGGTTTTTACCTTCTCATATCAATTTAAAAAATGCAGAAAGGATTTATCACCGGATATGTTGACACACCTTTAGGTAAAGTACCCCAGATCGCTACATTATGGAGCTATTCAGATATATGGGACACTATTAAAGTACGTTGCTCTGTCGGAAGGATGAATTACAGGGTTAACCCGGGACTATATGCAACAGGGATCCCTGATGAGAACTCCAGTATTTTTATTTCTGCAAATTATAAATTAAGTTTTGACTATCTGCGAAGGGCACTTCACAGGATTAATGCGTGGGTGCTTGTACTGGACACCAAAGGGATTAACGTTTGGTGTGCAGCAGGAAAAGGCACTTTTGGCACCAATGAGTTGGTTTTCAGGCTAATGAATCATAAACTCGGTGTGATTGTCAAACACCGGAAAATTATTGTACCTCAGCTTGGTGCAACCGGTGTTTCTGCCCACGAAGTCAAAAAACAGTCAGGGTTCCGGGTAATATATGGGCCTGTCAGGGCAGATGATATTAACGCCTTTATTGCCCGGGGATTTAATGCAACGCCTGATATGAGAAGAGTGAAATTCCCGTTAAAGGAAAGACTTAAACTAATTCCTGTTGAGCTTGCATATGGAAAATATTATTTGTTGCTGATTCCTGCCCTGTTTTTTATTTTATCAGGCCTGAATGTCACAGGATATTCTGTTGACCTTGCATGGACAAATGGAGGAAAAGCGGTTGCAAATTTACTTGTAGCGTATTTATCAGGGTGTCTGCTCACGCCGGTTTTCCTTCCTTATATACCTTTCACAAGGTTCTCAATGAAAGGTTTATTTATGGGTTGGATCACTGTGTTGCTTATGATCATTTCAGGATATCATGGAAAGTCGGTTTTTGAAATTATCTCCTGGATTTTAATATCCGGTGGTATTTCATCCTTCCTTGCCATGAATTTTACAGGGTCGTCTACGTTTACATCTCTTTCAGGAGTTAAGAAGGAAATGAAAACAGCCCTTCCCTTGCAGGTTGCATTTACAGGAACAGGATGTATCGGCTGGATTATAACAAGATTTGTCTGATGTTATGTTTGGATTGACTTACATAAAAAATGTGGTTACCATTGACCTGGACACATCAAAATGTTCAGGTTGCGGAATGTGCCTCATAGTATGTCCTCATGAGGTTTTCGGGGTAAACAACAGAAAAGCGTTCATAATCAACAGGGACCTTTGTATGGAATGTGGTGCATGTGTAAAGAATTGCCCGGATAATGCAATAAGCGTAATATCGGGTGTAGGGTGTGCCGCCGGAATTATTAATGGCTTGCTCAGGGGTACAGAACCGTCATGCGATTGTTCAGAAACAGGAAAAGAATGTTGCTGATTGAAGTGTTTGTCTGGTAAGGCGAAGCATCATTTAATAAAAATAATAATTGAAGGGTTGTTTGTGGCAACCCTTCAATTGAAACGCTTAAAATTTGTACTTAAGAGCAGCGATAAAATTTCTGCCCGGCGCACTTATGCCCGATGCATATGGGCGGTACAACTGGTCGGTAATATTTTCAATCCCAAGATTGAGTTCTATATTTTTATTAATATACAATGCTGATTTGAAATTGAGGGTATACCAGCCGGGTACAAATGGATCCCCATTAGAATCCTTGGCATATGGAGCATCATCATTCCTTTCGGAAAGTGCAAGATCACTGTAATTCAGCTTATCATTATAATCAACATACAGATCAAGCCTTATACTTTTACGATGATATGTAACATGAGCACTACCAAACAACGGAGGCAAATGCGATTTAGGATAATAAACCAGGCTGTCTTCACTTTGCTCTTCTCCGTACTGGTAACTGATTGTACTTTTTAATCCCAGACCACCACCAAAATTAAATTCAATTCCAGCCTGAATACCATAAATATATGCTTTTGTAATATTCTGAATGGCTTGAACCCTGCTCATTTGTCCGTCGTACAATATGCTATCCTGCCCGTTATACTGAAAATTCCTGCGGGCGAGTGCATTCTCAAGTAAAGTATAATAAACTGCAAAGTCAGCTTTAAGAAAATTGCCGAATGTCCTGGCGCTACCAATTTCTGCATTATATGCATATTCCGGTTTTAACCCGATATTCGGAACAACAACCGATCCGGGTTCCGATTCAAATACTTTTCCAACGTCATCAATGTTTGGAGCACGGAATCCGGTAGACAGGTTCACATAAACCTGCCAGTCAATTTGCGGGCTGTAAACAAAACCCAGACTGCCGTTTAATGCTCCGTTACTGTTTTCTGCATGAACAAAGGGGAATGGGAACATTGTTGTGTCGAAATCAGCTTCGATCATATAACTGCTGTAACGTAAGCCGGTATTCATTATCCAATCTGAACCAAGCCTGTATTTCAAACTTGCATAAACTCCGATGGATTGCCATTTTGAACCGTCGGGATACCGTGTATTGGTAGGTTGCTCAACCCCAGTATTAATATTAATACGGTTTGCAACTGACCCGATTGAATTAAATACTGCTTCAGCTCCATAGAACAGGTTCGCCTTTTCTCCGATCTTTTTATCCAGGTCAAGATTAACAGAATATGCGTCAACGGTTTCTGTCTGATTACGTAACTTTGGATTACCAAATTTTCTGTCGTGCCGGCTTTCCTCATAATTTTGCATAGCGGCAGTAAGTCGTAACTGGTTATAAAATTTATTCGCTTTTGAATGAATTATCCCGATACGGTTCATCATCCATTTTTGGGGACCATAATACCATTCAGCATTATCTAAAATCCCGTCATCGTTTGCATCGAGATAAAGCCGGTCGTAACGTGGTACATCTGAAGTTTCTGAATAATGAAATCCATAATCAATTTCCAGGTATTTCCCGCATCTGTAACCTATTTTCTGCATGAAATTATACTGGCTGTACCCTGAACTTACCTGTAAAGTATTATCCTTGTTTACTACCTGGGTGTCGACACCGTTTATCGTTTCCTGGTAAACAGGACGAAGGAAGTAATCATTTCCGTTTGTTCCGGTTCTCAGGTCGTCATAATCAGAATAGCTGAAGCTGGTAACAAAAGAGAAATTTTTTAATCCTATGTTAAAATCAATATGTCCTGTTTTTTCCGTGTTTGCTGATGAATAACGTCCGAAAGCATTACCTTTAAACAACATTTTTCCTGTACTGTCGGCAAAGACATTTTGTAATGTATGAAAATCCATGACACCGCCAATGGCATCACTGCCGTACATTACCGCCCCTGGTCCGAAAAGTATTTCCGCACTTCTCATTGATGCAGCATCAAGCGATATTACATTCTGTAAGTTTCCTGTACGGAAAATGGCATTATTCATCCTCACACCATCGACAACAAGCAATACACGGTTCGTTGCAAATCCCCTGAGTATAGGAGAACCTCCACCCAGCTGGCTTTTCTGAATAAAGGCATATCTGTCGGTTCCCAGAAGGTCTGCCGATGTCTGCGGATTATTAAAGCTGATTTCCTTCATGCTGATTTTCTCAATTCGAAAGGGATTTTCTGTCGTATTTTCTTCCCATCGGTTCGCTGATACAATTATTTCTCCGAGTGAAATAATCATTTCATTAAGTCCAACTTTAAATTGCATTGATTCAATCTGCTTAAATGAGTAAACCATTATTTCGTAATTCATATGCCTGAAATGAATGCTGTCAGCTTTTCTGAAAACTGAGCCGTCTACTTCTCCTTTTGAGTTTGTGACTGCTGAAATTTCAGGATGTTCAGAGTAAACAGCAACTCCATGTATGACTTGCTGTGTGGTCTTATCAACCACAGTTATTGTCTGGGCAGAGCCCCACACTGCACATAGCAGGTATATTAAAATCAAATATATTTTTTTCACAATTGATCTTTTAAATTAATAATAAATATAATACACCATCACTCATCAACATAATTATGGAATCATGCTATGAATGACAAAGTGAAAGGAAAAGATAATAATATGGAAATTATACCTCTTTCGGCGGAGGCACAGGAACTTCTCCGATATAAGAAATAAAGGAGTTGCGGTATTTCAGATATGAAAATACTGAATATTCATCTATATAAGAACTACACATATCAACCGGTAAAAATATACCGAAACATGGTTTATATCTTCCCTGTCCCTGTTTACCATCTGTTGAACCTGAAGAATTGTCCTGTGTCTGTTTATAAAAATCCTTCAGAAGATTTGTTTCCTTTTTGTCGTTAATACACCTAATCTGAATGATCCCTTGTCCGGTTTTATTAATACTCACAACATCGTACATTTCCCCTTCATACATAAACTCTTTGTCGTGTTCCCATTCTAATGAATTAAAATCAGTTTCATTAAAATTAAGGAGGGTAATTTCTTCACAGGGTACATTACTTCTGACCTTTTGGTCCATCTGATTTTTTACCTGGTTTTGCATCAATAGAAAAACAGGGTAATAGCCAATAATGCTATAAACAAAGATTACAAGTAATATGTATGATAAAAACTGTTTCACTTAATTTTCATCATCTGACCCGATATTGTTATGTTTATCAGAGGGCAAATATAATGAAGTTATATCAGTAAATTATCAATATTTTTGCCGAAAAGTGTATGATACTGTTTTTGATAATTCAGGTTTGCCAATAAAATACTTATTTCAGACTTTTTTAATATTTTTACATTTAAGATAATCAAATGCAGTAAATATTTGATTTATGAAAAAACAACCTCCCGCAAAAAAAAATCAAAGGAAACTATCAGGCAAAAATTCAACCGATAATCTTTACGCTGACAGACGGAAAATGATAAGATGGATCGGTGTCATTGTTGTCATTTCTTTTATCTGCTTTGCTTCAGCACTTAAAAATGATCTGGTTAATTGGGATGACTACGCTTATATCAGGGATAATCAGGCGATACGTACACTTTCCCCGGATAATATTTCACATATCTTCAATTATAAAACCTTTATCGCCGGTAATTACCATCCATTGACTATACTGAGCTATGCAATTGAGTATAAGGTTGCAGGATTAAGACCATTTTTATATCATTTTGACAACATCATACTTCACCTGCTGAATGTTATCTTATTTGCCTGGATGATCTGGCTTCTTACAAAAAAAATTAACGCAACGGTCATTTCCGCTGCCTTATTCGCTGTTCACCCAATGCGGGTTGAATCTGTGGTTTGGGCAGCCGAACGGAAGGATGTCCTGTACACTTTCTTCTTCCTGTCAGCCCTGATTTGTTATATATTATATTCAGTTAAATCCGGCTACCAGGTCAGGTATTATATTAGTTCCCTTATTTTTTTGCTGTTGTCACTTTTAAGTAAGGGACAGGCAGTTGTGTTACCCCTCACACTTTTTCTTATTGATTACTGGTACAAAAGGCAATTCGGCACAAAGCAGGTTCTTGAAAAAATTCCATTTTTTATTCTATCTCTCCTGTTCGGATTGATAGCGATTCAGGCACAGGCATCATCCCTGACCGTCCAGCGGCTGATCTCGCATACACCTGTTGAACGGATCATTTTTGCCTTTTATAATCTCACAGCTTACATCTACAAACTTATTTTCCCTTATAATCTGTCGTGCTTTTACAGTTACCCGGCCACCGGAAAGATGTGGATCATTTATTCAGGTGCAGTGATCACTTTAATCCTCATTGCCCTGGTACTTTTGCGTTACAGGAAAAACCAGACAGTCATGTTCGGCATATTATTTTACATCTTTACCGTTAGTATTGTCCTGCAATTAATTCCGGTTGGTAATGCCATAATCGCCGACAGGTATACATATATCCCATATATTGGACTTTTTTTCATTATTGGGATATTGCTTGATAAGTTGATCACTCAGTTTCCAAGATGGAAAAAACCTGTGACAGTAATTATTTTGTTACAGTTACTCATCTTTGCCGGTGTTTCGGCAGCACAAACACTGACCTGGAAAAATAATGAAACCCTGTGGAAACATGTAATCAGTCTGAACCCAAAAGAAGGTATGGCTTATAATAATCTTGCCGGTAGCTATATGGAAAGCGGAGACCTTGAGAAGGCACAGGGATTATTATTAACAGGAACCCTTTATAAAGAAAACTACCCCGAATATTATAAGATATATAATAATCTTGGTTCCTACTATTTCAGAAAAGGCAACAATATTAAAGCTTTACAATATTTTGATACGGCAGTGAGTCTTGAGCCGAAGTTTTCCAATACGAAGTTCAACCGTGGACTGACCTATACAAATCTTGAAAAATACGATGAAGCCATTTCAGATTTTACCAGCCTCATCAACAGCAACGGTAATAAAAATCCGGATTGGTATTACAGCAGGGGAAATGCCTATAAGAAAATGAACCTTATTGACAGTGCAATAGCCGATTATGGCCGGGCAATACAACTGAAGCCTGATTACTACGGGGCATATACCAACCTGGGTAACATATTTGCCAACACCGGGGACATGGATAAAGCCATCAACAACTACAACCTGGCCCTGAAATATGCTTCTGACAAGGACAAGGGATTGACCTATCATAACCGTTCTATTGTTTATTTCAGAAAAAAGGATTACAGGCAGGCTCTTTCAGATGCAGAGACAGCCCTGTCGCTGAAAGAACATGTGACACCTGATTACTTCCGGAGCATAAAAGCAGGTCTGGCAGAAACCGGGAAGCGATGAGTAATTCAAAACCGGCACATGATTATGACTTTACATCATTGTTAATTAAAATTATTGGGTAAGTTGCAGACTTAAAAATTCATGATGCTAAAAGAATATTTAAACAAGATACAAGATTCTCTTAATCAGGGAGATGCACGGGAAGAAAGTTATTATACCCATCTTGAATTATTAATAAGGCAATTTGCAACCGAAAATAAAATCCTTAAAGTTGAAATAACTATACTGCCAAAGAAAACCGAAGCCGGAAATCCGGATTTTCGTGTATGGGACGGAAGTGACCATATAACCGGGTACATTGAAGCTAAAGACCCTTCAGTCACAAACCTTGACCTTATTGAAGAATCAGAACAGTTAAAACGATACCGGAGTACTTTCCCCAACGTAATACTGACAAATTTTTATGAATTCAGGTTGTATCGCGAAGGACAGCTTATTAAGAAAGTATCCGTTGGCAGGCAGGTTCTGGCAAAGAAACTGAACTCTGCGCCACCTGTTGAGAAAGAAGCTGAATTTAACGACTTGTTTAATACATTCTTTTCCTTTTCATTGCCTCAGGTCAGGAATGCCAAGACATTGGCAATGGAATTGGCAAAACGTACCCGCTTTTTGCGTGATGAAGTTATCAGCATTGAGATTGCTGAAGAAGAAAGAAAAGGCAAAAAAGCAATTTCAGGATTTTATGATGCTTTCAAAAAATACCTGATAGGAACTTTAACAGAACAATCGTTTGCAGATTTATATTCACAAACAATAACTTACGGACTATTTGCGGCCCGTACACGTTCCGGCAATATATTTAACCGTGAACTGGCTTTTAAATATATTCCAAATACCATCGGGATTTTACGGGATATCTTCCGGTTTATTTCACTTGAAGAACCTCCTATACCCCTGCAGATTATTGTTGATGATATTGCTGAAGTTCTTAACGTGACTGATGTAAACAAAATATTACAGGATTTTTACAGGGAAGGTAAGGGTAAAGACCCGATAATTCATTTTTACGAAACATTTCTTAGTGCTTATGACCCCTCTATTAGGGAAAAACGCGGTGTTTATTATACCCCTGAACCTGTTGTAGGTTATATTGTACGTTCAGTACACCAGGTTTTAAAAACACATTTTAATATTGCCGATGGCCTTGCAGGTGAAAATGTTACTTTACTTGATCCCGCTGCCGGAACCCTTACCTTTCCTGCCGAAGCAATAAAATTAGCAGTAAAAGAATTCACTGATAAATATGGCCCTGGTGGAAAGACAAAGCTAATCAGGAATCAAATCCTGAAAAACTTCTATGCATTTGAGCTAATGATGGCACCTTATGCCATAGGTCATTTAAAAATGAGTTTTCTTCTTGAAGAACTTGGTTACAAAATGGGAGATGATGAACGTTTTAACTTGTATCTTACCAATACCCTTGAAATTGAAGATCTGGAGCAAATCAGGATCCCCGGCCTAAGTTCTCTAAGTGAAGAAAGTCATCTGGCAGGTATTGTAAAAAAAGAACAAAATATATTGGTCATTCTTGGAAATCCACCATACAGCGGACATTCTGCAAATCAGAACAAATGGACTGAAAGACTTCTGAAAGATAATATTGATGGAGCTCAAAGCTATTATGAAGTTGATGGAAAGCCACTTGGAGAAAAGAACCCTAAATGGTTACAGGATGATTATGTAAAATTCCTGCGATTTGCCCAATGGAAAATTCATAAAGCAGGCGTTGGCATTATTGGCATGATTACCAATCATAGTTATCTTGATAATCCAACCTTCAGGGGAATGCGCCAAAGTCTCATGAATACATTCAATGAAATTTACATTCTTGATTTGCATGGTAACAACCTTAAAAAAGAAACCTGCCCTGATGGAACAAAAGATGAGAATGTTTTTGATATAAGGCAGGGTACTGCAATAGTATTGTTAATAAAAAATAAGACTAAGAACAGGCATATCATTCACTATAACGGTGTATTTGGATTACGGGAAATAAAGTATAATTGGCTGAATTCAAATGAATTCGTTCAAAATAATTATATCAAGATTATTCCTGAAAGCCCTTATTATTTTTTCACTCAAAGAAATACCGAAAAAATAAGGGACTATCTGGCCTGGAAATCCATTAACGAAATATTTCCGGTAAACAGCGTTGGTATAGTTACTGCCCGAGATAATCTGACTATAAGATGGACGGAAAATGATGCCTGGAATACAGTATTGCAGTTTTCAAAAATGGATAATGATATTGCACGGGAAGCTTACAAATTAGGTAAAGATACCAGGGACTGGAAAGTTGATTTTGCAAGGACAGATATAAAACAAACAGGGCCTATTAGGGAGAATATCAAACCTATTCTTTATCGCCCTTTTGACATACGATATACATATTACACCGGCAATAGCAGAGGATTCCATTGTATGCCGAGAAACAATGTTATGCGGCATATGCTACGGGGTAATATTGGGCTGACTGTTGGCAGGGCTGGACAAGTGGTTGGTTTAGAACATCTTTGGAATTTAGTTTTTGTTTCCGGGAATATTATTGATTTAAACTTATATTATCGTGGTGGCGAATTAATTTTTCCATTATATCTCTATAAAGAAAAGGCGCAGAATAAGCCTCATTTTCAATCCATTATTCTTTTTGAGCCTGAAGCAAAATACGATAATAAAGACAGGACCCCGAACATTGATAAAACCATTTATGAAATACTTAATAAAACTTACAAAAAGAAGCTTGCTCCTGAAGAATTATTGCATTACATCTACGCTGTTTTCTACAGTAATACTTACCGTGAGAAGTATGCGGAATATCTGAAGATTGATTTTCCAAGGGTGCCTTTTACTGCCGATTATAAAACATTTTTCAAAATGGCAAAGCTAGGTAATCAGTTGGCAGAATTACATCTGATTAAGGAAAATTGCAGACTGCTTGAATTGCCTGTTTCAAAATATAACAGTGTTGTTTCCGATAAAATTGAAAAAGTAATCTACAACGAAGCTGAAAGACGAATATACATCAATTCAGACAGTTACTTCGATAATGTGTTGCCACAAGTATGGAACTATTATATTGGAGGTTACCAGGTCATTAAAAAGTACCTTGATGACCGGCGAAGAGCAGGGAAAGAAGTCGATAATTCAAAATATATTACAAGGGTGATTTCTGCACTGCATCACACAATAATAATTCAGTCAGAAATTGACAAGGTATATCTGGAAGTTGAAAAAAAATTAATTGAATTTTAATTTACCCGTACACTTTTTGTTCAAGTAACCAAATGATTATCAGTTATAAAACTTCATTTTTGAAAGCAGTAAAAGTGATTATGCGCCTTTTCTGTCGAAGCAAAGATTATCAAATGCCCTGTTTATGCTAAGTTCTCTCGGATTGCCATCGAGATACATACGAAGCCAGTCGTATATTTTAAAAGTAAAAATATAGGGAGTGGTACTTATCTCAAGAACCAGATTGTTTATTCCTGAGCCGTGGACAGTCACATCAGGTATAAGAAAGAAATCGTGCCGGGATGAAGAATGTTGCTGCACAAAAAGGGGAATGTCCACCGGAATGTTGTCTTCTCTGCTGTATTCCAGGGCTGTTCTGAATTTATTGGGATCGATATCATCCTGAAAACCCAGGTTTACAACTGCATTTTCTTTTGTATCGAGAATATAATAAGCTTCCTGCTGTGCGAAATTTTCCCCGAGATGTCGTTTTATATATTCTTCATGCGGATGAACCTGGACAGACAGGTTACCCCCGTCGAAAGTATCCAGAAAATCGAATCGGATAGGGAATTCTGTCCAGAACCGGTGAAAACAATCTCCCAATACTGCCTAACCATTTAAGAACATGAGCCAGTCGAACGTTACTTCAAACATCAGTTTATTGCTTTCTAAAATCAAACTGTTACGGTTAATTATTTTTTAAGGGTATAAAGGGAAACGCCAAATAATATAACCATACATGCAATAAGGACATATATTCCCGCAGCAACGCTGCTCAGGTCGCTTACTCTTCCCATAAGAAGGGGAATAACTGCTCCTCCGCATATTGCCATCATCATTAGACCTGATATTTCGTTTGTACGGTCGGGATGTTTTTCAACTGCAATAGAAAAAACCAACGGAAAAATATTTGCCACAGCAAGCCCGATAATAAATACCATGATCCAGGCTAAAGTTTGTGATTGTATGTTCAATATTGCCACAAGTGCAATAATACCAAAAACAGATGTCCATAAAAAGAATTTCCGTGATGAGATGCGGGTAAGAAGAAGAGCGCCGGCAAAAGTACCAAGCATACGTCCGAAGAAATATACACTTCTTCCTGACTCGGCGGCCGTCTGTTCAATCCCGAAGTGTTTTATCAGGAACTGTCCGGAGTTGGAATTAAATCCCACGTCGATACCGACAACAAGGAATATTGAGAAAACCATCAGGAAGATGAAGCCTGTACCTAGAAGGCTGAAAGCACTTCCAAAACTTACCTTCACATTCTCATTTTTATGTTCATAGATTTCTATACTGCCAAGCCAGATTACAGACAGAATTGAAACAATGCCAAATACCAAAAACAGCAGTTTCCAGTCGCCGAACTGTATAGCAAAAAATGCTGCTAACGGAGCGCCTATCATCGATCCTATTGCTTTAATAAACTGCGAGAAACTCAGAAAACTTGAAACCCTGTTTCCGGGAACAACATCTACCAGTAATGGATTAGCTGATACCTGCACAATAGTATTACCTATGCCCAGCAATGCAAATCCTGCAAGAACCATTCCGAATGAATAAATGAAATAAGGCACAAGCATTCCCAGGGCGGTAATACCCATGCCGATATTCAGCATTTGCCGTTTTCCGATTTTTGACTGAATAATCCCGACCGGTACTGATAACAATAAAAACCACAAAAATGCAGCCGAAGGGATTAATTGTCCAAGGGTAGCGCTAAGGTTCATATCATTACTTACCCTGTCGACACCAATACCCACAAGATCGACAAAGCTCATGACAATAAAAGACATGAGCACAGGCAATAATTTTGAATATTCAATTTTTTTCATTTTTACTTTTATTTATTTGATAAAAATGGCAGATGTGAATAAAACGAATCATCGCATAAACGTGCAGATCCGGCAATTGCGGCTTGTTCACCAAGTTCAGAAATATAAACACTTATTTTACACCCATTTTGTTCCAACGCAATATTAAAGGCCTCATTAAAATGAGTATAACTATTTGCAATATTGCCGCCGATAGTAAGACATCCGGCTCTGAATTTCACCAACCACGGACTCAGAAAATATCCCAGATTTGTTCCAAATTCATTGAATATCAATTTAACTTCATGATTATTAGTCTTTTCTTGGGTTATTTCCTTTACCCCTGAAATTTCTTTTCCGCACAGTTCTTTATACCTTCTAACAAACCACCTTGTTGAAAAATGATCATCTGCATTACTGTTACCGAATGGCAGGTGATACACACAACCAGATTCGGGAACCTCATCACCTGATTCAACAGGTATTCCTTTATTCAGAAATGCCGATCCAAAACCTGTTCCAAGGGTAATTGCCATATTACGGTCAAATCTCGCAGCATTTCCCATCCATGCCTCACCAATGGCAAAGCACGTGGCATCGTTAAGAAAACGTACCGGAGAGGACTTGCTTAACCCCAGACGGCCGGTCATTTCATCTCTGATATTTATCCCATACAGGCTGTCGTATTTTTTTACACCTTTAAAAAGGGCTAATCCCGAAGGATAATCAAATGGTCCGGGCATAGCGAATCCGATGCCCCCGAGATTTTCTTTTCCAATCTTTTTTATAAGCCCAGAAAGGGCATCAGTCCAGGTACCAATAATTGATCCTGATCCGGCCTGGCTGTCAACATGCTTACG
>Ga0247841_10002292_pt1 | contig 38935 bp, 43 predicted proteins | sample LaCruzMarch2015__2_FD_192410 | JGI IMG/M metagenome (GOLD analysis project Ga0247841, IMG submission 192410) | Freshwater microbial communities from meromictic Lake La Cruz, Castile-La Mancha, Spain - LaCruzMarch2015_18m | ecosystem: Environmental > Aquatic > Freshwater > Lake | place: Spain... | reverse complement strand
TAGCTATTATTATTTTGGGCGCCCAACTATTCATGGAACAACCATTGGAGCAAGCACTAACAAAGGACTTTAATCAAGAGGATTTGGCAAACCTATCGGACAATGAAAACCTAACTTCGCTAAACGATGAGCTGCGTTTTAAAGGAGAGTTAATCACAAGATTATCACAACCCATTTCAGGAATGAGCTGGTTTCCAAATAAAAATTATATTGCCTTTACTAGCGCAGGAAGATTGAAACTGATCGCCACAGACGGGACCAATTTGATTGATATTTTAGACAAAGACTCTACGTCACCTGTTATTTTTACTAAAAGCGGTAAATCGGTAATTTATGAAAATCAGGGAAAAATTCTTGAGGCAAAAATAAGATGAATCAAAAAATTCTTGGAGTAAGAGTCGACCTAGTTAATGAGAACGAAATTTTAGATCAGATAGACGAAACAATTAGAAACAATCAAAAACTCCAAATCGCAACGGTTAACAATGAATTTATCGTTGAAGCTCAAAAAAACTCGCAGTTTAAATCTGTACTTGACACGACAAATTTAAATATTTGCGACTCTACAGGCCTTTGCTACGCTTTGCGCTTATTTTACGGCAAACGAACTGCTCGCATACCGGGGGCGGATCTATTTGAAACAATATGCGCCCACTGTCAGAAAAACGACTACAGTGTTTTCTTTCTAGGCGGGAAAAAGTCGATTGCCTCCAGAGCTGCCTCTAGAGTCAACCAGCGATACAAGAATTTAAAAATTGTAGGAGTCGTGGATGGTATTGCGATTTTACCTAATCAAAAAAATCCAGCGCTTATTGAGCAGATAAACCGAAGCGGTGCCAATATTGTTTTTGTAGCCCTAGGGGCACCAAAGCAAGAATTATGGATTGCAAATAATCTCAAAGACTTAAACGCAAACTGCTTTCTTGGTATCGGAGGCACCCTCGACTATGTTTCGGGCGATTTAAGACGAGCTCCAGCGTGGGTCCGTAGGATAGGTATGGAATGGTTTGTGAGATTGATTCGTCAACCAAGTAGGTTTGCACGTATTTGGCGTGCCACTGTCGTTTTTCCACTACTTGTAATAAAGCAAAAAATTTCAAAGAGGGATTCTTGACTTTTAAGGCAAATTACGATAATGTGAATCTAAAGCGGCAAAGGCCGCTTAAATTTGTAAAAAGGGTAGTAAATACAAAAGGAGAATTATGCAAATTGCAGAGTTTTTAGGAGCAATAAAACTACTAGCTGACGAAAAGAATCTTCCAGAAGATATAATTTTTGAAGCTGTTGAATCTGCTTTGGCAGCTGCTTATAGAAAAGATTACGGTAAGCCGGGCCAACAAATTAAGGTTAAGATTAATCCCGAAAATAGCACCATGAAGGTTTCGAGAGTTTTTAACGTTGTCGAAGAGGGCGAGGAAGTTACCAACCCTGAGAGCCAACTCAATCTTGAGCAAGCGATGAAGCTTAAAAAGACCATTAAACCCGGTGAAACCATTGAAACTCCCCTTGAAGTAAAGGATGATTTTGGTCGTGTCGCTGCTCAGACAGCAAAACAAGTTATTATTCAAAGACTGCGCGAGGCAGAACGAGATGTTCTCTATGATGAGTTCAAGAGTAAAGAAAAGAAAATTGTTAATGGCACCATCCAAAGACTAGAGGGCTCTAATGTCATAGTCGACCTTGGAAAAATCAACGGAATCATGCTTCCTTCTGACCAAATTCCGTCCGAACGTTATTACACAGGACAGAGATTGAAAGTTTGGGTAAGCGAAGTCGAAGAAACCGGCCGTGGACCAAGAATCCTAGTCTCTAGAAGCAAAAGTGAGTTTATTGAAGGGCTTTTTGCCCAAGAGGTTCCGGAAATTGAATCTGAATCGATTAAAATTTCAGGAATTGCCCGAGAAGCCGGGTCCAGAACCAAGATTGCTGTTTCAACTGAGGATGAAAATCTCGACCCCGTAGGATCGGTCGTCGGACAAAGAGGTACTCGAGTTCAGTCTGTTCTCACAGAGATTCCTAACGAAAAGATCGATATCATTCTTTATGACGAAGACCCTGAGGTATACATTACAAACGCACTCTCACCGGCCAAAATCGATAAAATCAAGTTTGACAAGAAGAATAAAGTTGCCAAAATCTGGGTAGCAAATGATCAATTATCACTGGCCATCGGTAAGCAAGGACAGAATGTACGATTAGCAAGCAAATTGACTAATTGGTCCCTCGATATCGTTAAGGACGCCGAGGCACAAGAAGCAAAGAAAGTTAAAGACAAAGCTGACAAAAAAGCCAAAGAAGACGAAGAAAGTAACGACGGGGGAGAAAGCAAACCTAAAGAAGATGTCATCGAATAATGAAATTTTTAACAAATTTACACACAACGCTCGCCTGGTACTAACCGAAGCGCAGGCTCTATCTCAGGCGGAAAAAACACCGCTCTCAACAGGTTTAATCCTTCTGGCAATTGCTCAGGTTCCATCAACTCTCTCACACGATATCCTAAAAGAATATTCGGTTACTTTCGACCAAATAAAACTGGTCTTGAGTTTAAATTTGGTTAAACCAGGTGATCACAAGCAGCCCATCACAAATAATGCCAGAGAAGTCCTCAAAATGGCTTTTCAGATCGCCGGGGAATTTCATCATAATGATGTAGACACTGAACATATTTTAATTGCTCTTTTGAGCAAGAAAGAATTTTCTAGTTATCAAATTGTTGAACATGTCGGCATTAATCCTGACCAAATTAAGGATCAGCTCCTTAATATATTTTCTGAGCTTGCGGAAATGGACGAAATGATCAAAAAGCAAAGCGAGGATTTAAGGAGAATAAATAATCATGAGTCCGAATCCGCAGGATCGCAGCCAGAGCATATCCCGGGAATACCTCCCTATCCAATGCCAGGCATGCAGCGGGTTAAGCCAAAATCAGCAAAAACACTTGATTTTTTTGCACAAGATTTGGTTGCTGGAGCCAAAAAAGGTGAAATTGAACCTGTTATTGGTCGGCAAAATGAAATAAATCGCGCTATTCAAATTATTCTACGAAAAAATAAAAATAATCCCGTCTTTATTGGCGAACCTGGCGTGGGTAAGACCGCTATCGTCGAAGGTCTTGCCTACCGAATTGCCAAAGGAAAAGTTCCACCAAAACTCATTGGCAAAAAGATTTTTCAGCTCGACCTTGGATTACTTGTCGCGGGAACGATGTATCGCGGACAATTTGAGGATCGACTAAAAAAGGTTCTTAACGAAATAAAACTGAACAAGGATGCGATAGTATTTATAGACGAAATTCACTCTATTGTTGGAACAGGAAGCGCTGAAGGATCGATGGATGCTGCAAACCTTTTAAAACCAGCTCTAGCCAAGGGAGAAATTAGACTAATTGGAGCAACAACTCTCGAGGAATATCGAAAACATATTGAAAAGGATTCAGCCTTAGAGCGAAGGTTTCAGCCTATTATGGTTCGTGAACCCAATGTTGAGGAGACAATCGAGATCTTAAATGGAATCAAAGGCCTGTACGAGAAGCATCACGAATTAAAAATTGATAAGAGTGCAATTGATGCCGCTGCAATTTTAAGTGAAAAGTATATAAACGACCGTTTCCTCCCAGACAAGGCCATAGACCTTCTTGACGAAGCGTCGTCGCGCAAAGTATTGATCTCTCAAAAGGGATCAAACGAGGATACATCTGGGCTTAGAAACCAACTTAGCACCATCGTTGAGCAAAAAGAGCAGATGATCGCAAAAGAGGACTTCGAAAAAGCAGCCAAATTACGAGACGAAGAAGCAAAGCTGCGCGCGAGGATTTTGAAAATCGAAAACGGGGGACTAGCCAAAAAAACATTGATATTAGATGACGAAGATATTGCGGCTCTAGTTAACCAAATCACAAATATTCCGCTCGGACAGCTAATTGAGAGCGAATCAAAGAAATACCTCGACATTGAACCAAAGATTTCAAAGCATATTGTTGGTCAAAAAGAAGCGATCAAAAAAATCGCTCAGGCGCTTAGACGAAATCGTTCAGGGGTTTCTGAAGGCCGAAAGCCAATCGGCTCGTTTATTTTTCTCGGTCCAAGTGGAGTAGGGAAGACTGAAATTGCTAGGGTTTTAGCTAGACATATTTACTCCAGCGACGATGCCCTTATAAGAATAGACATGAGCGAGTTTATGGAGCGACACAGTTCAGCGCGGCTCGTTGGGGCTCCACCTGGATATATTGGATATGAAGATGCGGGTAAGCTGACGGAAAAAGTTAGGAAAAATCCATATTCCATTGTTTTGTTTGATGAAATTGAAAAAGCTCATCCAGATGTCTTTAATCTTCTTTTGCAGATTTTAGACGATGGAGTGCTAACCGATGCAAAAGGTAGATCGGTCAGCTTTCTCAATACAATCGTTATAATGACCTCGAACGTTGGAATCGAGGAGTATCGTGAGTTAAGTAAGATAGGCTTTGACACAAGCCACAAAGATAGCGATCTCGAGCCTTTAAAGGGCTTGGTCTCGGAGAAACTAAAGGATGTTTTCAGGCCAGAGTTTTTAAATAGACTCGATGGTATAATTGTATTTGATCCACTAAGCCTAAAGGACCTGGAGCAGATCGCTAAAATACAACTGACAAGACTAGCTCAAAGGCTCAAAAAAACTTCAATCACCGTTTCGTTTACAGATAAAGTAGTAAAACAACTGGCTATTAAAACCAAAGACCAATCCTTCGGAGCCAGACCATTACAAAGAATGATCGAAGACAAAATCGAGAATCTGCTATCAGATGAAATATTAAAAGCACAATCTAAAAAATTCTTAATAGACTACACTGATGACTTTATCGCCCGAAAAACTTCAAGATGATCTGGTCAAAAGATGTGAGAATTATCTGCCCAAAACGCAGATTGATTTAATTAAAAAAGCCCTAGTCTTTTCGCGCAATGCCCACGAAGGGCAAAAGAGAATATCGGGAGACCCATACATTGTCCATCCGATTAAAACTGCCTTAAAGCTTGCTGAATTGAAGCTAGACCATGAAACGATCGTTGCGGCTCTCTTGCACGACACGCTTGAAGATACACTTGCCACAGCCCAAGAAATAAGACGAAACTTTGGTTTACGTATATTATCTTTAGTCGAGTCGGTTACTAAGCTGTCAAATATACGCATTAAGAAATCGTGGTTTCCACTAACCCGAGCACAGATTAAGCAAATTCCAGAATATGAACGTCAGCTTGAGACTCTAAGGAAAATGTTGATCGCAATGTCTAGCGACATTAGGGTCATTTTAATCAAATTGGCCGATAAGATTCATAATATGGAAACCTTAAGCTACTTACCTAAGGAGAAACGAGAGCGTATTGCCGAAGAAGTTGTCGAGATCTATGCACCAATCGCTCAGAGGCTAGGAATGGGTACATGGAAGGGGGTTCTGGAGGATTTAGCGTTTCCATATATTTTTCCAGCACAATACAGTGCCCTACAGAAGCTAGCTGTTCCTAAAATTCTTGTTCGCGAAAAATATCTAAGAAGAGTAAGCGTGAAGCTTAATAAAATTCTTAAGACAGAAAATATCAACGCTACTGTCGATTTTCGCGCTAAACGCTGGTACAGCCTTTATTTAAAACTAATCAAGTACGACAACGATATCACCAAGGTCTACGACTTGATTGCGATGAGAATTGTTGTCGATACGATCGAACACTGTTATCAGGTTCTGGGAATTATACATAGTCGATGGAAGCCATTACCAGGCAGAATTAAAGACTATATTGCATTGCCAAAAGCCAACGGCTACCAGTCATTACATACTTCGGTTTTTTGCGAAGACGGTCAGATTGTGGAGTTCCAAATTAGAACACAAATGATGAACGACCGAGCGAAATATGGAATTGCCTCACACTGGGTGTATTCAACTGATAAGGTCGCGCGCTATCCAAAAAAGGACGAGTATAAGTGGATTACCGACTTTTATCAAATGCAAAAATCGATAGAGTCAGCGGAGGACCTAAGCCAATTATTTAAGATGGATTTATTCGAAAATCGTATTTTCGTCTTAACTCCACAAGGAGATGTTAAGGACCTCCCTCGCGGGGCAACGCCTATAGACTTTGCCTACAGCGTCCATAGCGCACTTGGCAATAGATGCGCAGGAGCATTGGTCAACGGTAAAATCGCCAGGGTTGATTCTGAGCTAAAAAACGGCGATATAGTCGAAATCATTAAAAGATCTAACGCAAAACCACACGCAGATTGGCTGAAGATTGCAAAAACAGCGCAAGCAAGAAACCAGATTCGCAAAGCTCTTTAAGGTCAGCTTACCCTTGTAAACAATGCTTTTCTGATTTAGAATGTTCTTATGCAAATACAAAGGCCAAGGGGGACGAAAGATTATATAGGTGAAGACTTTACGAGGCGCCGTAACTTAGAAGACGCCTTTATTGAGTTTTATCAAGAAAAGGGCTATCAACCGATCGAAACCCCATTATTTGAACAAAAAAATCTTTTTGTCCGTTCTGTCGGCACTGAAACTGACATCGTTTCAAAGGAGCTTTTCGACCTTGAAAAAAAATCTGACGAGACCTACAGCTTGAGACCAGAATTTACAGCTGGCGTCATCAGAGCATTGATTGAAATGGGAGTCAAAAGCATGCCGTTACCAGTAAAAGTATTTTCGGTTGGTCCGTGTTTTAGATACGAAAAACCTCAGAAAGGTCGCAAACGACAATTCAATCAATTAAGCGTCGAATTAATCGGTAAAAAATCACCCGAGATTGACGGCCAGGTTATCGTCGACGGATTTAACTTCCTAAAACAACAAGGACTGGATGTTATCGTAAATCTAAATTCTCTTGGTAGCCGACAATCACGCGAAAATTACAGCCAGAACCTGCGCAAACAACTTGCGGATAATAATGATCTTTGCGAGGTCTGTAAGACTAGAAGAGACAAAAATCCTTTGCGAGTCTGGGATTGTAAGAATCCGGACTGTAAACCAGGAACAATTCCGTTTATTTCAGATAACTTAGCTCCTGAAGAAGCAAGCTATTTTGAGCAAGTTCAGACTATCCTACAAGAAAAAGGAATCGAATTTACTAAAAAAGGTGATTTAGTTAGAGGCCTTGATTACTACACTGGAGTTGTATTTGAATATTCAATTAAAGGCGACGAAGCTAGACAGGGCTCTGTTGGTGGCGGTGGAAGATACGACGAACTGGTCCAAGAACTTGGAGGTCCAAATTTCCCTGCCGTCGGTTACGGCCTTGGATTTGATCGGGTAATAGAGCAGAAGTACGATCAAGAAGACTAATTATTAAAATTTTGGTAGCAATGAAACTGGACCCGTTTGGGCCTAGTTTTTTTATTTTTGGTCATTTTTGGTGGGGCTTGACATGTTCGGTTTTCGTTTGGTATTTTATATTTGTATGAAAAAGCAACTTCCACTAACAAAAAGGCAAACGGAAATTCTTTCTTTTATTAGATCGTTTATCGACTCCAACGATTACGCTCCAAGCTATCGCGAAATTGCTAAATCACTTGGCCTTTCATCGGTTGCGACAGTTGCCGAGTATATTAGCGTTTTGGAAATAAAAGGTTACCTGACGCGCGAAACATCATCAGCTAGGTCACTACAACTAACTCCATCTTGGGACGAAAGAGTTTTTGAAATCCCATTAGTTGGAACAATTGCCGCCGGAAGACCAATCGAGGCTATCAGAACCAGCGAAACAATAGATATCCCGCGCGACATGATGGGCCCAAATGTATTCGCCTTAAAGGTTAGCGGCGATTCTATGGTAGATGACGGCATAATGGATGGTGACTACGTCATCATTGAAAAAACGGCCTCACCTAAAAATGGGGATATTGTGGTAGCCCTTATCGATCACGACAACGTTACCTTAAAAAGATTTTACCGCGAGAAAACAAGGATTAGACTTCAACCTGCTAACAAAAACTACAAACCAATATATACAAGACGTGCGCTTGTTCAGGGCAGAGTGAAAGGCGTTATTAGAAAGTTCTAGTGTTTGACAAAACAAAAAACTGCTATAATTAGTACATGGGAAAATCATTAGACATCATTGACCTGAAAAAGGATCTACGCACGCCAGAACAAGACGATTCCGAGGAAAAGTTCGAGCAAAGAGGCGAGTCGGGCGGCGGGGGATTGTTTTATTTGATTCTTGGCATTGTTGCTCTTGTGGTTGCGATAGCTATTGCTTTGTATGTTTTGTACAAGGACTCTAATCCCGTCGACACAGAAAACCAGAGTCCAACGGTAACAGCAACAACGAGTATTTCGCCTATCACAAGCATTACCGCAGTAACTTCTCCTGTTGTTTTAACTTCACCTACATCCCAAACAGCATTTAAGTATACAGATGAATCTATCAGAATTGCTAACGGAAATAGCATTAACGGTGAAGCTAATAAAATAAAAGCGCAGCTCGAAGCCGCGGGGTTTAAGGTTGCGTCAGTCGGAAATGCAAGCAGAGCATACACAGAAAGCACGATTTACTACAAGACTGGCGAAGAAGCCCTAGCCAAGGCCCTGCAAAGCGCTATAAAAGATAATTATGCGGCCACAACCAAAGAAGACAATCCTGTAGTTGGCAGCTATGACGCAGTTGTTGTCCTGGGCTCAAAATAGCCCCCTAGTTTTTGCTCTTGTTTTCGTAGTTCTTATTTTTGGACTAAAGGAAATCCTTCTCTTCCAACTTAGAAAGATTTCTTTTTTATACTACGTAATTCTATTTCCAGGAGTCGTTTTGCACGAACTTTCACATGCACTATTTTGTTTGATAACTTTTTCTCCAATTAAAAAGATTCAGTTTTTCAGCAAAACCGGTGGATTTGTGATGCACGGTGGTTCAAAGATCCCGGTTTTGGGGGATTTTTTAATCTCAATTGCACCGCTTATTTCAGGCCTTGTAATCTTTTACTTATTCTCCCTTAAATTCATCGATGCTTCGATTGCATTCAAAATCTTTATCGGCTATCTGGAAATTGCCATATTAATTACAATGACACCAAGTGCCCAGGATATTAAATCATCATCCTTGATGTATTTGGCCCTTCTGACTACTATCATTGTCCTGATTGTAAGCAAAGTAATGATATTTAGCATTTCACCAACTACATTGTCAGTGATGTATTTTTGTCTGGTTCTTCTGATTGTGGTAAATTTAATAGTAATGGTTATCAATTCGGTTAATAAGGGTAGGGGATAAAGTGAAGGTCATTAGACTAAACAAGGGCGAGCATTTGATTGAAGCGTTAACAGAGAAGCTTAAGGGCCAGTCGGGTGGTAGTGTTATTGGCATTGGAGCCTTGAGTGAAGTATCACTTATGCTCTATAATTTAAAAGATAAGTCCTACTCTAAGAAGACGATCAAGGGATCACTAGAAGTTTGTTCGTTTACAGCAGTTGTCGCCAAATTGCCAAACTCCAAGATCGGACTGCACGCACATATAGTAGTTAGTGGCGATGATTTTATTTGTTATGGCGGACACCTCGAAGAGGCTGTGGTAGCAGCAACATTTGAAGCAGTATTTACAAAAAGCGATCAATTATTAAAAAGGGAGTTTTCAAAGGAAATAGGTTTAAATTTGTTAAAGGATTAATTAAGGACGCCAGGTAGTAGAAATTTGATACACTAACAATATTTTTCAACAATAATAAATCTGATAGCTTCTAAGGCTTTGAAAAATAATATATAATAAACTTATTAATTAATGTAGTGAAAAATAATCAAATTTTCACTACCTGGGAGGGGCAGTGAAATTGTTTAGTGAAAAAAAATATCGTGTTGTTTTTATTATCTCAGTTGTTCTAGCAGTCTTTATTATTGGAGGCGCAGTTGCCGCCATCAAATTAAGATCCAAGGATTCAGGTGGTACTAAGACAACGAAAATTGGCCAATCTGCGAAAAAAATTGTCAGTCCTCTTGATGGTATGGCCTATACGTCAGATGTCGCCAATCGTCATCCACTAGCAGTATCGGTAGAAAATCACCCAGACGCTAGACCTCAAAGCGGTTTATCTAGGGCGTCGGTTGTTTATGAAGCTATTACCGAGGGTGGAATCACAAGGTACTTGGCGGTTTTTGGCCCTCAGGACGCCTCCGAAATTGGACCTATTAGGTCAGCCAGACTTTACTTTATGGATTATGTTAAAGAGTTTGATGCATTCTTTGCGCACGCTGGTGGAAACGAGGATGCCTTAGCGAAAATAAGCGATTACGCCATCAAAGATATTCCTCACTCAAACAGCTTTTACTATCGCGATGATAAGGGACGAAACGTAGCCAGCGAGCACACTTTGTATGCAAATACTGAAAAACTATACAAATACGCAACGGCTCAGGGCTTCGACATCAACACTTCAAGCTATGAAAAAATGAAGTTTAAGACAGACGGCCCAGCTGTCAACCCAGGCAAGGGTGTACAAATAAACTTTTCTTCTGACTCGTATGCGGTTAGGTGGCAATATGATCCAGTAGCTAACATCTACAGTCGCTTTCTAGCTGGCAAGGAAGACACCGATCGAAACAATGGCGAGCAGGTAAAAGCTAAAAACATCATTATCCAAACAGTTGATCGCACATTTCAACCAACAGGCAGCTATGGATCGCAAAACTATGTTTTTCAAAACCTAGGAAGCGGCAAAGCCTGGGTGGTTCGCGACGGACAGGTTATTGATGCTACCTGGAAAAGAGCAACCTTGACATCAAGAACTAAATATTTTGACGCTAACCAGATAGAGATCGAAATGAACCCAGGTAATTCTTGGTATGAAATAGTACCGCCCGAAGTAAGTCCATCATTCTTCTAGCAAATATAACAAAACCGCCCCTTGATAATCTCGGGGCGGTTTTGTTGTTAGTGACTTCTTAGATACGCTTAGATGCTGTACATTACGCTCTTAACGAGGTTAACGTAGCTTGTTGAGTGGTTATAGTTAAACAACGCGCTATCGATATCTCCGCTAGAAGCTCCGCCCGCAGAAAGAAGGTTTGCGGCAGCGTCTACAGCGTCATATACATTACAGATGTCTCCACTTGAGTAAGCCCTGAAGGTCGAAGGCATAAACTGCATCGGTCCGGTAGCACCTGAAGCGTTACGCTTACAGGTAGTAGACTTACCAGTTTCGACTTGGTGAACAGCCTCTAAGAGCCTTGGGTCGATTCCGAATTTACTCGAAGCCGATCTATAAAGCTCTCGCAACTGTTCTAGGCTCATCGAAGAATCAGCTATCTGCTCGTTTTGGGCAGGACGTTCACGAGCGACTAGCTCACGAGCCTGACTTGACGCAGCTTCAGCTTGTTCTCTTAACTTTTTATTTACCTCAGATTCGCCAGGAACGAACTTAACTTCAGGCAAGACACGTTCTATCTTGACGAATTTATCAATTTTTAGCTTAATGCCAGAAGGCTCTGATTTACCGACAGCTATATCTGGACTTAGTAAGGCGGATGCGAAAACAACTAATCCTAGCATTAATGCTAATTGGACAATTGTTTTTTTCATAATGTTCTCCTAATAAAAACTTCCCAATTTGGGAAGATGCTAATTATAGCACTTTTTGGCGATTTGTCAAGGGTAGGTACCCTTTTGCCTTGTTTTAAACGTTATTTTGAGGTATTATTTTGGTTAAAGAAAGAGGTGAATTTAACAGTGAGAAAAAGCGAAAATCCAGACGTCCAGATAAGAAAGTTTTTTAGAGAAGTTCAATTAAGTGGCGTCCTAACGGAAGCCAAGAAAAGAAGGTATCGTGAAAAAGATCCTTCAAGAAGATTACGACGCGTCCAAGCCCGCAGAAAAAGTATCCGAAACGAGGCGAAACGGGGCTGGTAACAGAGTAATTTGGATTATTTTATATGCGGTAATTATAGCTATTATATTAGCTATAATTTTCGCTTTGACTTCATATAACTCAAGCACATTTAACGTTAATAACCTTAACTAATATGACTATACTAGAAGATATAAATCAGCAGATAATAGAAAAATATAAAAACGGGGATGAGAAAACACGGGTTTTTTTGCAAACCCTAAAAGCAGCAATTATTAAGAAAGAAAAAGACCAGGCCAAAGAACTTAGCCAGGATGATATCTTAGGTGTTTTCAAGATTGAGCTAAAACAACGGCAAGAGGCCTTTGCCCAATATCTTGAAGCGGGACGAAACGATTTGGCAGAAAAAATCCAATTTGAAATTGAATACCTCGAAAATCTACTCCCTAAACAGCTTTCTGAAGAAGAAATCGAAAAAGAGGTTGTCGGTATTGTCCAGAGCAGTGAAGATAAAACTTTTCCAAATATTATGAAGCTAGCAATGCAATCTCTCAAGGGACGTGCCGATGGATCGCTTGTAGCTTCGGTCGTCAAAAAGCACGTAGGTTAGCATGAATGAACAAAAGGTCTTAAGACAGTTTTTTGCTTATATTTTCTTTGTGGTTTTTATCGTCTTTTTTGTTAGCATTTTTGTTATCAAATCAGAAGTATTCTCGTTTAAAATTACGGTGCTTTACATTTTAATCGCGTCAGTTATTTGCTCTCTAATTGTTGTTTTTCTAACCTCGTTTTTTAACGATATTACGAAAATTGTATCGGCTAAGATTTCAAGTGTTGCCAGGCTGGAAAATCCAAACAATCCACTTTTACAAAAACTATCAAAAGAAGCTCCCGGGACGTTTTCACACTCGATGGCCGTAGCGGAACTGGCAAAGGCGGCTGGTGAGACCCTAGGATTAGATCCTAGCCTCTTGCGTGTCGGTGGTTACTATCATGACATCGGCAAGCTAAGAACGCCTCGCATTTATATTGAAAACCATAGTGGCACTGCAGTAAGTACCGATAAGATTCAGTTAGCAAAATCGATTATCGACCACGTTAGAATTGGAGTTAAAACGGCCAGGGAGCATAATTTCCCAAATGAGGTTACAGACCTAATCGCTCAACACCATGGTACATCCACAATCGACTCGCTCAAGGCAGAACTTTTGAAACAGGGGGTTGACCTTCAGTACCCTGGTCCAAAACCCCTGTCAAAGGAAGCTGCGATCCTCATGCTCTCTGATTGCGTTGAGGCCAGCGTAAGGAGCAAAAGACATTCCAAAACTGAAATTTTAGAGAAGGAAATAGAAAACCAGATTATTAAAATTATCAAATCAGGTCAAATTGACTTATCGAACCTAAGCTCTGAAGATATTAAGAAGATTAAAAAATCTTTTATCAAAACTATTACAGGGCTCTATCACAAGAGAAAGCATCTAAAATAATGACTCATCAGGTATTTATTAAATTGAAAAATGACTTTCCCGTTTCGGACGCTGAGCTTATCGAGATTATTGATACTGCACTATCAAAGAGGGGGAAAAAAGGTAAATTTGTCGAGCTATGGGTTGTCGGTAAAAAAAGGATGCGAACTCTTAATAGAGAGTTTATGCATAAAGACTGTCCCACGGATGTTTTAAGCTTTCCACTTGAGAGTATTCCAGCAGAAAACAAGCTCAATTTGGAGCTGATTGGTACAATCGTTGTTTGTAATGATATAATAAGCTCATACGCCAAAGAAAGCGGGAATTCTTTTATAGATGAAACATCAAAACTGGTTTCTCATGGCGTAGACCATCTGCTCGGAATACACCATAAATAATGGAGGGAGAGTGAAACAAGAGGGAACAATTGTCGGACTTGATGTCGGTACGACTAAAACAGTGGTTATTGTAGGTCAAGTCCAAGAAGGAATGATCCAAATAATCGGCATTGGCAAATCCCCAAATTCTGGCATGCGAAAGGGGACCGTTGTCGACATCGAAGACACAGTAAGCGCAATTTCCTCTGCAATCGAGCAAGCGGAACGATCTAGTGCGGTTCCAATAAACTCCTGTTATACCTCAGTTGGCGGCAATCAGGTCGTATCAGCTGAATCAAAGGGCGTTGTAGCAGTCAGCAAGGCTGATGGCGAAATTCAAGAGGTCGACAAAGATCGCGTTCTTGAGGCCGCAAATTCTGTTGCCCTTCCACCAAACTATGAAATCTTACATTCGGTTCCAAAATTCTACTCTGTAGACAACCAACCTGAAATTAAAGATCCGATTGGAATGAGTGGTATTAGACTTGAAGTAACAAGCCATATTATCGGTATTGCTACAGCCGCTCTAAGAAACCTCAGTAAGGCTGTTACACAATCAGGGCTCGACATCGACGGTATTATTTTTGGGCCACTGGCAGATCAAAAAGCATTTCTTGGTAAAAAGCAAAAAGAAATTGGCTCAATTTTAATAAATATTGGCGCTTCAAACACCTCTATGGTTGTTTATGAAGAAAACACCCTTATTCACTCCAAAGTGATACCGGTTGGGGCCAATCATATTACAAACGACATAGCCATCGGATTAAAAATTAATCTAGACGCAGCTGAAAAAATAAAGCTTAACGAAGTTACGGCTTCGCTTGAAGATGTACGCGACAGCGAAAAAATCGATTTATCAAAGTATGATCCAAACGAAAAAGAACGACCAACAAGGCGCTATGTTTGCGAGATCGCCGAGGCAAGATTAAACGAAATATTCTCGATGATAAAAGATGAGCTCAAAAGCATAGATCGTGACGAAATGTTACCAGCTGGAGCAGTCTTAGTCGGTGGCGGAGCTAAACTTGAGGGCTTGCAGCAGTTTGTTAAAAAGGCGTTAAACTTGCCGGTGCAGATCGGCAAGCCGATCTTTGAAGTATCAGGGATTGTTGACAAATTAGATGATCCGCAGTACTCTACGGCTGTTGGTCTGATGCTGTGGGGTATTGACGAAGCACAGACAAATGTGTCTAATAAGAACAGACAAATTAATTTTGGCAAAGTGGGAGGGGCTTTCGACAAAGTTAAAGATATTTTTAAGAATTTTATACCTTAACCACAAATGATAAAAGAAGATCTGGAAACATTTGCCACTATCCGGGTAGTCGGTGTAGGAGGATCTGGAAACAACTCCGTTGAGAGAATGATCAACGCCAAGCTTAGAGGTGTTGAATTTGTTGCGATAAACACTGATGCTCAAGCACTGGTTAACAACCCAGCTCCTGTTAAAATTCAGATTGGAAAAGAGACAACCCGTGGGCTAGGATCTGGTTCAAATGTTGAAGTCGGACGAAAGTCTGTTGAGGAGAACAAAGAAGAAATTTACGAAGCCCTCAAAGGCTCTGATATGGTTTTTGTTGCTTACGGAGCCGGCGGTGGAACTGGAACGGGTGCAGGCCCTGTGGTCGCTGCTATTTCAAAAGAACTTGGTGCATTAACAATTGGTATTGTTACTAAACCGTTTAGCTTTGAAGGAATAAGACGCAAAAAGGTTGCCGAGGAAGGTGTTAATGACCTTCGCGACAAAGTTGACACCTTAATTGTTATTCCAAACGATAGACTTTTGCAGGTAATCGATAAAAAGACATCGCTTAGCGATGCATTCAGCGTTGTTGACGATATTTTAAGACAGGGTGTCCAGGGTATTTCCGACCTTATAACCGTACATGGAATTATTAACGTCGACTTTGCCGACGTTAAAACTATTATGGCTGATGCCGGATCGGCATTGATGGGAATTGGACGTGGAACTGGCGACAATAGAGCGATCGAAGCCGCTAGAGGCGCAATCGATTCACCGCTTCTTGAGCTTTCAATCGACGGCGCTAAGGGAATTTTATTTAATATTACAGGTGGAAACGATCTTTCAATGTATGAAATCGACGAAGCGGCAAAAATTATAACCGAAGCCGCTGATCCTGACGCTAACATTATCTTTGGTGCAATCATTGACGAATCAATGGCTGGTGAGGTAAAAATCACTGTTATCGCCACCGGATTCGAAGAAGAAATGATCAGCAAGAAGCCAACCAAACCAACGCCAGAGCAAACACCAATTATGGGCCAACAGGCCTATGGTGCGCCTGCGGCCCCTGCTGCTGCTACACCATCATTCACCAGTTTTATTGAGCGTGACGAACAGCCGGTAGAAGAAATTGAGCAGTCTGAAGACGAGCTTGAAGTTCCCGCTTTTATTCGTCGAAAACTTAAATAATTAGACCGTAAACCTGAAGGAAAAATACCGTTTAGTCGGTATTTTTTTGTTTTTCCCATAAACATTTGACAACTTAATATAGTAGTTTGTATAGTAAGTAAGCACTACATCTTGTGCTTTTTTAAAACTAAACTTGCATATGAATTGTCCAAAATGTAAAAACGAAAAAACGCAGGTTATCGACTCGCGCGATTGCGATTCAAGGACAATTCGACGACGCAGAGAATGTGAGGATTGCAAATTCAGGTTTACTACCTACGAAAGAATTGAACAAAGTAAGATAGTTGTGGTAAAAAGAAACGGGAAATCTGAACCATTCGAGCGAGACAAAATTATTACGGGAATGAGGATTGCGTCAAACGGTAAAATCGACGACGCAATAATCTCGGACACTGCAGACGAGATTGAACAAAAATTAATTGACTTAGCGCAAAGCGGAATCAGCACTAAAAAAATTGGGCAGCTGGTCGCGACAAAGCTCAAGAGAATTGATGAAATCGCTTACTTAAGGTTTGTCAGCGTTTATAAAGGATTTGATGACATAAGCTCGTTTGAGCAGGAATTAATAAAGCTAAAGAAATAATTCAAGGAGGGGAATGCCAAGCACAAAGGAAATTGCTAAAAAGGCAAAATCGCAGACTTTAAAGTCAAATAAGGTAAGTCGAAAAGCAACCAAGAAGGGCCTCGAGATAAAAAGACTGTACTCAACACAGGGTCAGGATCCTTTTGCAAATTTGGAATATGAAACGCGCTCGTGCAAAATTGTTAATCCAGACGGTTCTGTTGTTTTTGAAATGAAGGATGTTGAGGTGCCAAAAAACTGGTCTAAGGTGGCAACCGATGTTTTGATTTCAAAATATATTAGAAAAGGTGGGGTACCTCAATTTGATCGGTTTGGAAATCCTTTAAAACAGAAGGACGGTTCAATAAAGACTGGCGGAGAAAACTCGGTTAAACAGGTTGTTTCACGAATTGTAGGGTGCTGGAGATGGTGGGGAGAAAAGCACGGCTATTTTGCTTCTCATAATGACGCCAAAATATTTGAAGACGAATTAAAATACATGATGATAAATCAAATTGCGGCCCCAAACTCGCCGCAGTGGTTTAACACAGGGTTAGCTTACGCCTATAACATTACTGGTCCCGCTCAAGGCCACTGGTACGCAGACGCAAAAAATGGAAAATTAAAGCAATCCGAAGATGCCTACACCAGACCGCAGCCCCACGCCTGCTTTATTCAGTCAGTCGAAGATGACCTAGTTAACAAAAACGGAATTTTTGATCTAGTTATCCGAGAAGCCAGAATATTTAAGTATGGTTCAGGAAATGGAACTAACTTTTCAACCCTAAGGGGACGCGGAGAACCGCTTAGCGGCGGCGGAACCTCATCTGGGCTAATGAGCTTTCTAAGAATATTTGATCGGGCCGCTGGTGCCATCAAGTCCGGTGGTACTACAAGACGCGCCTCCAAGATGGTGGTTTTGAATATTGATCATCCTGATATCGAGGCGTTTATTGCCTGGAAGAGTTACGAAGAGGGAAAAGCAGCCGCATTAATCGCTTCCGGCTACACTGCCGGATTTGAGGGCGAAGCATACGAAACAGTGTCTGGTCAAAACTCAAATAACTCGGTGCGTGTTACCGACGACTTTATGGAAGCGGTAGAAAAGGATGACGATTGGCATCTGCGCTTTAGAACAGATATGTCACATATTGCTAAAACACTAAAAGCTCGAAAACTTTGGGATATGATTGCCAAAAGCTCCTATAATTGTGGCGATCCGGGGCTCCAGTTTGATACGACCGTCAACGATTGGCACACCTGTTTATCGTCTGGCAGAATCAACGCCTCAAACCCTTGTAGCGAATTTATGTTTTTAGATAATTCGTCCTGCAACCTTGCCTCACTTAACCTTATGAAGTTTTATCGTGAAAAAGAAGAGGACTTCGATGTCGATGCATTTAAGCACGCAACCAGACTCTGGACTATTGTGCTAGAAATCTCGGTTTTAATGGCGCAGTTTCCATCCTATGAAATCGCCAAAAATAGCTATCTATACAGACCACTCGGACTCGGATACGCAAACATTGGCGCGCTTTTGATGGTCTTAGGACTACCTTATGACTCGGACAAAGGACGAGCTGTAACAGCTGCCATCTCCGCTTTAATGACAGGCGAAGCCTATACTACTAGCGCCCAAATGGCCAAATTCCTTGGAACATTCAAGACTTACGATAAGAATAAATCAGACATGCTGCGAGTTATCAGAAACCACCGCCGAGCTGCTTATGGCGTACCAGACGCTGAGTACGAAAGCCTTCACATCATTCCAAAAACGATCAATGAGTTGGATTGCCCAGATTATCTGCTTGAAGCAGCACGCGAGGCGTGGGACAACGCCTTAGTTGAAGGTGGCCGTTACGGCTTTAAAAACGCTCAGGTAAGCCTTTTGGCTCCGACTGGAACAATCGGCTTGGTCATGGATTGCGACACGACCGGAATCGAGCCCGACTATGCTTTGGTAAAATTTAAGAAATTAGCCGGTGGGGGATACTTCAAGATCATCAACCAATCAGTCCCGATGGCTCTCAAAAAGTTGAACTATTCAAAGGACGAAATCAAACGCATTATCGAATACGTTATAGGCTCTGGCAATCTCGAAAATGCACCTCACATTAACCGGCCAACCTTGTTGCAAAAAGGATTTACACAAGAGGAGATAGCTTCGCTAGAGAAGAAATTGGTTGGAGCATTCGAGATTAGCCAAACCTTCAACACCGCTACTATCGGCGAAAAAACCTTAGAGCGCATCGGTATAACGGCGCTAAAATCAAGCCAAAGTGATTTTAATCTTTTGGCCGAACTTGGATTCTCTCAAGAACAGATCGCGCAGGCAAACGAATATATCTGTGGAAAAATGACCATCGAAGGTGCCCCGTACTTAAAAGACGAGCACTTGCCGATTTTCGACTGCGCTAATCGCTGCGGTTCTGACGGCAAACGTTTTATTGCACCAACAGGGCATGTGGCCATGATGGGAGCAGTCCAGCCGTTTTTATCTGGGGCAATCTCTAAAACCGTTAATCTGCCAAACGAAGCTACGATCGAAGACATTGAAGATATTCACATGCAGTCATGGAAGAACGGACTAAAAGCTGTTGCGATTTATCGCGATGGCTCGAAGTCTTCGCAACCATTAAATTCCGCCAAAGAGAAAGACGAAGAGAAAGAGGTAGAAAAAGAAATTGTTATCGAATACCGCCCTGTCAGGCGTCGCCTGCCCAAAGAACACATGTCCATAACTAGAAAGGTTACAATTGGCGGACATAAGATATTCTTCACGGTTGGGCTCTACAAAGATGGTAAACCTGGCGAGATATTTATCACAATGAACCAACAGGGGAGTTTTGCAGCAGGAATGGCGGACTCATTTGCCAAAATGGCATCTATTGGTCTGCAATACGGTGTACCGATTAATACAATCGTTCGACAACTGCGGCATATGCGCTTTCAGCCAATGGGCTTCACAGGAGATAGCGACATCTCTAATGTATCCTCGATTTCCGACTTTATTGCTATCTGGTTTGAGAAGAAGTTTCTTGACGGGCAAGTAATGGCGATGAAACTACCATTTGAGGAAGAAACTAAAAACGAACAAATCACAAGCTCTGCCGCCCTTAAAGATGAACCAAAAGATAGTGAGAAGCCTGCCTTGACCGCCCAAGAATCAATATTCAAAGAGGAGCTCGGATTCTCGGGCGAATCATGTCCTGAATGCGGATCTTCATCTATGGTTCAGAATGGAAAATGCCACAAATGCGTAAACTGCGGGGCAACCACAGGGTGCTCATAAACTAAATGAAAAACGAAGTAGCACAACCAAACGGTCTCACAATTTGCTACTTCGGTGACGGCAAAGGTAAGACTACCGCCGCTCTAGGATTAGCGTTAAGAGCAGCGGGTCAAAAGAAAAAGACACTGATCGTTCAGTTTATAAAGGGTGACTGGGAAAGCGGCGAAGATATTGCTTGCGCACAAACAAAACAGATCAGAATCGTTAAAATGGGCAAGGGCTTTGTCGGTCTTGGCAATAAAACAGATATCAAAGTACATATTGAAAGCGCCCAGAAAGCCCTTGAATTCTCACGTAGGGCAATGAAAAAAGATTTTGACATCTTGGTACTTGACGAGATCCTGGGAGCTGTTAAGGGAAGCCTGATAAAGACAAAAGATATTATCGAATTGATCAAGATAAAACCAGTCAAAATGACCTTGGTTCTAACTGGCCAACCCAAAATTATTGAAGTTATTAAAATTTGCGACCTTGTCACTCAAATGAAGAAAGTTAAGCACCCCTACGACAATGGCATCCTTGCCATCAAGGGGATTGACTACTGAGCCCTATTATAAAGCCGATATAGTTTTGTGTTATAATTGAATAAATGAAAAAAGCGGTATTTATCACAATTTGCGCGCTTGCTTTAGTTGCTACTGGGTGTAGCAGCTCTACTCCGCAAACAACAGCTCCCACGGCTGCGTCACCTGTTGCTCAGACTGACGAAATAAATCCAGAGCTAAAGAACGTAAAATTCGTTCGTGAGCAGTTAACTGATCCCGATCTTTACAGTTTTAAACAGAGTAATAATTTTGGCACCTCAGTCGGGAGCACCTCCAATCTAAATTCGGACGAGCAAAAGAAGGTTGGCCTAACAACTAAGTTTTCCCGTAGCAGTAAGTATGGAATCGAGGGCATTGCTAAAATAGTCTCCGCAGATACCGTGCGGCTAGATAGTTTTAGCTACAACGGAGGCTGTGGAAACCTGATCATCGCCCTAACAAACCAAAATAATCTGCAAAACTACGTGGCTAAAATCAAAACAATTTCTACGCCTGTTTCAGCAGCATCATACGACATACCAATTAGCATCAGTTTGATTAAATTTGATTCTATTAGTGCCTATTGTCCTGAAAATGAGGATCCGGTCTCAACTGCTTCATTCTAGGCTTATAATAAAATTATAAACTTTGTCAATATTGACAAAGTTTTGATTGAGTTCTAACTTTAATTAGCAATGAAAAACTTCCAAAATAAACAGTTTGTTTTCGCACTTCTATTGATCGTAGCGGTAGCATCGCGGCTAATACCTCACCCAGCCAACCTTATACCTCTTGGCGCTTTTGCAATATTTGTTGGTTTTAAGATGGGTAAAGCATATGCACTGCTACTTATAGCATCCGTCATGCTTATCACCGATCTCTTTTTAGGTTTTAGCATGTCGAGTATTTTTGTATATCTTGGTATGGCCGGGTACGCTCTGGCGAGTTATTTAGTCAAAAAAAATTATTTCTCAATATTTCTAGCAGCTTTTTGTGGATCTAGCCTGTTTTTTGTTGTTTCAAATTTTGGGGTGTGGCTCGGACCGTGGTATCCACACACGCTTTCAGGCTTAGTAAGTTGTTTTACCCTGGCTATTCCGTTTTTTACAAATACGCTGATTGCTGATATTGCTTTTAGCGGTTTAACATTTGGATTGTTCGCTTTATATCAAAAAAATAAGGAGGGCGGTTTATGGATGAATATACCGCTCAAAAGAAAGGAACTTGCATGGCAGACAATATCGAAAGGGCCGACTTTGAAGCAAAGGTAATCAAATCGGACAAACCAGTTTTGGTTGATTTTTATGCCGATTGGTGTGGACCTTGCCAAATGATGGCTCCAGTGATTGATGAAATCGCCAAAGAGCTTGAAACAAAAGCCTCAGTTTATAAAGTAGATGTGGACAAAGAACATGACCTTGCCAATGATTTTCAGGTTATGTCTATCCCAACAATTTTAATCTTCAAAGAAGGTAAAATTTCCAAGCAATTTGTTGGTGCTTGCGACAAGGAAGGTTTGATAAAAGAATTACAAGGTGATTAAAGAAGATCTCCTAAATGGTTTAAATCCAAGTCAGCGCAAGGCCGTTTTACATAAAAACGGCCCTTGTTTAATTATTGCAGGAGCGGGGACAGGCAAAACCTCAGTCATTACAAAGAAGATCGCCTACATAATTACGAAAAAGTGGGCCATGCCATCTGAAATACTGGCCCTGACTTTTACTGACAAGGCTGCTGGAGAGATGGAAGAGAGAGTCGATACCTTGGTTCCTTACGGGTACACCGATATGTGGATATCGACATTCCACGCATTCGGCGATAGGGTACTAAGAGACTTCGCCTTGGAAATTGGCTTACCGGCAAACTTTAAAATTCTTACCGAGACCGAACAGGCAATATTTATCCGGCAAAATTTATACGCCTTTGATCTAAATTATTTTCGTCCAGTATCAAATCCAACGGGTCACATCAGAGAACTGATTGGTCATTTTTCTCATTTGAAGGACGAACTCGTATCACCTGGAAGCTATTTAAGTTATGCGCAAAAACTTTTAGATAAGTCTAAGGGAAACGACGATGATTGTTTGGAAGCGCAAAAAACCCTTGAGCTCGCCAACGCCTACCAAACTTATTGCGAGCTAATGGCTCAAAGCGGCAATCTTGATTATGGAGATCAGATTTATCTAACCTATAAGGTCTTCAAGGAAAACAAAAAGGTTTTATCTCATTACCAGAAGCAGTTTAAATATATTTTGGTTGATGAATTTCAGGACACAAACCATGCTCAAAGCGAGATAGTTAAATTGCTTTGCGAAAAAAGCAAAAATATCACTGTAGTTGGAGATGACGACCAATCTATATATCAGTTTAGGGGCGCCTCAATTTCAAATATTTTAGAGTTTAAAAAAACATATCCCGACCTAACACAAATTGTTTTAAATGAAAATTACCGATCAAGTCAGGAAATCCTTGACGCTTCCTACAGGCTGATTCAAAATAACAATCCCGATCGGCTTGAAGTAAAAAATAAGGTAAACAAGAAACTCAAAGGGCAATTTCACGGCGATTTACCTGAACTTCTTTTTTGTGAAAGTCTATCCTGTGAAGCCGATACGGTAGTTGGTAAAATTTCGACTTTAAAAAAGAGCAAAAAATATGCCAATAAGGATTTTTCTATTCTCGTTAGAGCAAACTCCCATGCGGAGCCCTTCATCCAGGCCTTAAACCTTAAGGGCATTCCCTATATTTTTTCAGGAGCACAAAACCTGTTTGCAAAACCTGAGATTAAAATGCTGATTAGCTTTTTAAGATGTCTTGTTTATAGCGACGACAATCTAGCTTTCTATCTTTTGGCCTCAAGCGAGCTTTATGATATTTCACACGATACTTTGACACAGCTGTTTACTATCGCCAAGAGAACCAACCGTCCGTCGATCGACGTTGCCAGGACTTTTGAAGCAGACGCCACAAATGAGAAAAAAATCAATAATCTTATCAATGACGTTGAGGATTTTACAAAACAAAAAAATGAACCCGCAGGAGAGGTTCTTTATGAATTCTTGACCAAAAAGAATTATATTAAAAAACTTTTAAACTCCAATACAGTCGAGAACGAGTTGAAGCTTTATAATATCGCGAAATTTTTTGATCGCATCGGCCAGTTTAATCATTCGTCACAGGAAAGGGGAGTGCTTCAGTTTTTAGATAACCTTGAATTAATTCTGGAGGTAGGGGACTCAATTTCAACCAGCGATATCGACCCTGACATCGACGCAGTCAATATATTAACTGTCCATAGCGCAAAAGGACTGGAATGGCCCGTGGTTTTTATTGTGAACGCTGTGGCCGATCGCTTTCCAACCCGCAGGAAGCGCGAACAACTGCCGATCGCCAGTGAGCTTATTCATGAAAAATTACCCGAAGGCGATTTTCATCTTCAAGAAGAAAGAAGACTATTTTACGTCGCCTCAACTAGAGCCAAAAACTTTTTATTTATCAGTAGCGGCGAAGACTATGGCGGTAAGAGAGCCAAAAAAATGTCTCAATTTGTTTTGGAGCTTTTGGGAGAGTTTGATAGCAATAAACTAAAGACTAAGCTGACTAGCCAAGAAAAGATTGAAAGATTCAAAAAGATTGAACTGCAAACTCAAGGTGTAGCTAAAAGCTTTTCCAAAAACGTAATAAGACTCTCCAGACAGCAAATTGATGACTATGAAACGTGCCCAAGAAAGTTTTATTTTGCTTCTGTTGTTAAAATTCCATTGCCTGCCAGCCAGCAGTTTATGTACGGAAACGCGGTCCATGGCGCACTTGATCATTATTTTGGACGGGTTCTTAATGGCGAAAAACCGACGCTTGATAGTTTGCTTCAAGACTTTGAAACCGCTTTTAAAAACGAGGGTTTCATTACACGAGATCAGGAAGAGGGCAGAAAGAAACAGGGGATTGAGACTCTTGTGAGATTTTACAATGAACAGCAAAAGTTACCCACCAAGCCATCAAGCATCGAGGAGTCGTTTGAATTTAATGTCGATAACATTAAGATTAACGGCCGCTTCGACCTAGTCTCTAAATCTGGCAAAGAAGTGGAAATCCTAGACTTTAAAACCTCCAACGTGACCGATCAGAAAAAGGCTGACGATAGAATGAGGCAATCGACCCAGATGAGAATGTATGCTTTGGCTTGGTTTAATAAGTATGGGGTCATACCTAAAACCACACTTCATTTTATTGAATCAAATATAAGAGCAGAACGTTTATTCAAACAGGAGGAACTAGAAAAGACCTCCCAGATGATTACCAAAGCAGCACAAGGTATAAAAAAGGGCGATTTTAAGGCTGATCCGGATCAATATCAGTGCCGCGGTTGCCCATACCGCGATATCTGCCCGCAAAGCGCGGCTTAGAGCTATTGCTTATAACCCCTTAATGATATAATTAGATTAGTAAACTAACTATTTAAGGAGGGGATGTGAGAAATTTTGGAAAGTGGGCTTTTGTGGTGGGGATACTATTGGCTCTGATCTCTGGCTATGTTAGTTCGAGCTATATACCGATGATACTTATAGCGCTAGGTCTAATTGTCGGGTTTCTTAATATCGGGCAAAAAGAGGCAGAGAAGTTTCTGGTTGCAGCCATCGCACTTTTAGTCATCGGTGCAGCTGGAGTAACAGCGCTTTTTTCGACTGGCGGGTTAGTCGGCATTACTCAATCGATTCTAAATAACTTTATATCGTTTGTATCTTCTGCGGCGTTGGTTGTTGCAATAAAAGCCATTGTCACTCTTGGCGAGTCGAATGAAAAAAAATAATCCAGAGCTAATTCACACGCTTTGGATAGTCGGACTATTCGTAGTTATTGTCTTTGTGGTGCCAAATCTGTGGTCAAACCAGTTTATAATGGGTTCAGATACAAGAAATGTTTATTCTGACGAAGATGGTCAAATAAGTTTTAAGTATCCCGAAAATTATCAAATCGATCAAAGACAAAACGAGCAGCTGACCATGCTCGATATCTATCCCGATGCCCGCTCCCAGGACGTAATCAAGCCAATAGAGCTTTTTTATGAGATCGACCGCAGTCCCGGAATGTCAATCGCAGATCAGATACTTGAGGCAAATCCACTGTTAACAAAGAATAACTTGCATCGGCTCAAAAGTGGACAAAACGAGGGTGTACAGCTACTAAATATCGGCACTTCGGGTGAAAGGGAAGTTCTAAGCTATCTAAAAGCCAACGACAAGGTTTATATCCTTAAATTTAATCAAAGAATTTTCAGCCCAGAAAGTCCACTGGTTTTAATCGATAACACGCCCTTCGCGCCGATCTACGCCAACATCCTGAACTCTATTGTATTAAAATAGAACAATAACCCTGCCAGATCGCAAGCTATTGTTATTTTTTAATTAAATATTTTTACTGTAAGATGTAATCAAATTGGAGGATAAATGAGTGAATTTGAAACACAACGACTGACACCTGATGACATAGCAATGCCTGTTCCTGCAGAACCCACGCCTTCATCTGGTCAATTTGACTGGAGATCACAAGACGACGCAAGAATACAAAGAATCATCGATTTAAGTCCCGGAGAAGTTGAACATAATCGCGGACTGTTCACCGCTTCGGAATATAAAGAGTTTCTGGCTCTTAGTATTCTGGCTGGCGAGGGCAGGTTTGATACTTTTGACACACCAAGTGATCCGATGAGACCACAACGTGATAGGTTTGCACATCTTACAGCCATAAAAGAAGGTCGGCATGCGCCGACCACAGAGATCAACCTAGACTCCAATAATTAGCGCTTTTACCAACCGCCACCTCCACCACCTCCACCACCGCCACCAGAAAACCCTCCACCACCTGAGCCCGAGCTTGAGGGCGCCGACGTGATGGTTGAAGCCATGGTCGAAGACATATTTGAAACAACGTCATTGAAGCTGTCGGCGTTAAAGTTTGCCATTGAACCGACAAACCAGTATGGATAGTAATGGCTGAAATACTCTTCGCCGTAGATCTGCTTCATTTTATTTATCCAAAGCGTCGTGGTGCCAAACATCATCGCATAAGGCAGGAACCTCTCGAAGATATTTTCCTTCTCGTTAAACTTCTGCCGATACTTTTCGGCTGTTTCCATATAAAGTTTGAAACCGAGAATTTTTTTGTTAAACTCGGCGCCCTCAGTTGTCCTTTTCGTCATAAAAAATGAAAAGATAAAAACAATCACCGCACTTAGTATCAGATTAAGAGATAAAAGACCGCTTATAACCGCGCTGGCGATACCAAAAACTATTAAAACGATCGCTACAAAAATAAATAAGTACTGCGCCAATCTGCTATGGGGTAAAAGCAGGCGCCTTTTAACCAAATCATCTTTAACAAACGAAGACAACGGCGAAATATGCTTATAAAAATTATTTTTTAAACTCGAAAGCATAATCTCTTTTTGACCCCCAAACAAATCCCCAAGCAGAGCTCCTTCGTCGTCAGTCAAACCCTTGGTGCTATCTGTTAGCTTTGTCAGCTTATAGTCCTTTGATCGAAAAATGCCTTGACCTTTTATCTCCTCAATTTTTAGAGCTTTTTTAACCGCTAAGTTTATCATCGTTGCCGAAATAAACTGGCTCTTTAATATTCCATCAGTCATAACCATGCCAAGTGACATTGGGGAAAGTTTATCTGGAATGCCAAACTCAGGTGCAACCGTAGGATTAATACTTGGATCCTTTCCAAACTTTTTCCACAGCAAATAGCAGAAGTATAGGATCAGAAGCGGAATTAAAAACGAAAAATAGGCGCCATATTTTTCAAAAAATGTCGTTTGGTAACCTGTCACGATTCCCTTAGGAAAAGCAACTGAAACGGTTATGCCCTCGTTTATGTCTAACGTCTTTAACGCTTCAACCTGCAGTTTTGTATCTGTAACCCAAGAGTAGCTTGCCAAACCAGCATCTTTTTGGCCAAAGCTCCCGCTGTAGAGATTAACCTGCGAGTTCGATTGATTTATGCCATCTGGAAAACTTATTGTTGCAGTAAACTTATCGGTTTGAATATCCCAAAAATTTCCATTTAGATTCCAATAAAATTCATCTAGTTTTGGGTCATCGGTCCTAGTGCCATTTAGAACTTTGTATTTGATTTCGTACTCGTTAATTCCCTGAACAGTTTTGTTTGCATCCCCGATTTTCCAGGTAATAGTATCGTTTGCTCGATCGTTAATGACTTGGTAGGGATGCGCCTTGCCATTAAAATCCGTAATGCTAATCAAACTAATATGTAGGTTTACTTTTTTCCCAGTCGAGGGAGAATAAACAATCGGTAAAACCCTGAAGATGCCATGCTTGTTGTAGCAGTCGCCGCAGTCTGCAGTGATTTTCTCGTCAATAATTAAAGTCGAGTCCTTATTGACTGTTATATTTGACTCAAAGTTTTTGATATACCATGAGTCAACATTATCGCGAGCTAATGCATTAATCGGAAAAATAAGAAGCGCAAGTGACGCAAGCAGAAAAAATAGCTTTTTCATAGATTTAATTATATCATTATTTTTGGTCAGATTATTGAATTTTTTATGAAATTGATAGTTATTCGACATGGCGAAACCGACGCCAACAGAAGCCATATTCTAATGGGACATGCCATGGTGTCTTTAAATAAGCTTGGTAAGAACCAGGCACTAAAAGTTGGGGAAGCTTTAAAATCTCAAAAAATTGATTTTATTTATTCAAGCGATCTGCAAAGAACCAAAGAAACAGTCCAGCAAATAATCAATCACCATAAGGATGTACCTGTTATTTATGATCCACTGCTAAGAGAGCGCTGTCTTGGAAAACTTGAAGGATTGCCAAGAGAAAAGTTTTACGAAGCCAGAGGCAAAGCCGACGTTCCCCATCATCTGTTTAGACCTGAGGGCGGGGAGAGTATGGCGGACGTTTTAAAAAGAGTCGAGCAATTTTTAAAAATGCTTTACAGCAAACACGCAGATGACGAAACTATTCTGATTTGCACTCATGGTGGGTGGAAAAGGATGATTTTAGCCTTAGCCACAGGTAAACCAATTTCGGATGAAGAGGTCAGGCTTTACCCGTTTAAGAATACTTCTGTGACGGTTATTGAGACTAAGCAGGGCAGATTAAAATTGATTAAGCTTAATGACACAAAGCATTTAAAATAAATGTCTAAAGTTTATAACATAAAAATATACTGCAGTGAGTGCGACGCGCAATTGTACTATTACCAAAAGGATAAAAAGGGACATCTTCTTAAGTGCTATAAGGACAGAATTCTTAAAGATTATACAAAAGGGGACTTAAAGTGCCATGCTTGCGGGCAACTCTTTGCCAGAGAAACGATGATACATGGCAGACCTGCGAATAAGATTATACAGGGGAAGGTTTATCATAAGGGGATATGTTGAATTTTGAGCCTTCGGCTCGATTATTAATGGCAGGCTAAAGCCTGCCGATTTATGTCAGGGGCAGGGACACCTACTTGACCCAAAGGGTCCCCTTCGGGGCGGAGCGTAGAAATTTTCGCATTCTGAAATTAGGTTTGTGTTTCACCCACAAACCGCAAATTCGATTATCGGCAGCGTCAATCGAAGATTTGACTAGAGTTGCGTTGTTTGTGTTTTTTATATAAATTCAAAACAGAGCACAGTTTCCAGTTTTCAGGAGAGAGGTTGAGCGAGATGCAAAATGCGAAAACCGCAGTGAAGCCCGAGACGGTTGCGCTGACGATGACTGCTGTTGATGCCTTGCCCAGCTCGTACGCCCTGATCAGTCGCATGCCCAAGGACCCGCAGGAGGCCAAGAGGCTGACCAGCTTCTGCAGCGCCAATTGCTGCGTCATCCAGAACCGGTTCGGTCCAACCCTATACCGCGTTCGCGTCGGCAGGAGTGGCCCGATCAAGGACATGAACCGCAAGACCATCGAGAAGATGGCTGGCTAGACCGCCGCACGGACCTAGTCCTCGCAATCCTTTCCCCGTTTTAACACCCCGGGCCAGCCTCACAGCTGGCCTTCCGGGTAAAAAAAAATTTACAAGACTTCTTTACCGACTTTGTCTTTGCTTTTTTGCCACGAGATATAGCTGGTGACTGCGGTGGCAATGGCACCGATAGAAGCGACAAGATCGTCGGTTTGACCAGCAATAGGAATGATATCGGGGATTAGGTCAATTGGACTAATAATATAAATTACAGGGATGATTGTTGCTATCAAAGATAGTATTGAATAAATTTTTAAAATTGATTGGCGAAGACGGCTTTTAGGGAGGGAAAGAAGAACTAGGAAAATTACAATTAAAATTGCAAAAATTATTGCTATGAATTTTAGGAATAATAAGATTTGATCCATGGGGGTATTATAGCATTAACCTTGGTGAGGTTTTTTGTGAAACCATTCAAATTAATTAATTACTAATTATTTGGTCAGGGGCAGGGACACCTACTTGCGGAGCGCTTCAAAGAATTTTCGGGTACCGCCCCGAAAAGTAAAAACCCCACCTTTTTGCTCGCCTGAATGTCTACGGCAATTTTTGACTTTCTAATTGAACCTTCTCGACAAGTTTGCGAGTTTTCAATTGAAGCGTTGAAAATTACCGCCTTACTTTTGCCGCCTCAAATTTGATTATCGGCAGCTTGAAATCCACTATCGGATGTTTCGACCTAATATGCTAATATCAGATCATGAAACCATATTTTAAAAAAAACAACTTCACTTTATATCAAGGCGATTGCCTTGAAATCCTCGCGCAAATACCAGAAGATTCTGTTGATATGATTTTTGCGGATCCTCCATATTTTCTATCTAGCGGTAGCTTTACATGTCAGAACGGAAAAATGGTAAGCGTCAAAAAAGGAGATTGGGATCTGAGCAATGGTCTCAAAAAGAACTTTGAATTTCACGTTGAGTGGATTAAAGCTTGTAAAAGAGTTTTAAAACCAAACGGAACCATTTGGATTAGCGGAACATATCATTCAATATATCAGTGCGGTTTTGCCCTGGAGCTAAACAAATTTCATTTTTTAAACGACATAGCTTGGTTTAAGCCAAATGCATCACCGAACCTAAGCTGTCGTTTCTTTACAGCGAGCCATGAGACGTTGATTTGGGCCCGAAAAGAGAAAAAGGCCAAACACACTTTTAATTACGATCAGATGAAAAACGGTGATTGGCCCGAGGATCAGCTAAAAAAACCAGGTTTGCAGATGCGTTCTGTTTGGTCAATTAATACTCCCCGGCCAGAAGAAAAGAAATTTGGAAAGCACCCAACACAAAAACCCCTCGACCTGTTGAAAAGAATTGTTTTAGCGAGTACAAATAAAGGCGACCTAATTATTGATCCGTTTACTGGTAGTTCAACCACGGGAATTGCAGCAACTATAAATGACAGGAAATTTATAGGAATCGACACCGAAAACAATTACCTTGATCTCTCCGTTAAAAGATTTCAAGATAAAACGTAGGACGTTAAAAATATGAAAATTGTAACAAGAACAAAAGCAATTCAGAACCTAAAGGAACACGTCGGCCGCGACCTAAGGGAGCTAGCGCTCGAACATGGAGTTACGACATTTGAAACTGGAAAACAAAATAAAGGCTGGAAAGGCTTAGTCCTGCACAGTCTGTCAGGATTAGGAAACGATAACTTGAAGGCTCCGAACGGTTTGTCCTTTGAAATAAAATCGGTTAGTTTCCATGAAGTAAAAGGGGAATTGGTGCCCAAGGAAACGATGGCCATAACTATGATTAATCAAGAAGAATTAAAGAATGACTCTTTCTATAAAAGCCACTGTTGGGCAAAACTTAAATCAATAATATTTTGTGCTGTCATGTGGCATGGGCAGAACGCAGAAAGAGGAGAACTTATTAAGGTTGCTAGCCTAGATTTTGCTGAAGACGATGAGCTGATTAAGGAAATCGAAAAGGATTACGAATTCATTCGATCCAAGTTGATAAAAGATGGATTCGAGAGCTTAACTGGTAGTGACGGAAAATGGATTCAAGCGCGAACAAAGGGTCCAGGTCATGGATCAAAAAGCAGAGCGTTTTACGCTAGAACACAACTTGTAAAAAAAATTTTTGAAGTAGCCTCCTAGGCTCAGCCTTGACTGTTTACCAGAAATGTGGTAAAGTGTGAATCAAAGGAGAGGGAAGACCTCCACCGCCTTCATAGAAAGAACAGACAGAAAGGCTGGAAGCAATGGACAGAAAAGAGAGAAACTGTGAAGAAGACCTTGAAAAGTTGACAAAATCGGCAAGACAAGGTAAACTGATAGGTGAAGTAGCGAAGATTAAAAACTCTTCGTCTTCATCTATCAGGGGAAAAAAATTATTGGGCTGGAGCCCATTTTTTAATTTAGGCGAACTATTGACTGCCTATAAATCTGTCAGAAAAGGGAAAAAAAAGAAAGAACAAAAAATTCCCAGCTACTCTGAATCTAACTGCCTGGACGATTCCGAGCTTACTCTTTTAGGCAGGTATGACAAAAACTCTTTCTGGGAAATCTTAAAGCTTTATGCTGAGCTTAATATTTTAAAAAATTATAAGATAACAAAATATTCTGCATTTACCGTCCCGAAGAATAATGGTGCTGGACGGCGCACAATATTTTCCCCACACCCCAGAGACAGAATCGTGTTTACGGCTGTCCTAAATCGAATAAGGGAAAAATTTAGCAATTTGGACGATCTAAATATTCTCGGACTTGGAATAAACGGGCAAAAGGACAACCCCCACAATTATTTTCAGCAGATACAAAAAGATATTTTAAGACACAAATGGTTTAGAAAGATTGACATTAGTAATTATTTTCCATCAATTGACAGAGACATGTTGCTTAATGAACTCAAAAACCTTGGGATAGGTGCTAGAGAATTGAAGATTATCAAAGAATCAATATACTGCGAATTAGATATATTTCACAAGACCGATCGCCCTTTCTTTCAAGCCCATCTGAAGGGTATGGGCATTCCACAAGGATGTGCGTACTCTCCCCTTATTGCAAATCAATATTTTTCAGATATTGATCTCTTTTTAAAAAGAAGAAAGGTTGATTATTATAGATTCTTAGACGATATAATTTTTTTTGCAGACTCTCCGGGTGAACTTCAAAAAACCTTTGAGGAAATAAAGCGAAGAGCAGCAAAGAAAGGTCTGGAGGTAAAGCATGAAAAGGACGCGCACGGAAGAACAACCGAAGCCATTAATTTTCTAGGAATAGAAATATTGAGTGAAAAACTCACAATACCGCAAAAATCAATAGATAAACTTATTCGACATATTTCATCTCATTGTCAAAAAGAACTCGATTCTCAATCCGAGAAAAAAGTCCGAAGACATTTGAAAGAAATAGTAAAGGGCTGGGGAGATTACTATGCTTTATTAACGCCGGAAGACTTTAATAAAAAAATGGGCAACGTAAATCGGCTTATTGTTAGTTGCTTCGAAAAAATGTCAAACATTTCTTCATACGTCACAGACGAAAGTTTGCAGCTTGGAGGATTTGAATATAAAACAGGAAATAACAAACACAGTAACTTCAAGGAGAATAACTACTAGTTGAATGGAGTTTTACTCAAAAGTAAGATAATCGTAAAAGAATAAATCTTTGGGGGAAAAATGAAAGAAATTAATGGCTGTGCGCATTTGTATTTTGAAGACGGTAAGCCGACGAAGCTAATTACCCATTTAAGTGAACTGCCCAAAAATGGAGTAATTCATTTGAAGAGTGACAAGATTTATTCTGATGAGGAATTCAAAAAATCTCATCCCCAAGATATTGCCGAGTTTGATATAGAAAACAATGGTATTGTAATATCAGACTATTAAATTATAGAATCTTATCGTCTGTTCGAACTGGGAAATCGGTTTTTTAAAGAAGAGAGAGAATTATAATTATTGATATTGACAAATTGGTTAACATATGTTAACCTTTAAAAAGATAAGGTTAACAAAACACTATGGAAGAAAAAGATAATAAATTATATATTTCTGTAGCAGAATTAGCAGAAATTCTCGGCATTAGTAGAGTCGCCGTTTTTAAACGTATCAAAAGTGGCAAAATTCCTGCCGAAAAAATCGGGCGCAATTATATAATTTCAATGAAATATGTGAACACTATAGTTGAGGATATTAGCCCTAGAGTCTTAACCGATGAACAAAAGGAAGAAATCGGAAAATCGGTTGACAGGGTAATTGCGGAATATGGCGAGACCCTTAAGCTTTTAGGTAAGGAATAAAATGCGACTTAAAATCGTCAACATAAGTGACATTGAATACATAGCGCATGACTTAGCTAGTAAGACGATGTCCTGGGACGAACCAATTCCAAATTTTAATACGCGTTTTGAGGGTATCCTGGAACGATGCATTGAGGCACCTTTTCAATCATTTAGTGGAAAACAGTTATATCCAGGCTTGGTCAAGAAAGCATCAATATTGTTTTACCTGATGGTCAAAAATCACCCATTTCAAAATGGAAATAAAAGAATTGCAATGACCACGACATTTTATTTTTTGTTTTCAAACAAGAAATGGCTTGAAGTTGATAATCAGGAGTTATACAACTTTGCTCGCTGGGTTGCGGAAAGTAATCCTAAATTAAAAGATGCAACGGTTAGTGCTGTAGAGAAATTCTTTTCGACTTATTTAACCGAATTGAAACGATAATCTTGAACGAGCCAGAAACAAAAGTATATGATCAAATACGAAGATTTTGAAAAGATAGATGTCAGAAGCGGAAGGATTATAAAAGTTGAAGAGACCGAAGGTCTTAGAAATCCTTCATATAAAATGACGATAGATTTTGGAGAGGGGATTGGAATGAAGATTTCGCTTGGACAATATACAAAGAACTATAAGGCTGAAGACTTGGTCGGTAAGCTGGTCATGTGCGTAGTTAATTTTGAACCGAAAAAAATCGGGCCTTATACGTCCGAAGTTTTAACTCTGGGCTTTGAAGATAAAGACGGCGGAATTGTCCTTGCCACTCCAGATCTCGACATCCCGCTTGGTCAAAAAATGTTCTAGAAGCAATTTATCGAATAAATTTCCGCAATAAATAAAATGGAAAATTTTCGCAATAGTTTTAATCAGCTTTTTGCTATTGCGCAAAAAGCGACAAATTCTCTCCTTCAACAAAAGATGATTTTTTGCACAAAGAAGCCGAAACTGCATACCCGCCTTGTCCGGGATAAATTTCGGAGTGTCTTTCAGTAAAAAAAACATGCTTTTGAGCGTCTGCAGGGTGAGGAGTTGCTAGAACCTAGGGGCTGCTCCGCAACTAAGCCCCTGGGTTTTGGCATAAGTCGGCAGGCCCCAGCCTGCCAATAATACAAGCGAAGCTTGTTAAAATCCAGGCAGCTTCAACCTGCCAAAAAAATATCTCTTGAATGCCAAACTACTCAAGAGTAGTATAATCGTAAAAGAAAATAATTAGTCTCTCGGCAAGGTTGAGATAAATCTTTCGACATGCTCGAGATAAATCACTCGACAAGCTCGAGATAAATCTTTCGACAAGCTCGAGATAAATCACTCGACAAGCTCGAGATAAAAGGGGAAAGATGAAAAAAGGAACATGGGTATTTATCGCGATAGTGGTTCTAATCGTTTTGGTTTTGGGCTGGTTTGGCTTCATTCCGGGACTTTCCACGCTTCTTGGCGCAAACAAGCCGATTGATCTTGGCGTCAAATATACTCAGGAAGATTTTAACAAAGCTCACGCCCAAAGCGCTGTTACATACGAGCAAATCGCAGGCGACCCAGCCGCAAGCGCCAGTCTTTCATTTGCTGGTTCGCACGAAGTTAATAACAGCTGGACATCGGCCGAGATGACTGCACTTTTAAACGATAGACCATGGAAAAACTGGCCAGTCAAAAATGTTCAGCTAAGAATAAATCCAGACAATACTGTCGAGATGTCGGGTGTCTATAACGAAAAGAAGCTTGAAGGATACGCCGCCGCCATTGGTACGCCACAGGTGGTAATTGACAAGTTGTATATCATGCCAGCTGAGGCTGCATTTTATGCAAAAGGCACTGCGGCCTTGTCAAACAATCAGGTTTCAAAGCTTGACTTTACATCTGTTAAATTAAACCGAATGCCTATTCCAACAGGAATTTTGCTGTCATTAAATAATGCAATTGCAGATCAGGCCTATGCCGCCGATGCCGTTACCGACGAGTTGTCTAAATACTCTGGCAAAAAGCAAGCGGTCGTTAATTTCATCAATGAAAAGCTTGTCTGGATTTCCGGTTTCTATGCAAAAAACGCACAGTTTAATAACGGAAAACTAGAATTTGACGGCTCCCTGCCCGACAAAGAACTATCTGCTCGTTAGCAAACTTCGGTTTGGTTAATAATCTGCTAAACTTTAAACCATGAATATCGAAGAACATCCCGGCTTTGATCCTGACGAACAAGGGAGAGAAGGGGAAACCGAAGAGGAATTAGAAAGACGAATTCTGGCAGAGACGGCAGAAAACATGCGCTATGACGAAAAGAAAGTTGATAGGTTCGAACAACAGGCTGTCGAGATTCTGCATAGAAATTTTATGATTCCCGATCTCACAAACACCGAGCGACTATACTTAAGAAACGAAGTCAGGAAGGCGATGCTTTTAGCCCAAAATAACGTCGATCAGGAAAAAGCAATCCTAGACAGCGCCGACATAGACGAATTAATGGCGAACAGGACTAGGAGCCACATTGACGTAGCAATGGAAGCGGTGTTTCACTGGTTTAAAACTTACCTAAACATTGACGTTATGAACTGGGACTCAGCAATCACAAAGATGAAGGATTATGACTATACGATTAACCCAGAAACGAAGGGTGTTGAAATCACTAATCACAAGGGGCAGAGAATGCCTGTATATATGGCCGCATATAGAGCTAATCCCGCTATTCACCAGCACGTTTTGAATCTAATCGAAAAAAGAAGGCGAAACGACGACGACCAATCAAATCCGTGATTGTCTCAAAACAATGAAAAAAATATTTATAACAGGATCATCGGCCAGCGGAAAATCGACTCTTGGGGAGCAATTAAAGAGTCGAGGGTATAGCGTTATCGATATTGACGAAACGGGTTCATGCGCCTGGCATAAAAACGGTACGGAAGAGATCGAAAATTACAGCCCCGGCCTTGGTAGAAAGTGGCTTGAAGAGCATGAATGGATTTGTGATTACGATAAAATTTGGGGCGAAATCGAATCAACAAAAAGTGAAGTCGTTTTTGTTGTCGGCATAACCACCAATCAATATTCAGTATTAGAAAAGTTTGATTCAGTTTACCTACTAACCGTTGACCCCGATACATTACTACATCGATTAAAAAATCGGACTACGAATTACTTTGGCAAAGATGAATCCGAGCAAGAATTTTTGCTTGATATAAACCCTAGGTTTGAAAAAAGGATGATCGACCTTGGCGCCACTGCGCTCGACAGCTCAAAACCAGTTGAGGAATTAGCGGATATAATAATTCAAAAAGAGAAACTCTAAAGGTGGACGAGTCAACTTTATCAAAATCGGAAGCAATCGAAATTGCAAAAGCATTTGTTAAAAAGGTTTTAATTAAAGAAGATTGGTATAAAAAGATTGAGAGTAAAGTATCCGCAATTCTACTTTATGGATCCGTGGCAAAAGCTGTAAACCGATCTGACTCCGACATTGATTTAATGATTATTCTACCGATTGAAACAGAAAAGGCTTTCACAAAAGGGGAGTACGTCATAAAGTACGAAGGTTTTGAAATCAATATAGTGCTGCGCTCGATCGAAAAGTTAAGAACAATAGATTTTATTAGAGACAAATTTCAAAAAGAAGTTTTCCGAGAATCTGAATTTATCCTGGAAAATAATGCTGAAGTTCGATCGCTCCTAAAGCGTTAGATTTCTACTACCGGTTTTTTAGCTCTCTCGACAAACTCAAAGCCCGAAAGCCCCCCGTACAGAAGTGCTTCAAAAAATGACCTTCTATGTGGACCATAATGCAGTTGAGTCCTGTCGTCTCGTAACTTGGCACCATGATCGGGATAGCCCTTTGCGGGAGCGACCATAATGTCGTCAAAGCCAACCCTTCCAAGACATGACGCCAGTAGTAACGCAGCCATCGCCGATGTTTGAAAGTTGTTTCTGTCTTGAGCTACAGACTTTTCGACCATTACAAGGTTACCGCCAGGCTTTAGTGCCCTATAGGCTTCCCTAAGAGTTGCCATAATATTTTCTCCAGATGGAGGGATACTCCAATCGTTTCTTAAAAAAGGCGTCAAAAGGTTGGAGGCGATTATATCCTGTGACTCAGTTTTGATCGGTAGGTTGATCACGTCGCCTTGGATTTTCAATATTTCAGGCCTTGCCCGTGAAATCCCATATCTGCCCAAATCTACCACAGCCGTCAAAGATTCAGGATTTACGCTTTTAGCAAAATCATAAAACTCGTTTGCGCTATGTTCTGAATAAGATCCCAGAAGCAAACAGTGTGGCTTCTCTACGGACTTCAGCCTCTCCTTATCGGATTCGATAGCTTCATCGTATGCAGGTCTATACATTCCAAATGTTGCGCTATCACTCCCATTCGTTCTTTCGTCATGCTGTACGTCCTCACTATGCCCCATTTGAGATCTTTCGGTAGTGAAAGAAGCGTAGCAACGATTATAATCATCGGCGGTTTTAAGCTTATCATGAAGATCCTGGCGTCCACCCGCAACAAAATGATCTATAACCATTTCGGGTGTATAGAGGCCACTAAGCCTATCGAATACGGCAAGCATATTTCGCTGAACCTCTGGGGTGAAATTGTCTCCGTCTCCTATCTCATAGTAAATTTCATCCAAAACCGGTTCGAGAGGAAACTCTGCTTGTAAAGATTTCCGATACTCTTCATCGCCCGCTGATAATCTGTCTATACCCATATGCCTCCTTTATCTAGTGCAATTATATTGCCTAAAGATCAAAAAGGCAATTTATGGACTTTTTTGTATAGACTACATACAAATTCACCTTTATATGATATAGTAAAATTGCATTTTAATATAAAATGAGTAGCGTAGTCGAACTATTTTTTTATAAGAAGTTAAATGTAAAAATTATCAAATAAGCAAAATCACTATGGAAACAGGAACAATCAAAACCAAGACAGACCGTGGTTTCGGGTTTATCACAATGGAAGGTAGAGAAGGCGATCTTTTCTTTCATTCCAATGAGTTAGACGGCGTTACTTTCGAAGATCTGCAAGTTGGTGACAAGGTCCAATTCGAAATATCCAAAAACGAAAAGGGCGAAAACGCCACCAAGGTATCAAGAGTAGCTGAGTAATCAGATTTACTTTAAACAAAAACACTCCGACTCTCGGGGTGTTTTTGTTTAGGTTCAGCAAGGAGCCCAACCTGTACTTTTTACGCAAATCGTGGTATCTTAGATAACGTCAACGGCGAAAACCGCCTTTTTATTTTCCTTAAATTATGCAAGAGCAA
>Ga0247841_10002290_pt1 | contig 38966 bp, 50 predicted proteins | sample LaCruzMarch2015__2_FD_192410 | JGI IMG/M metagenome (GOLD analysis project Ga0247841, IMG submission 192410) | Freshwater microbial communities from meromictic Lake La Cruz, Castile-La Mancha, Spain - LaCruzMarch2015_18m | ecosystem: Environmental > Aquatic > Freshwater > Lake | place: Spain... | reverse complement strand
CCAAAACTTTAATAGGCGATCCGATTGAAAGCCAGGCCCACTTGCTGCATATCCTTAAGGACGGTAAGACCCACTCATTCAAGCTAATGCTGAATGGTGGGGGGTACAGCCGCAAGGAAATCTATGTGCTGGCCAATGGCAAGTATGACCTACACAATTGCATTGATGATACATGGCAGACATTGGGCGCCAAGCAATTGTTCATGGCCAAACATACCGGCCTGCTTAACGAAGCGATTAAAGCTGGTTCCCTCATTTATGATGGCACCAACTAAGGAGGCGTATGTCAAACAATCCGTATGTTAAAGTCAATCTGTGTGCATGGTTTACAAAGGAAACAATGTCATGTCAGTACGGTATCAAGTGTGACCCGTGTAAGCCAAGGCCATGCCAACGCTATGTGTCTGCAGCACAATGGCAACGTAAGCTGGCGAAGTTAGCCAAGTAATAAGGAGGTAATCACATGGATGCACCACAACTTATATTACATTCCGGGGCACGGGAAGTCAGCCTATTAGAACTGGGCGAGATACCTGTGCCAGAGCAGACCAAGACATACCAGCCTGTATGGCATCTCGACATGATAGCCACTACCTACGATGTGCTGTGCGAGTATGGCTGGCTGCCAAATCCTGATGCAAACCCTGATAAAATATTCAGGACTGCCATGTCAGGTGATGGCGGGCATATGTTCTGTACTGCGGGGATTGAGATCCCCGGCCTGCTCGATATAGATTCGTCCCTTGCAGTGGGCGAAAGGAACTCATACAACAAGAGCTTCGCGGCAAGCATGTGCTTCGGCAGGCGCGTGTTTATCTGCGACAACCTGGCATTCTCCGGTGACATCAAGGCTGTCAACATACACTGGACCGGTAGGGTAAACCTGACTGACCTGGTGAAGTCTGCCTTTGACCAGCTGCCAAGGCTGGCCCGGGAAAAGTATGAATGGGATGACAGGCTCAAGGGTACACCAATCACAGCGGACAGCGGCGTAGCATTGCTGGCTGCTGCCGTAGAGAAGAAGGCACTGCCCATCGCTAACTTCATGAAGGCACGTGGAGATTTCCTTACCGCTTATGACGGTGGGGATGTGCCGATCAAGTATCCCGGCACCGTGTGGTCTGTATACCAGGCCGCTACCGGGCAATACAAAGACATCATCCTATATCGTAATCAGGGCTACACTACGAAGCTCGAAGCACTGATCAATGGCTATGTGGAGCGTAAGTAATGGGCATACATGCAGATGATGGGTATTAGCTACACTATCATCGTAAAGTGTGGTATAATATATAGTAATATAATAAGGAGGTACAAGTGAGTGCCAGAAAACAAACCAGTGGTAAAGGTAAAGGAACACAAAAGGACGAAGCCGGCAAAGAAAGCGCAGCCAAAGCAGAAGGTCTGCCCGAAGTGTGGCCAGGCAATCAAGGGGCCGAACGCATTGCAGAGATTGCTGAATGCGCTAAAGAGCAAGCCGTCGACGAAGCCTGGGAAAAGCAAATCGAAGAGGCCCGTAAAGAAGCCGAGCGTGCCGTCACCAACCCTGTTCCCAATGAAGCCGACCTTGCCCAAGATCCCGGCGATGAAGAAGACGAAGGCTACTATTGTCCCAACTGTGGTGGCCCCGACGGCTGCGACTGCGGAACCGACCGCTACGCCGGGCACCCCCTCTGAGCCGCATCCTACACGTGCTACAATATAGTTACCCAATGCACAAAGCTGGTGGCAGAACAAGTAAAGCCGAACGACGTGGGGCGATGCCTTAATAGAGGAGGGTGCCAGCTTGGGCCTACCCTGTCCGGTGAATCAAATGTACATAGGTAGTGCAGATAGATTCTGTAACCCGGTGTTACTGATTCCCGGCAGGGTTCTTTAATCAAAGGAGGTCCACATGATAGTAGGGTTTATATGCCCTGATACCACAAAGATCGGCGCCGCCGAATGCATATCGAATTGCAGGATGCCGAAGCGTTGCTTGCCCCGGCCTATCCTGCTCAAGCTGGCGCGTAACAAGGAAAGAATAGATGGCAAATACTCAGTCACTCAACTGATATCCCCGACAAGGATTGCATACTTGCGGGAAATCAGCGCAATTTATATTAAGCCAGAGGGTGCAATTAAAGCATTCTACGGCACAGCCATGCATGAAATGAATAGCAATGAAAAGAGCGGACTGTTTGCGATGGAACAGACCGTATCTAATGACTGGGTGTCCGGTACAATAGACCTGGTTGATGAAGGGATATTGTGGGACTACAAGGTATGGGGTTCATACCGGGTAGCGCGGGCGCTGGGCATGAGGTCAGTCAAGGTACCAAGTCCGAAGACAGGCAAGCCTATCAATTCCTATGTGCCCGGAGGCGAGCCTGAACTTGATGAAGAAACCCTTCAGCTCAACATGTACAGGATACTGGCAAAGGGCAAGCTGCCAGATGTTGACCTGATGAAACTGTTCGTCATAGTAAAGGATGCGGAATTGCGCATAGCATACAGCCGTGGCATTACAAGGCCATGGTATGACATCATCATTCAACCAATGGAAGACGCGACCGTGCTCAATTACTTTGCCGAGAAGGCAGACAAGTTGAGCCTGGCTATTACCAGCGGTGAGATCCCGCCACTCTGCACAGTTGAAGAACGGTGGGGTGGAAACCGCTGTAAGTATTGCGATGTCGTAGAATTTTGTAACTACGGACTCGAAGCAAAGTTTATACAGGAGGAAGACAATGGGGAAAATTCTCTTAGCTGAGAAAAAGACAAGCAAGGATGGGAAGGAGTATTTCAAGCTGGCCATCGAAGGCTTGGACAAGCCGGTCATAGCATTCGGCGGTCCGTTCAAGCAGCTTGACGAGTTCACCCAGGAAGTTGAGCTGTCCAAGGACGGCGAGTCTTACTTCGTGAAGAGGGCCGGTGGTGGTGGAGGCGGGTACCGCAGCGCACCGCGGGACAACGAGATCATCATAGCACAGGTGGCCTACAAGGGCGTTATTGACCTGATGGTTGCCGGCCAGCTGCCGACACTGACTAAGGACGGTGCACTCCGCTCCGACCTGGTCAAAGACTTCGGACTCGAAATGGCACAGGCCATACAGGCCATTTACGCTGCCATCAAACCCGCTGCTAAAACTGAATAGCTTCTGTAAATTAGTAGTTAGCTTCTGTAAACGAAAAATTTACACAGAATTTACAGAAGCTAAGTTACGATCAGACTTGCCAAAGCGTGCCGGCGGGGTGTATGCTTCGCCGGTACGCTTATTTCGGAGGTAGGCATGGAAAGAATTGAACTGACAAAAATGGCACAGATTCTACGGAGTGGAGGGGCGGATCTCAACACAGTGCACCGGTATGTGCGCAACGCAAACGGACAATTGACAGAGGATGAAGTGGTTGACATTGTCAGGGAAGCCTGCCTGGAGAACCCGCCTCAGGACCAGACACTTACCAGCAAGGTAAAGGAATACATCAAGAACACTACAACCTGGTTCACTTACACGGATATGTATCGTGACCTCATGTTGAGCACAGCGCAAGACCGCAGTATCGCAAGGATGGCGGTCAAGCAGATGAAGGATGCCGGCAAGCTGGAGCCGAACAGGAAAATTGAAGGTAAGTACAGGGTGAAGGGCCAGGCCTTAGAGAAAGTAGACTGGCAGTCAGCCGACACTGGCAAGGTCTTTGACATGTGGCTGCCTTTTGACCTTCACAAGTATTGTGACATCTACCCGAAGTCAATCATCATGTTCGCGGGTGAAAAGGATTCTGCCAAGTCCACTTTTGCACACAACATAATAAAGAATAATATACGGAATGTCAAGATACCACAACCTATCAGGCTCTTGAATTCTGAGGCAGGCCCGGAGGAAATCAAAGCCAGGCTAATGAATCACACTGATGTCATGATCCAAGAATGGACGCACGAAATGTACAGCTGCAATAGAAACTACGCAGACTACATTATTCCTGATGGATTGAATATCGTGGATTACATGGAGGTCCGGGACGGCGAGTATGCCATGATAAGTGACCAGATCCGTGACATCCATGATGCGCTTGAGGGAGGCGTTGCCGTTATATTCATACAGAAGGATGCGTTCAAAGAACTCGGCATGGGTGCCGACAAGTCAAGGGAAAAGGCCAGGATATACTGTACCCTTAATCGTGGAGATGTGTTTAACTGGCTGATTGTCAAGACGATGAAGCTGCACAAGCTCACGCAATCACCGGTTGGACTGAAGATATTCTACAAGGTATCAGATGGCGGATCTACTCTTACCGAAACACACAGGGTATGGCCACATGGCGAACCAGTAATGCGGGTAGTATTGCCACCCAAAAATCTAATACTGCCCGAAGGAGTTACATTCATTGAAACAAAACGGACACGGGTTTGATACAAGTGATGGACCCGACAAGATACTGAGCGACATGCTGAACACCGATGTGACAGCACAGGAATGCGAGAATGCTGCCCGCTTTTACATAGACTTTGCAAAGTATAATGCTCTACGCATAAAAGAGCTGGCATTCAAGATGATGATCAGCATAATCATCAACGCAACCGACAGGGCAAAGGCAAAGGAATACGTTGAGATGATCGACACAGTGAGAGCTGTCACCATGTCAGCCACCATAACCGGCATGTGCATAGGCTATGTCATGGGCCGGCGCGGGACAATCTCAGAGTATCCGACCGAATTAAAGGAGAAGCAAGCAACCGATTTGAGCGAGCTACTTAAGAGCTTTACCATTCCGTTAGACCCGACAGTACCAGCGGATGGAGGTCAGTATGAGTAAGTCAAGATGTAAGGCTTGTAGAGAATACTATCCGAGCAAAGACCGGGTAGGAAGTTTTTGTTCTGCGAGTTGCGCAGCTTCTTACTATGCAGCTATAGATAAACTCAAAGTCAGGAGATGTATCTTATGCCATAAAGAATTTATGCATGAACGAAGTGATGCTATCTACTGTTCTTATGAGTGTAGTCATGAAGCTAATCTGAATAGGCAACGTAATCGGATAGTCGATCAAAATGGAAATCGCATTTCCTCTAACCAGCGTTGGTCTATTTTTTCAAGAGATGGTTTTCGTTGTCATTATTGCGGAGCTACGCCTGACGATGGAATCAAATTAGTATTAGATCATATTATACCGATTGCCAAAGGAGGCAACAATGCAGATAACAATCTTATTACAGCTTGTAATTTGTGTAATTCAGGAAAAGGAATAGGCAATGCCCCATAAATTTTGGGTCAGCCTTAGAATTTGGCAGTTTGCCCCGGTTTTAACCAAGGAATTAATAGGATGCGGATAAAAAAAGAGACTTGTTACAGAGGATTGAAAGTAATTGAATTAGAAACCGAGATGGAATTGGCAGTAATGCGAGAGATATGCGGCCTTGCTGAGCTCCATCTTCATAGATTGGAACGTGAAGCTCCTGAGAATTTTCCCAGGGGTGGTTGTAATACATTTAGCGGCATTCCGATAACCGAGATCCGTAAAGTATGCGGGGAAATACAGAGGAAGATATGATAGCAACCGTTAAGATTGAAGTATATGGTGGAGTAGCAGATTACGAATATGTCTGTCGGTGTGGGCATCAGGTCGATGATCCCCAAACAACCACACTATGCAAAGGATGTGGGGTAGAACTTATTCTGCCTGAAGTTGAGTTAATAGATCACGACAATGAACACAGGTAAGCGTGACAAAAAGAAGACGCTCGACTGGTTCCGTGACCATGGCTTCACAGCTGAGTACGTTGAAACCCTGATGTGGGTAGGTGGACCCAGGCGCATTCCAATCAAGAAGGATCTATTCGGCGCTGATGGTGTTGCCTTTGACAAAGATAATTTTATCTTTTGGAATTCCACAACCAGGGCACAGGTAGCAGCTCATGTCAGGGAATTTAGAAAGTTCAAGATGCCGGCACCAATCAGGCAGCTTGTGGTTATCTGGACTCCGCGAGTCAAAGAACCTGCCATGATAGATGCTGCCACATACAAAATAAGGGGGGAATAATGACAGACAACTACGGACACATGCAGCCATCACACTGCAAAACCTGCAAGGAACTGGCAGAAGATTGTGAGTGCAAGCGAGTCCCAATAGAAGAGCCATTGATTGATGGTGAAGATTATCATGCTGACGAATAGACTATTGAGCGAACAGGACTGCCAGCGGATATTCCACGAAGTCTACGGCAAAGAGGAATGTGAATTGGAAGCAATCCATAAATTCATCGAAGCCATATCCGCTGCCCAACTCGCCAAGACAGATGCAGAGTGGGTGGAGTGGGCAGAAACCACATTACGTGCCTGTACTACACGTACTTGCAAGTACCACGATAAGAACTGTCTATATCTCAGAGATATATTATGCGGAGCATGGCAAGAACGCAAAAGGAGCGTAGGGTTATGATTAAATATTACTGGTATTGTAGCAAATGTCATAAGAATAAAAAACGTGTACCCAAAGAGAATGTAAAAAGAGATAGAAGCGGACAATTGAAATGTTCTGTTTGTGGTACTCGTTTGGAGTTAGTCAGTGAAGGATATAAATTAGGTGACTTATTATGAGTATAAATAATCCATATAGGTACAGCTTATCAACTACAATCACAACCAGACTGCAAAATGCTATGGCTAATGCTTTTGACGAAGGTGCCGCCGCCCAACTCGCCAAGGCAGATAAAGAGTGGGCAGAGTGGTGGGAGCGCACGATATCCGAGTGCCGAGCGTGTACCTGCAAATATATGACCCCTGACTGCGAGATAATACAAAAGTCGTGCAAAGCATGGCAAGAACGCCGCAAGGAGATAGGGTTATGAATGACTGGAAACCAGTTAATCTGTGTACGGACGATTGCAAAAGCAGGGACAGTTATTGTCCACCACGCAATAGGTTCGGTTGCGCATCATACGAAAGATATCAAAGTGCGATAGATGCTCAACGCAAACTGCTGGAATATCTGATAGCAGAATGCAAATACGAGATAGGAAAAGGTTTAGTCGAAATTGCGGAAACCATATATAAAGCAAGATTGATTAGGCTTGAATCAATGCTAAAACAACTGGAGGAAAGGAAATGAGTTATTGGTGTCCTTATTGTAACAATTACCATGATAGCACAACTTCTGTATGCCCATATCTATCGGTTAATGCAAATGTGCCAATCAATATACCGAAGATATTCTGCCCTCGTTGTGGCCAGGAAATAAAAGTGGAGGTTAAGAAATGACAACAAAAGGAACTGGAGGAGAAATGAAGATAACACTACCGTACTGGAAACTAACCAATGCCGAACTTAAAAACGTGGCTAACTGTGAACTGGATACACGGCATCCAGGACTACCGTGTGACCGCACACCTGATGGGTTAATCGATTGCCAGCATTGTCCCGTAGGGCATTACTGTGGATTCATAGCCATAGATGCTCAACGCAAACTGCTGGAATATCTGATAGCACATCCTGATAAAGCCGAATGGACAGAGGAAGAAAAACAGGACTGTATAAAAATCAGAACCTTGAAAGTAATGTACAAAGAACTGGAGGCATCACAATGAACTGGCGACCTGATAATTGGGTAAATCCTCATAAAGAGTTTTACGAAAGGAATCCCGAAGTAAGACCGAAGGTGGGAGATTGGGACACTGAGGGGATATATGAATCTGGTGCCTCTGCCATGCTCTCTGCTGTAATCAAATGGCTGGATGAGCCGTGTAAAGAACATCCAAAAGACCCATCACATTATAACTACTGGCTATCCCTCAGATCCTCTATCGCCTTGAATAACCTGATGGGTGCGTTCCCTGACCTGCCTGATGAGGTGGGACAGTGAGAATACTCGTAGCCTGTGAGTTTAGTGGGGTAGTGCGTGATGCCTTTGCAAGGCGTGGGCATGATGCCTGGTCCTGCGACCTACTGCCAACAGAACGCCCCGGCAACCATATACAAGGTGACGTACAAGAAATACTGGAGGATGGATGGGACTTGATGATTGCTCACCCGCCGTGTACTCATTTGGCCGTATCAGGCGCACGATGGTTTAAGGATAAACCGCAAGAACAAGAATCAGCATTAGAATTTGTCCGACAGTTGCTTAATGCACCAATCCCCCATATAGCTCTTGAAAATCCCATAAGCATTATTAGTAGCAGAATACGCAAGCCTGACCAGATAATCCAGCCGTGGCAATTCGGACATGGCGAAGTTAAAGCAACGTGCCTATGGCTAAAGAACCTGCCTTTATTAAGGCCGACTGGTATAGTTGAAGGCCGATTAGCAAGAGTACACCGTATGCCACCTGGGCCTGACCGATGGAAGGAACGCAGCAGGACATTATCGGGGATAGCGCTTGCCATGGCAGAACAATGGGGAACACTGCGAGAGGTGGGACAGTGAGTAAACCTGTGCCAATCACGCACACCTGTAATAAGTGCGGGTCACGCCCGGAAGGGCAGCTAACCTGCGGGTGCGTGAAGTGCTTCTTTGCGCTGGCGTGCCCGTTTCAGGGCAGGCGGGCGTATGACTGGAAAAAGAAATGGAAGTGCTACACTGAACAGGTACTTCCGATGGAGGACACTTGGACAAAGAACTTATCCTGACGCTGTACGTTAAACTTGGCCGGCCGCTCATCCATCTTGGACCCGGGGAGAATTGCTTTGACCTTGAGCTATTGCTCGAGCCTGGCAACCCGTTGATGCAACGGCACTGTGATGCTATTATGGAGTGGTATGAAAAGAATTCCAAGGCAAAAACCTAACCAGCGGTGTGTCAGGTGCAATGGCACAACAGGCATGGGATACAACGAGCCTGTGATTTTTTGCTACAGTTGCAATGCTATCTATGCTCTGATCACTGGTAAATTCAAGCGTTACGACGAGCAGCTTGTCTTTAATGAACTCAGGGCCTACGGATAATAGGGCAGGGCACCGAGGCGCCCCGCCCTACGTCGTAATTGCAATGAAGTTAAGAGTCTTTCTTTCCCTTTACTGCCGGGTTCTTATTCAATGAGCTGGCATAGATGGCAACATCGAGAGGGTTAACCGGTCTGCCACCGCCAAAGGTTCCCCAATCCAATCCTTCTGAATTGGTACCAACCAGGTCTAACCCCTGATCCCACATCTGGAAGTCGTCTATCATCCCGATGAGATTCAGTATCTCGTCAAAGGTTTTGTTCGAGCAGACCATGTTGTTTGCCTTCTCATAGTCTTGCTTGACCTTGAACATCACCTTCGCCTTGTTCGCGAACTCTGCCATGGGCGGGACTTCAAGCTGGGTATAGTATTTCCAGCCTTTGAAGAATAGGTCTTCGCACTTCTTGATCCATTCAGTAGCCTGCTGCACCCTCATCTTTGGCTGAACCTTGAGCAAGTCAAAGTCAAGCATGCGGTTGTAGAAAGCATAGGCAGCGGACAGCTCATCCTTGCCAAGCTTCTGCTTGATCTCGTCTGCTATCGTGTTGACATCAGCATATGCCCACAGTGCGGGCACGGTAGCAGCCTGGATCAACACCGGCGCTTGTGACGGTCTGGGCGCCACGGTAGCGGATGCCTTGCCATCACCGGCCGGCGCGGACACCGGCATGATGCCGGCCAGCATCAGCTCTTTCTTTGCCTCAATCTTCTGACCGTCCGTAATGGTGCGGACAATAGTGAAGATTGTACCGGCCACGAATGGCACGGCCGGGATAAGCAAGGCATTCCAGAACTGCGTGATAGTCTCTGCCTTGGCCGGGTCGGTAACAAACATGAGCACGACTGTCAGCATCATACTGAGTGCCATCGTGATCATCCTCACATACCCATCGATAGGTTTTTCTGTCATTGTATTCCCCCTTTATTTATTAAGTGTTTATTTACAATAGCAGTAGTGCGCTTGCTTACTGCTTTGATGTCACGAACACGCTTGGCATCAGCGACTATGACTGCCGCAGCCGCTGCATCTGCTGTAGTTGTGGTTGTAACAAGATCAGCCTGTGCGGCTTTTAATGCGATAGCCGCCTCAAGCGCAGTTACCCTGGCTTCAAGCGTGGTCAAGGTAACAGTATGGGTGTGCGGATTTCCAGGAGCATCCGAGCTTGAAGTTATAACATATGCCATAGTTATATCCCGTACTTCTTCTTAACGGCAGCTTTGACTGCACGTTTTTCGTAGGGTGAACCATGTTGTTCTACCCTTGCCTTGGCATTGACAGCATGGTTCTTATCATTGATAGGGTACCGTCTATTAGGCAAAGCAAAGGATGACTCGGACAGTTTCTTGCGGTCTGCTGCATTTAATTTAGCCATGGTGTTACCTCACTACTGTAAACTTTTGAGTATCAAAAGTATACGTCACAGTCCGAAAGGGCGGGAAGTCATACTCAATTATAACGTGCATATAGTATGTGCCCGCCGGCAGTGACTCAGGGATTACGGTGGTGATGTCTTCTATGCAGTGCTTGCCGGTAAGGTAGGAACTTTTATAAACAGGCAGTGAAAAGATGACACCGTCAATAAAAGCACGCTGCACCCTGGCCGACTGGTCAGTGTACTTCACGTAATCCATGCAGACGCCGAGCGTTTCACCGGGCCGGTAGACTTCTTTGCACACAGGGACCGGCTGTACGACCTCAATAGTTTTGTAAGGGTATATCAGGTTGAACCCAATGAAGAGTATCAGCACGATGGCAAGCAGTAGCGTGACAAAGGCAATGCATTGAAAGAGTTTGGACATTACGGGCCTCCTTTATTGATGACGATGTATAGCAAGGCGCTGAGCACAGCCAATAAAACTGCACCCACCATGCCGTAGATAATATTACGTATCGGCTTAAACTCAGTTTCGAATTGCTTGATGGTCAGGTAGTATTTTTCTACCTTCGTATCAAGAAGGTCCACTTTCTGATCAAGCTTGTCTATCTTGCCCTCAAGCCTGGCAATTTCCTGACGGGCAAATGCCAGTTCAACAGATAAGGATTCAAGTGTGGTCGGCATTATATTTTGGCCTCCGTTGCAGTTATCGTAAACCAATACTCAGGGTTCTTGCCAGGTCCCTTGTACATGCAAAGCTCATGCATTAAATCAAATGTCACCCACGTTTTGTATCCATTGAATGTTTCAATATACACCGGCCACTTTTCATTATCTATTTCACGCAGGATTTCCGCAAGCTCGGTGACACTGCGCATGCCAGCTCCGCCGGTCGGCGTCATTTCTGTATCGGAAAGGTAAACAGTAAATAGAAATTGCTTTTGCTTGTTCGGCATAAGCTTGCCTGATATTTTATACGTGAGTAATTCTGTGGCATCCTCATCTTCCCTCACGAAATTGAGAGTGATGATATTACCCCATGTGTTGTCAGGAAAGATAAGCGTTTGCCATGGCCCGGTTGTTATCTTTTCCTGGAACTCATACCAGTTAGGGGAGTCGTCAAGTTTGTATGATACCGTGATGTAATCATCCGTTGATATGCCGAATGTCTGCACGGACAAGGTAAAGAATGCCTTTGGTGTGTCATGGTAATCAGCGTGCTGCCAGAATGTATCGGCGCCGCCATGCATTACGAACTCCCACCTGTCATTGATACTGAACCGTTCCTCCTTGGAATCAATCGAAGCATACTCCGCATAGTAAACAGAGATACCTTCTATTACCGCAGACGCGGTATAGGTTGAGCTGGACATGGTCACCTTGAACTGCACCTGTCTTGCGTAAGTATTGTCGGGGAAACTTACGAGCACATAGTCACCGGTTGTAATGCTGGCGTTCAGAGTTACCCAACTATCGTCGGGATTGACCCTGTAATACAATGCAACAGGATAGGTTGCTGACACACCACGAAGCCGCAGGCCTACACGGTAGAAGCACTTGTTAGTGTCGGCCATCTTGCCGCGGAAGAATGACGAGTACCACGATGAGCTGGCATTGAACAAGAATGCTGAGTCAGAATCAGGATCGGCATAGTTGGTAGGGATATGCAGGTAATAGATCCCATTGGTTGCATTGCTGCAGGTAATCCATAACCGCAAGGACCCGCCAAGGTTGCTGATAAAAGCATGGTTACAATTGTTTGCCGAGTCTTCCAGGCCGGTGACAGAACCTATAGGATGCCATACCCATGTTGCTTTACCGCCCAGGTATTCCCACCGGGCCTTGAGTATTTCAATCTCCGTACCGTTGTCGAGCACAATGTAATGGAACCAATTGTCATGAGCCATGGCCAGCACTTTGCCTGTATGTTTATTGATATCCCCGTTGTATATCCATGACGAAAGCCTGCTCACTGCCCCGTCAGACGAACTGTATTCGAACAGGTCACCTGATCCGACAGGGATGTACAGATAGCTGCTGGCATACATCATGTTCCTGCAGCTATAGCTATTGGCGTAGCAATTGAACACATTGTCCACTGCGCTGACCAGGCCATCCGTATCCAGCACGTACAGCATATCTTCTGTGCCTACATAAACCTCTGAAGGGTGGCTGACCATGCCGGTGATGACAGCGTTGGCATTACCAACCACTGATGCAGTTGACCAGGCCCCGCCGTTCAGCGGGTTGGCCGTACTCCGTACCTCATAGTCACTGCTGCTGCCCCACAAGGTATCAGCTACCATCGAGAACAAGGCGATGTTGTGCACCGTGTTGGTGCAGGCAGTAAGGTCTGTGCCATCCCAATAGCCGTAGGCTGCTGCTGCTGCGTGGGCAATTAGGACATAATCACCCCACACTATGACATCGGTAATTGCCGCGCCTGTATCCAGCGCATCCTTCCAATGATCTGTATCAAATTCGTATAGCCTTTGCCCCCAGGCTGCATAGAGCTTGCTATTAAAGTTGAAGCATTTCACCCCACTGCCACTGAACGCAGTACCGGTGTTGGATGACTTCACTATCTTGGGACCCCGAACTATCTTCCTGATGATGGAAGCATCAGCGCCCTCGCTGTCATAATACTTGGCCATGTTATTATCGAAGTAACGCTGGCCGCACCCGCCATGAAAGGTTTCCTGAAACAGGTTGACTTCTTGCAGGTAGGGTATCCTTGCCTCTGCCGGCCTCTCGTTCGTATACATTGGCGACATCACCTTCATATCCGTGACCTGCATCTTCTTGAGATTGGTGTCAGGGTCAATGCCGAGCCTGAATGGCAGTACTTCTGTCTTATAGAGGATATCGATTTCACCCTTCATAGTTCATCCTGAAACTGGAATCCGCTGTCTGTGTCGCAAACGGAACCATGACAAATTTTGCTTTAAGGTTATTGTGTTCCTTCACAAATAGATTGGCTATGGCAGCCAATTCCTTACTGTCATTACCAGACATGTTGATATACTGCGTCAATATATTGTAGACGGCGCCATAAGTTATTACCCTTTTCCACTCAATAGGAAAATCAAGCACGGACGCAGGAGTGGTGTATTCTCCGTAAGTGGCAAGTCCTGATATCCGTATCTTGCATCCTGAAGCAAAAGAATCTACGGAGATATACTTGACTCCGGATATCCAGTGCTCTTCCCAATCACACCGTATCCACGTACTGTCATTGGTTTCGGTTATGTCACCACCTATCTCTACTCGCTGAATAATCCTGATATTGCTGGGCACAAGGTGATACATTGATGTACTGGACACCTCAAGTGTCTTATCCTGGACAGGAGTATTTAATTCGGGGAAGCACATCTCAATGGCTTCGTTGATACACCGGTCTATGTCAGCCATACTGTAATTGGTTATCTCAGCCGTATCATCAACCACTATCTTTTGGGTGTACGGCTCGTAGAAAAATATCTCGCCACGCTCCTGCCCATTGGCCTTGATCTGCCTGTCAAATGCAACATCACGTACTACCCTTACCCATTTATTCCATAGCACATTGTTTGAATAACGTTTGCATTCGGTAGCCATGAAGTTATCAAAGTTATTCCCGCCTTCTGTTGTTACTTTGAACGCATGGTACAGGCCAAGCTTGCGTGCTACGGCCTGCTCAAAAGTGGCTAATGTTATGTTACTCATATCGCTAATACCTCAAATGGGACAGAGCATTCCTTGTCCCTGGTGATGTGACCCGAGTCGGTGATTGTGAAGATGGCAAGATATCGACCTACCTTGTGGGAAGATGTTATCAACCATGAGTCATAGTAGTAAACTCCAGTTGACTCTTTGGCCGCAGTTTCCGTGGCGGTAGCGGATACCAGTTTGCCGGTGTCCTCTTCGTAGATGGCGCAGGTGATGGAAGTATCCGGATCTACAAGGGCACCATCGATGTCCCGGGTTTCGCAATATAACTTTGGCTTTGCCCCGACATAATATCCTTTCATCTTATCTCCATTGTATCACGTTATTTGGCAGATGACTTAACTGCGTTGTGTTTCCACGGCTGGGTAAACGATACCAGTGGTTTCCTGTGCTTGATGGTCTGGTTGGCATGGCCCATCACCTTGATGTTGGTAACCACTGCCCCGAATACAACAGGAAAGGTATAAGGGAAAGTGGTATTACCCATTGTGATTTCTTGCGCCGGCATAATTCCTCCTTATTTTGCCTCCGTTGTTACCGAGTCCAGTGCTTCAACGTGGGCAACTAACGGTCTTCTATATCTTACAGTAACAGTTTGCCCCTGGTAAACTATCGTTGTCAGGCCTGGCGGGAATACAAACGGGAAGGTGAATGGGAATTCAACCACGCCCAGGTCGATGCATTCAACATGCCAGAAGTGGATGTCGGTCCCAAAGGTTGTAGATAAAACAATGCTGCCAGGCAAGAGCCATTGCTGTACTCCGACATTCGGTTCCCCTACCAGCTCTGTGCTGCCTATTCCTGTGGCAAATAGAACAAACCCCAGCGCAGGCGTGCCAAATGATGCGGTGCTGCCGATCCCCGTAAGAAGCATGTCAAGATTAGTGAGCGCCTGTCCGAAGGTGGTCGTTGACTCAATGCTGCCAGGCAGCAAGGTCTGGTCATATACCAGTGCCGGCGTGCCAAAGGCTGTGGCCGAAGCTATGCCTTGCGGAGCAATGAGATGGACAACCATCGGAGTTCCCGCGGAGATGGTTGACGCAATCCCGTCGGGGATAAGTGTCTGTGTGGTGGTTGTTATACTAAGCGTCGGTGATCCGAAGGCAAGTGTGGATTGTATATCTCCCAACCATACCGCAGGGAATGTGATGGTGAACGGATCTCCATGGTTATCAATCCTGATGCCGAAGCTAAGAGAAAGACTGCTGACTGCTGCTGTGGTCGTAATGCTGCCTGGCGCTAATGTCTGATTGATTAACGCCCTGCAATATATCATGTAGCAATACGAACTGTACTGATCGTACGCTTTCGTGCCGTAGTTATATACTGAAGTAGCTGATAATAATACGTAGACACGCAGATCATCTATCTCGGACTGTGTCAAAGTTCCCGTGTAAGTAATGCTTTGCCACCCGCTATCCGTGGTTGTAGCAGTCGCAAGCTCGGTTGTTCCTTTGTACAGTTTAATTGTATAAGAATGTTTAGAGGCCCCGGTATCGCTTGTGCCAAGATAAAACCATGCGGTTATGGATTTTACTGACTCACCAGCCGCAAGTGTGTATGTTTCAAGGGAGAGGAGATCAGACGCACTGGCAGGATTGGCGTCACCGGCATTGCTTGTCTTGTAGACATAGTCGGCAATGTTAAGAGTGTCCTCGTCAACAAGCTCATAATGATTTGACCCTGCACTGCAGGATAACCCGACCGTGATATCCCCATTTGGCCGCAAGTAGATTTCAGCCATTACAATTTCCAGTCAAGAGTAAACGGGAATTCGGAATCAGGTATCTTGCACTCATAATAATTTTGTGCTTTTGGGCAGCGGGTAAGTTTGTTGTCGATAACACGGATAAAGCGGGTCTTGTCCTTAAAAGGAAGCCCTATCACCTGGTCTTTTGTTCCATCAAGCAGGTCATCCAGTGTTTTTAATCCTGCGCTATAACCAAGCCGATACATCATGAGAAGGTCTTTGTACATGGCATCAACACCTATCTCTCTCCGCGCAGTTGTCACACATGAAGCTGTACTGAAATCCTCAAAGCATGGCGGGATATCCTTAAAGCCAACGCACAGATCACAGTTATTGTGTGCGGTGCGGTATTCCTGAAGAAGTTTAATCAGCATCGATTCATTGAAGGCTTCAATGTGATGCTGGGTTTCCATGCCGTATGCCCAGGCTACAGTATAGAAATCTTTAAGAGCGGCGCTATCCTGTTTACTTGCTTTGAATTTGTCCCATGCTCCCCGCAGTTCCAGCAGTTTATCAATATCCTTTTGATCCACATGCTTTACCTATAGCGCAAAGATTTTGCTGGCCCCATCATCCCAGGTGATTGTGATATCTCCGCCATTCGGCGTACACGGGATGCCGGTTGCCGTGTCGATACAACAAATAAGCTGGGAAGTGGCAGCGTTTCCGCTGTCACGATAGATAACGATGTACTCAAACTGATCACCAGTCACGGAAGTTATGGTGATGTCGGCTGCATCGAATACGCCGCCAGTAGTGGACTTGGATGCAAGGTTCCCGCTTGTGCCGACCCGGGCCCCTGCCGGGATATCATCAAGAAAATCATGGGCAGCCAGGTCAAGGGTATAGTCCGCGCTATCGACAAGCACGACTTTGATATCGTCATCAAGCAGGTCAATGTCTTTGTCGAGAAAGGCTTTCTTTGCTTTTGCGTACAGTGCGCTTGCCATAATTTAATCTCCTATTTACTAAGCGTCTGTTATTGCTACTGATACTTCCCTTGCAATAGAATTATACAGGAGAAAATTCCGTACATACCCATTGGTCGTTGATATGTTGCCGACATAACAATACAATTGTAACGCATCCCCCGCCACCACAGTAATGTTTTCGGAATAAGTGGTATAACTGGTACTTGGGGCAGTTTGTAAAGTTCCAACCGCCGCACCATTTACATATATTTGTCCGAATACGCCGGCAGTGCCAGATTCCCTCTTCAAATCAAATTTAACAGTTAAGATTCCACTTCTGTAAACGGTATATGCTTTGAACAATTGAGGACTTGAAGCTGCAGATATAAATTCTTCCGTGGCGGCTGCAGGTAATAACAGCACATTACCTGCAGAAAAGTCAGGGGTTCCCGGGTTTCCCCATGATGGGTTAGCTCCGTGCCCACCACTCATTAGTGATTGCCCTAATGTGCCGTGCGGTAAAGCAGCCATCACCCCTGCTGCTGAAGCATAAGGAACATCGCCATGCTCTGTCAGCGCAGCAAACGGGTTCGCCCATTCAGGAGCGGCTGCCCCTATCTTGAGATAGAGTCCTGATGTCCCTTTGGCTAACCGCTTCCAGTATGTGCCATCACAATAAATAATATCCCCGGCAGCCTGGCCATCGGCAACATGGCTGGCTGTACCCAGCCAATCTGCCTTGCTCAGATCATCGCCAACATCAGCATGTTTGAATTCATTTGCCATTTCAATCTCCTATACGCTGGCAGAGAACAATCCTGCCGTGGGGAATTTAATCGTGGTAGACGGATCACCGGTTATATTCAGTCCGAAATCAATATAACCTATCAGGTAGCCTGTAACCGAATCGTAAATCACCGCATAGTGAGCTGTGGTTGTGTAGTTAAATAAAACATCGTCAGCATCAAACGTAGTTATATTCGTTGCTTCAACGTATGTTGCAGTTTTCGTTGTCAGCTCTTCGCCGCCTTCAGGATAATCCCCGGCGTGGGAATGCTCATGCGTGGAAATGTCACTCCATTCGTCTTCGGTATCCTGGTCGGGTGTCCACGTATCCAGCAGCAGAGCGCACTTAATCGCATTGGTATCCCAATCGATATGGCCTTTAGCCATTGCGGCCGGCAAGGATCCGAACAGAACAAAGGTTGCGTCAGCCACTTAGCTTACGCCCCTTACCCTGAATGTCCTGTCAGCTGCCTGGTTGCTTCCGCATTTGATACGGATGTACTGTGCCCCGCCGATGCTGAAGAGTATGGCCATGCCGGCAGTGCCAGCAGTAGTAGCCTGCGCAAAATGCCCGGTTGCATCGTCATCAAGAATGTTCACGATGACGGGAACCTCGGCTTTACTGGGAGTTTCCTGTATGGCGACTCCGACAACAGAACTGGTAATAGTTGGGACAATCACCAGTACGTGCGTGTAGTCACCGCCCAGGTCAACCAGGCTTGAATACTGGTCTGCGTCATCGCCTGAAAATTCAAGATCCGTGCGGTCATAATCAATGACTGCGTCTTTCCATTTACCTATCATGTTATTCTCCTGGTTCCCATTTCGTTAAGATGCCATCCTTGAATGTCAGTTTCCCTTCGGCAAGCTGGATGACTTCATTCTTGCCTTTGTGTTCACCGGAGTAAAGTTTCCCGTTGACTACAACCTTACCTGTGAAAGATACATCGGACGAAATTTCTGCAGGCAGAGCGGGAATGTCCCTTACCTTTACAAAACCTGATGCGGACGGTTCATACAGCGACATGCTGCCATCTTCGCTCAGTGCAATCAGTTTGCAGAACTTCTTGTCGTTGTAATCGTCAAGAATAATTCCTTCCATATCAATTTCCTTGGGCCGGGGAGATTAAAAGTCCCCCCGGCCCATTGATTACACCATGCCTTGCAGGTCTACCATGGGAGCGTTAGATGCGCTTGATCCGCTCATGTCGAGCGCGACCCCGGCGATCTGTAATCCGCTTTCCAAGGTGATGTCGTTGCTGGATTTCAGGCTGCCGTTGCCGACATAGACGAGAGTCCTGTCGCCAACGCTGTCGCAGGTGTTGCCATCGCTGGTTCCCCAGCAAGGGCCACGGGTCTGCAGCCAGAAGAATTCGCCATCTGCCGCAACCGCGGCGGAGAAGCCGAGATAGGTGACATACTCGCCACCGGAGTTATCCGCTTTGAGATTGTAGAACGGGCACTCCATCAGTTCGATGGTCGTGGTAGTAGCCGTTACAGCAATGCTCAACGGGAAGTCCAGTTTGAGAGTCAAGGTCCCGCCGGTGGTGGCCAGCGCGGGATGGCTGACAATCTGGAACATCTGCGGGTGCTGACCGCTGCCGTTACCTACGACTATGAAGCCGCCGGCCAGTTCGTTAGCGGACAGTACGCCAGTGGTGAGAACGCCGATCTCGGTGTCGATGGTGACAGATACATAGTAACTGCCAACCGCACCGGCGGCCAGGGTTTCGCCAGGATATGCCAGCGCTTGCGCAGCGGCGGTAGCCTGGGTGGGAGCCACGGCGCAGGTGTTGGTCTTCTTAGCCTTGTATGCGCCGACCTCCGGGTTAACCGTGCCGTTTGCCTTGCAGTAGTAGAAGGTCCGCATCGGGCCGGCCATGAGCTTCGTGCCCAGCGGATACTTCTGCATGGTATCGGAAGTGTGAATGTTGAGCGGCATGTCCAGGTTAGGAACATCGCCCCACGGGGGCAGCCACAGGAGCATGCCGTTCTTTAGGGTCAGGGGATATTCGGTATGTTTTCTCGTCGCCATATCCTTTCTCCTTACACCGTTACCGCGGCTGCGGTGACGTCGTGTATTCTACCCAGGCAAAGCTTCGATCCGAGCAGGGGCGCTGAGTAGTTGATGAGCCTGATGCCCCGGGCATCGTAGTTGGGGAGCTTGTCGAAGATGTCCAGCTTGAAGAATTCACCGATACCCTTGGTACCGCCGAATCCCAGGGCCAGACCCGGGTTGCTGCCAGACATCGGGTTGCCCCACTTCACGAAGAAGATGGAGTAATTGGCCGTGCCGGTGGAGTGCAGGTTGCGGAGCGTGGTGCCCCGGCCGGTGTTAGCATCTTCAGCCAGAAGGTAATCGGTCGGTATGATCGTCACGCCGCCGAAGGCGTAGACTGGTTTCCCTATTTCATTCATGCTGCGGGTGATGTACGAGAGGTTGCCCGCAGTGGCAGTAGCCAGCTGAGCAAAGCCGCGCTCTTCATATGCCTGGGTGAAGTAGCGGAAAATGACGTACGGCATGTAGCAGGCATCCCAGCCATGCTTGCCGTTGTCAATCATGCTGCGCATGTTGAACAGGGATAAACCGGCCTCGCCATTGTCTATGTCCAGCACGCCGTCGGCAGCCGCGCCGGTGTCATTAAGAGCGGCCAGTGCGTGCAGGCCGTCGAACTGTTTCGAGCTGCCATAGGTGATGTCATCGTAGATAAACTTATGGTTGAGTTTCCTCAAGATAAGTTTCTCACACTCTTTCATCATCAGGGCCTCGTAGTCGTTGACGGTCTTGTAGATCTCGGCAACAAAGTTGTCGAGCTTCACTGCCTTGTAGCAGCGTTTCAGAGATGTTTCGACGGTGGTGTAGTTACCGCCCTTTGTCCACTGCAGTTCCTCACCGATGTCGAATTCTGCCACGGTGGATTCGTCAAGGGTACCTTCGCGCAGCCACTTGATGCTTGGGCCAGTGCCGACGGCTTGCGCCACCGGGGCCTTTTCCAAGAGCGGATTGCGTTTAATATCCTCTTCGACCACGCCAGGGCAGAGCAAAGACTGAGTAGCCTTCGCCATCTCTTCAAGCGAATTCCAGTACCCGCCTGAATCTGTCGTCATGGTAGATCCCTCCTATAGATTTTCCCGTGCTTTGGCTATGGCCTGCCGCCTGCGCTCCATGTCGTCCGTGACAAGGGCGCCGGTCCCTCCGACTCCGGGGAGATCGTGGCGTGCGCCGGCCATCTTCTTGACTTCCTCAATGGCAGTCTTCTTGCCCTTCTCTTCCGCCTCCTTGAGCTTTGCCTCGATGTCGCCGACTGTTTGCTGTGGTTGTGCCGGCGCTGCTGCGGGGGCAGACCGTCTGTTATTGGCGATCTGTACCGCCAGCATTATCATCTTTGAATAGTCAAGGCTGCCAGAAAGGTAAGTGCTGTCAAACACTGCCTTGATTGCTTGGATATCAGGATCTTTCAGATCATTCATATCCACTCCAATCGGAGAAAGCAGCGCGTCAACAACGCCGAACGCGCTATCAGCTGCCTGGTCAGACTGGGTCTTCAGCTCCGTGTCTGAAAGGTTCTTGTCAATGGTCGCTGTCTTTTCACCAGCGGCCTTTGACAAGTTCTCAATTGTAGCTGTTAGATCCTGGTTAGTACCGGGAGCAGCACCGCTGGCAATTGCCGGGGCAAGAGCTTTCAGGATGGATTCGATTCCCTCGAGCCTTGCCGACACTTTGTCGCTAAGTAACTTGTTCTCGGTTCTCAAGGTGTTGCGTTCGTTAACAAGCCGCCCAATCATCGCTTGGACTTCTCTGTTATCTTGCCGTGCCGGGGCAGTAACAGGTGCCGCCACTGGCGGGGTCTGGTCGGCCTTCTGCTGTTCGCCCGGGCCGGGCGGTACAGCGCTACCTTGGGGCGCCTGCGCCGCAGGCTGGTTAGGATCTGTCATTACTTGTACCTCCAAATTTCGTATTTATTAAATAGGTGCTGGAGCACGTAGCGGTTCTTTTCCATCTTCAGCTGGAGCCATTGCGCCCAACTGTTAGCCGGTTGGCCCTTTACGTATTCCATCGCCAAGTTTGTTAAAGAGCGGTACTGATCTCTCAGTTCATCTATCTTTGATAATATACTTGCCATCGTCATGATGTCAAGATTCTCATCACCAAGCTTCTTGCTCAAACTGGTTATCTCTGCATACAGTGCACGCTCTTCGTTCATATATAATTGGGTCTGCGGTTCGGGCCTGGACTTCTGCTCCATGGTTGCGCGGAGATCCGCCATAGCTTTGTCGGAAGTTTCAGTTACCCTGTTTAATTCAGCATTGTCTGTTGCGCCCGGCAGCTTCAGGCCCAGGTCGTACATTATGTTATAACGCTGCGCTATGTCGTGCGCCTTGGCACTCTGCAAGGTAGAAACATACCCAAGCATAAATAATTTTGCATCGACTTCCGGATTCCTTTGCCTGAATTCAAACTTGGCAGGATTCATTTGGTATGCAGCGAATTCATCCTGGCCGGTAACTGGCAGGCCTTTGCTTTCCGTTGCTATGTACGGATTGATATTCCAATAGTTTGTATCATCTTCATAAACATCGGAGATATCTTTTTTCCACATAGCAATAAGGTGGGCAGTAGGGGTCATGCCCCTGCCGACCGTTGACATGCGGGAGCAGTATTCCCATATTGCCGTACCGTTAGGATTCTTTTCAAGTTCATCACGGTATTCACGCAATGCTTTGTTCATCCCGGCAAAGTCATAACCGTCAGCAGTATCCCATTGCGGGTCATCAATAATCGCCCCGTACTTTAGGTATGCAAGATCCCAAAAGTTTGAAGCTTGCGGGTCATCATATTTATTCTTGGTCCATGCTTCAAACACTTCAGGGTGAAGTAATGTTTGCTGCTTGATTGCATCGTAGTATGCCTGCTTGATCTTGGAATATTCCTGCCTGTATTCCTTGAGAGTGACAAGGTTCCGCTCGAGCTTGTCATCTAATTCAAGTAACGCATTCTGCATATCGAGTGCGGCAATAGTTATAATGAGGCTGGTTTGATTGGCGGCAGGAACCTTCTGATCAAGCATGTCTTGTATCGGCGCTTCAGCATCAGTCTTAACTTTTAATTCAGCAATCTTTTTTTCCAGTTCAAGCAATTCAGAATCTTCCATCATCATTGTCTTGAATTCAAGTGCTGGTAAATTTTCCCTGGCTGAGCGGGCATTGATATAGCCATGTCTTTGCGCGACAACATTTTGCCTGTCGGTAATCAGATTCATGTAAGTTTCCCGTTGCGCGTTCATGCCGAAAAACTCAGCGAAGATGGGGCCAATCATTGACCACCAATGTTCATCACCATAAAGCGGAAGCTGATCATATTCATAAAGATAGGATACAAGAGCACCGCCTATCCAGAACGGGGAAAACCTTGGAGCAACAACATACGTAAGCCATGATCCTATATCTTTGTACACATCCTTCCCTACAAAGGTTGTGCCATATGCCGAGTCTAATGCAGCACTTATTACAGGTGATGTGTGCGATCTCAAGTAACTCCATGGCTGACTAAGCAAGGCATCCCATGCCTTCTTGGTTGCATCCTGATCTTTGTCTGCCGCTCCCTTTGCTGCCATGGTAATGTATGCCGCAATCCTGCACAGCATAGTCAGGTTCGTAAGGAACCCGCCTGCCCATCGGACATAGACTCCCCCTATCTCAAACTTCATAAAGTTTGCATTAAGCGGGTCCAGCTGCGGATCCTGCCCGGTTAACTCGCAAAGCATTATGTAATTAACCAGGTGCATTATCGTGGACTTGGTGACATGCTCAAGCGCAAGCTGCGATGCCATCCCACCCTTGACAATATCAAGCCACGCTGAAACATTGGCACGCATATATCTTGGCGCAAAGAACAAAAGCGTTTCAAGTTGCTTGACATCAGTACCTATACCTATCGCTTCCGTATTAAATTGCCCGACCCAGTTATTGATTTGTGTGCCGATTATATATCCCTGCTCTGCGGTCATTCCAATCTTGTAATAGGATTTCCACCATTCAAGTTTGAGTACATCAATGTATGAGTTAAAGACGTTACCAAAAGTTGCGACTACTTTATAGAGAGGGTCAAGCCTGTTCAGCATCACTTTTCCTGCGTATTCGCCAGATGAGAATGACAAGCCGCCTTTTTTAATAGCCTGCAAGATAGTATCTGCATTGCCAACCATGTATCTTGAGATTGCCTTATGCCCGGTAAGGAACATGGGAAAGGATATTGCCGCAGCCTTCAGGAATATGTCGGGGCGTATGAGCATTGTGGTCATACCCATAACCGGTAGGTACCCTAAGTCCACGGTAGTCATCAACATTCTTGACAATGTATTCATATCAATGAGTGGCTTCAATGTTGGCGACATCCTCACAGATATTGACTTCTCAATAGAGTCTGCCACCTTTCTGTCAAAGTAGTACATCTCATGCCCGCGCAAGAAATTCTTAGCAGCGAGATCAGGAGTTAACTGGCCACGATAAAACGCCTGGGTTGGGGTAATCTCCAATGGCAACCTGTCGCCGCCGCGTTTCCATGGCTGCACATTGCGCCCGAGTCCGGGGATAGATATCTTTTCATGGTAAACTGTACGCCCCCTACCAAGCGACTCCGTCTTACCAAAGGGTGTGAATAAATTCCTGGCACCGATCTGTTCTACCGGGTGAGTCGCAAGACTTTCAGCCTCCAATCTCTTGAGATGATTAAGCACAGTAGTAAGAGAATGCCCATCGTAATATTCAAGAGCTTTTATATTTAGGATATCCATTACCCCGGCATCTTCAAGAGCCTTCTGCTGTATCAATGAAAGCCTGATCGGCGTGGCTATGGCAGGATTCAATTTACCTTCAATCATTCGTATCAATTTATTTAATGACTCTGCCCTTACAGTATAAAATTGCTGAGATGCCATGCCATGCTTGTTTATGTTATCCCTGAATATCTTGGACAGTACCGCATTGAAGTCATACATCAGCTTGTCATGGGTCAGCCTTGCTATATCAATCTCAAGCTCGACTTCACCACTCGTTATCTTTGATATGAGTTCATCGTAATTTTTCCCACGGAGATTTGGTATCGGTGTTATCTGCCCTGCCTGCGCCCGTATCATATGGTAAAGCGGAAGCATCCATTCACCGCTCATTGATACAGACTTTGGAACCAGTCCGTGCTTAATGGCATAGGCGTGAGATGCCTTGTTTAATACCATGGACATCTTGAACTGGGGCAATTCAGTCAACGGTGTGCCGGCCAGCGGGCCGCTACGTATCTGCCATTTATCAAGCGACATCATCACAAGATGAGCTTCATGGGCAGGAGTAGACCACGGGTGAAGCGCCTGGTATTTTGCGGCAGACATTGTTTCTGTACCAATGGCAAACGGGAAAACCGATGCGCGTATGTTTGTCCACCTCGGGCCCGGGTCAGAAATAATTTCAATTCCCATCCTTACAAATCTTTCGACAGCAGCATTTGTCATGTGGGAAACATCATCCATTACCAGGGCAAGCTTTCCATATTGATCGGCAGCTGCCTTCGCCTCATCGACATTGAAGAATGTATTGGCAGGACGCGGTGTTGCGGGAAGTCCTGCTGATGGTATCTCATGGCGCGACTTCAGGTCATGCCCATATTCATAAAAAGGTTTACCCTGGTCCTTTGCCATCCTCTTCGCCATTTCGTATTTAAGGTTATAGTCAGGCGCAAGCGAAGCAGTGTAATTTGCGCCTACCTTTGGACCCGTGTATTTGTAACGAGCTGTTCTTGCTGAGAAATAAAGCACAGCGTCTGATTCGTAGACATCGTAATACAAATCGGAAATGGTTTGATCCTGCGGAGAAAACTTGTAACCTTTGGCCATATCAAGGTATGGCTGAATACGTTGGTCTATATCAGGCAACAGGACATGCGGAGCAGGCTGCGTATGAGGAGCAGTAGCAAGTTGCGCAAGGTTGCCTTTGAACCCTGGCAGGTACGGGGTTATGCTCGGCGGAGTAGGCGGCCCGGCAGGCGGTGGCTGGCCTGAAGGAAGAGATGGTTTTACTGTTAACTGCGGAGTAGGCGCAGGGCCACCGGCAGGTATCGGTTCTATGTTTGGGAAAAAAATTCTCTTGGCTCCGTGTTTATCCTGGATAAACACCATCCCTACATCTTTATATGCATCAGGTAATTCGGACATTATATTTGAAAGCAGCTGCACTTGGCTGCGCGCCTGCTGCTGCTGCAGGGTATGCAAAAGAAATTCGAGATCTCTCTTGCCGGCATCCGTATTCATCTCTGCCAAAAGCCTCGGCACCTTTGTCAATAATCCTGTTGACTTATCGATAGCACTCACAAGCGCTTTGTCAATCTCGGTCCCGCTATCAACCAATGCTTGCCGTTCCCAACTAATCAGTTTAGTTAAGCCTTTGTTGTTTGTTTTAAGCCACAGGATAAGGTCGTCCATATCCAATACTTCAGTGACATATGTCCCATCTGTAACAAGTTTGAGTGGATCTTCAATCACAGCCAGGCCCTTCCCGGGAACGGTGGCCATTGTCCGGATCATCCTGACAAGCTGGTTCGTGTCAGTCATAAGTCCTGTATAATAATTAAGCAATGCATTTGACTCAGCTTCCCACTTCCATGTTTCCCACGGCAGGGAATGCTTTAACATAAGCCTTGCCTTACCGAGCGGCACTCCTGCAGTTACAAGTTCAGTGTATGCCGATTCAAAAGCATTGATATCGTCAGTTGAAAATCCAAACTTTGTAAGTGCTGCCCTGTCAAAGTTAAGATTGCTGAATACTTCCAGCATTTTTGCAGGGTTCTTTGCTGCAATTCTATTTACGTAGGCCAGCAAGCGAGCACGGTGGTAATCCCTTAACTGTGACAGATAAGGGACATTCCTTATGTTAGCAGCCAGCTCCGCTTCTTCAGCGGTTCCCAACGCCTTGCCATTCCATTTGCTACTCCACAATTTATTTATCATATACCTGGATTCGTCAATGCGCCTGCGGATTTGCCCGAGCTTATTGGCTTCCCTGGAGGCACGGTTGGCCTGAAAGATATCCATCAGGTCAGCCTTTGGGACTTTAGGGTATAGCTTCCCTACTTCAAAGACAGCACGCTCCGGAGTAAACGCAAGCATCATTACATTGAAATGTGAATTTATCTCCAGCACTTCAGCAGCAGCTCTTGAGCTGATGATAAGGCGCGGGAGAACAGCAGCAAGTTTAATAAAATCAGGCAAGGTTATAAGCAAGAGAGCTATGTCAGCATGGGTCTTCAGCGCCATCCAGTTTTCAACATCCTTCTTTGCCTCTTCATCAGACTTACGCCAGATCCATTTTTCCCAATCAAGTTTGGACTTCTTGAAATCTTCTTTGTACGCCTGGAATTTTTCACCGGCTGTCCGTTGTAAATTGATTCCAGTATTTGCAAGAGATACAGGCAGTGGCCATCCATCTCCGCTCAACATGCCAATGCTTCCGAACGTATCTGTCAAGCCTGCCTGCTCTGCCGGTAATGAAATGCGTGTGGCAAACTCTTCCTTCACCACTTCGTTGTATAAAATGTCGAGAGGGTCAAGTATCCCCTGCAAGACATGCTGGAAAAGTCCCTGCTTAATTCCTTGCACAGCTTTGAAATAAAGATTGTCAATGGTAGTCGGGCCGAAGTAATGATTATACCCTTTCATAAATTCTTGCTTGGATTCGTCTGACAGTAAATTAAACTCATCACTCCAGCGAAACCTTTCCGCAGCTGTGCCAAAGCCTGGTTGTTTAAGAGCCTGGTATGGCATCTTGTCATAATACCCACTCTTCATGAGAGCATATGCGCGTTCTATATACTGGGTACCGGGGGCACTTTGAAGCAAGGTAGGCCGTAACCTGTCGGCCATCGCGCTCGGCAACTCACCTTCTTTAAGATAATCATTTATCAACCTCATGGAGTATAAATTTTCTGCCGGTATGCCGGTGCCCGTGCTTGTCCCGGTTGCTGGCGCAGTACCCTCAAGCTCTCTGAAAGTTTCATCCCATACTGTATTTATTTCTTCACTGAATCTTCCCAGCTTTACCCACGGCCAATCCCAATAGCCAGGATTCCATGGATTAACAAGCTTGTCATATTGCGCGGTAACTATCTTAGATAATGGAACGAGTGTTTCGTCACCATATTCTTTTACAGCTTTGCCCAGGTAGGCTACCTGATCAACCAAATGGATATGGACTGGTTCAGGATTATTGAAAAGATACTCAACCGCTTCTTCAAAGCGGGCATGGTAGACAGGATTGAATACTCCATCCTCGATCCTGTTATTCTTTTGTTCTTCCATGGCCAGGCGGACCCGCTCCCATGCAGCACCAGTAGTTTCCTGCAATCCAGTAACAGGATCAACTTTAAGAAACGGATTGTCCCTGTCAACAGCCTTGATATCTGTCTGGCCATACATGAATTGTATCGCCGCCGGGCCAGGCTCAGTAAGAGATGTATCCCTGGTATATGCATATTGCTTTGCATATGCCTGGCGCTGAGAATCAAGCGGGCCGTCTGGCTGCATTAACTCAATCCCATATTTATCTACCGCACGCCTGATCTCAAGAGGCGACGCGCCTGGTTCCCAGTCCTTTTCAATGTCCCAGTCCTTGCGGGCCAGCTCTTCAAGATACCCGAATGACCCGCCGCCAGCGCTGGTATCGGTATAGTTCTGATCACCGACGGACCGCTGGTACGTGCCATCACCCATCAATTGCCAGTCCTCGTTGGCCGGCCTTGCTATGTTCGGGTCGGCGTAAGCATGGTGCCCAAAGGGTGTCATGGTCTGGTTGTTGACATTCATTTCCCACTGGCCTTCCCACATATTAAGGCCGGGGATCTTGCTCAAGTTTGCAGCTTCATGCTGGTTCGCCCTGATTGCGTCATGCTCGGGACAATTGATATACAGCATGGGCACGCCCTTGGCAGAGAACCCATGCACTTCCACTTCAAGATGCCAACCTTGCTCATTTGTCCAGTTCTGTAAATACGATTTTTGATTGGCATACCATGCACCATAGTCCTTAAACAACGGAGAATTCGGATCGGTGTACGCAGTGTCATTCGTATTCTTCCCGTGCATGGCTACCAGTCCATACGGTGCCATGGCCACCAGGGCCAGGCCATCCTTCAAATCCTGCGAATAGGTATCGTACTCAGGGGCGTGCATGAACTGTGTTGCCCTTACCACATTCGGCTGCGTGATGTTGTAATAAGTTTCATAGAGCGTGCTGTTACGCACATCTGCCAGACTGCCCTTGCCCATGTGTCCCTCAAGGATATCGGCTGGATTTCCGGTCCATCCGTACGCCGTAAACCCCTTGGCAAAATTCCCGTTAGGGTCGTTCAGCGCAGTTCTCAATACCGATTCAGGTATGGCATTACCCTTGCCCTTCATGGCCATGTACCCGATATCATTGGAAGTTAGCTTCCCCTTCTCTGCGGCATCCAGTTCGGAGTAATCAAGCAGGGCCGTGGGTGTTACGCCTTCCTGTAAGGCAAGTACGCCTACAGTCCTGCCAAGATCTCTCAGCGCCACACCAGTCTTTACCTTGTCAACGGAATTAGCGGGAAGTGTATCCTGGTGCATCAGTCCTGCGATGACATTGGGATCATTATCGAATACATAGTCAGGGTCAGCAGGATCAGATGCCTTGGTTTTTTGAGCAACCTGTGCGCTGAGCGCAGCACGCTCATCGGCAGTAGTGGAAGGCACGTAATCAGGCAGACCCGGTATAACGGTAGCATCCGGGAGCAGGATCAGTCCGTTGTCAGCCTGCAGTTGCATCCGCGCATTAACATCAAGCTGTGCCTGCGATGGGTTAATGCCCCCGGGCACATGACCAAACTGCCCCTCACCTTTGCCTGATGCAGCGACATCAGAGGAACCCAAACCTGAAGGAGTGCCACCCACAGCAAAGGTAGCATTAGCATCGATTGCTGCTGCGAGATCATCCCCCATTAACCCTGCATATTCTCCTGGTACAGTGAATCCCCAATCAGCAGGGTTGGCTTGCCCAGGCCCATAGCCTGGCGGCCCACCTACCGTTCCATTAGGCCCAACCGCAGATCCGGTTGCTGCAGCAGCAGCGCCAGTAGCGGATGGCGCACCGCCTACAGCGGCAGAGGCGGCCGCAGCTACACCGGGGGAGTTACCAACAGCAGCGGCGGCATCAGCACCATCATCACCGTCACCATCACCGTCACCACCATCGTCACCACCATCGTCACCACCATCGTCACCACCATCGCTACCAGTCCCATCACCGCTCATCCTACATAAACGGCGTTGAACAGGTAATTCAGACAGCCACCATTGCCAGTTCATTTAAGTATATCTTCAACACTGCGAGAAGTTATAAGCCACGGTTCACCACGATGGTGTATCTCTTTGTGATTGGTATTTTCTGGCCTTACCTGTCTTCGTACTTTATCTACTCTCTTGGGAGTAGTGCCTGTTATGTATCCAGAAGCACCTATGTGTTTGAGGTCACCACTATTAAGAATGGCAGCTCTTAATGCCTTTCTTACTATATCGCCAAAATTCCCACTCCTGAAATCATTGTCAAGTAATAGGGCCTTGAGTTCATCTTTATCAGTAACTACAAAGCTACCAATAGGTACGCCACCTTTACAAGTGTGCAGGCAAAAGCAAGTACCACGGTAGTAACTGATTTCACAATCAGTAGGCTCGCCTGTCTTCTTATTTACGACAGTGAAGATTTCTTTCTCTGCCATATTACACCTGCGTTACTGTGCGCCAGCTTGGGGCGCGCTTCGCTCCGCCCGGTGTGATGCCCGCTGCTGCGCCGCTGGATCCCGTCAGGCCGGTCGCCGCGTTGGCTCCCCACCCGCCACGGTTATTAAGCACGGCCTGCCCCGCTTCGGCAGAAGCCTGCTCCATTGGGGCAAGCAACCCATTGCGGGTCAGCAGCCTGCGAGTGTACGCCGACATTGGCGCCCCGCTTAACCAATTAGATGTAAATGCGCCCATCGGTTCCCATGGTGAAGGCCCGCCCATGCCCCACGCACTTACATTATTTTGCGGATTTATACGGCCTTGCGAAAGGCTGTTGCCAGCGCCACTGCCAATTGGGACAGCGACACTTGTTGGAGCTATCCCAACAAGGTCAAGGAAGTTGCCACCACCGTCTAATCCCCATTGGCTAACAGGCGAACCGGATACACCACCATTATACGGCATACCATTAGGGCCTTGGCCCCATACAGCTCCGCGCTGGGGCGGGCGGTACGGAGCGTTGGGATCATTCCAATATCTTCCATTGCCCATGTCATAAGAATTCAAATCGTTATAAGGCAATTTCGCATTAGGCCCCGGTGTCCAGGTTGGAGAACCTAACAACGTGTCAGGCAATCCACCTTCAGGCTGAGCAAAGTTCTGCAAGTACTGCCTTTCAAGTGCAGGGTTCCATCCTACAGGTACGGGTATATCAGCAGCGTTAACTTGGCCATCAAGTCCAGTTCCTTTCTTTACATCCTGGTATCCGGTCAGTAGCCTGGCTGCCCAATAAGGAAGGGTGCTTACCCTGCCATCCGGGCCTGTCCAGCCTACCCCGGCATTCATCCAGTACGCACGGTTTATTGCATTGGCTTTCTGCTGGGCAGTAATATTCTCAGCATAGGACTTCGCCACTTTATCCATCAACATTTCTTCAGCCATTATATTTCTCCTTGAGGCATCGGCATTTGCGGTTCAGCCGCAGGAGCCAATGGTTGCCTCATGCTTATATTAACATTTTGTGTATTGCCATTGAAAGGCCGCATCGCAGGCAGGCGAGAGGCCAGCAAATCTTGATAAGAAGAAGGTTGCCCGCCCTGCACAGTGGTCGGAGCATTGACTGTTGTATTTCCTTGGCCGTAAGTGGCAGGTTGCCCCTGAAAAGACAGCTCCGGTGTGGCGGCCGGCGGCGGCGCCCCCTCCGGTTTTATCAATGCGGGGAACATCTTGGCCAGCATGGCCATGCCGTTAGGCGACAACTGCCCTTTGAGCATTGTGATGTTCTGCAAAATAAGTGGGGCACTACCCTTCACTATCTTGTTTGATGGGCTCCACGACTGCTTGATAGCGCCGTTGATTATCGACGCTGCCTTGATTACGGGATCCGGTTTACTCTCTGATCTCATTGTTATCGCTCCATGAACTCAAGACCTTCTTCAGCACCTTGCCCGTAGATGGCACGGTCAGGCAACTGTTGCTGTGTGGCGCCCACGCCCAACATTGGCGGAGCATTGTAATCATTGAACCGTGGCATTTCTGCCATTCCGCCTTGAGCACGACGGATACTATCGGCTTCGCCAGGATACTGCGGGATCTGCATTCCATTCTGTCGAAGGACATCGAATACCTCCATCAGTCCAGCGCTTTCAAGCGCAGACTGCGCCATTACTTGCTGTACTTGCGGAGATTCAAGAATACTTTCAACCAGCATTCGATTACGTTCTACTGTCCAGTCCAGTCCAAAGAAATCCTCGGAGATAGTTTCCTTTGACGCGGCCTTGCTGCGCCACAGGAGTATCCCCAAGTTAATGCGGCCCTGCCTGTCCTCGGGTGATAGCGGGTCCAGGCCGACCGTTGTTACCTGCACATCAGGATGGAGCATGGCCGGGGTCAGCTTGATAATCGAACTTCCCCCGGCCAGCGTACCAAGTATCCCTATGGGTTCCTGCACAATATATTTGATCAGGAGGTGTAGCTTGTTACATAGATTGGAAGCTGTTTGTGACCACTGAGATTTCAATTCGTTGAGGGATTGACTGCCCTGGATAATGGACGTTACCAGCATCGACCCGCTGGTAATTCCTTTTGGCAGGTTGCCATAGGAAGTCTTGGGCATAATCTGCTGTATGTCTGTGTCCAGCATCGAGAGCAAGCGCCACGTTTCAGGATTCATACCAGCCGGCATGACATCACGCAGGTTGTACTTCGGGTCCACCGTGCTGACATCGCCGGGGATGTTGCTCCACTTCCACGGGCCGCCCATCCCGGGCGGTATATCCGTAACCTTCTTGCCAAATACCGCATACTGCAGGCCGTAAAGGATGGTAGTACGCAGGATAATATCACTCTTAATTGTCTTGAGCGCCGGGGCCAGGATCCCGACAACGGCCTTGGCCGGGTCAGATATATCATCCTCGTTGCCGTACCCGGCGTTGCCGAACTCGTAGGGAATGAACCCGTAAAGGTTATCAGTGTTAAGCCGACTCTCATTGTTTACCATGTAGATCTTCTGCCGCGCCGAATAGAACGCGGTCCACCTGGAATACCCCGTTGACGGCAGGTCACTCCATTCCGGATGACAGGCAATCAGGTCTGAATTGCGCCGCATGTAATCTTCAAATACAAACTCGGGAACGACATTGGGATCCGGAAGGATGCTCATCGGATTCGTTACCCTGTGGTCAAACGGGAATGTTTTGTCCAGGGTGTCTTCCCATATATCACAGCGGTTCCTGTAATCATCCTTGCCCTCGCCCGGATTCTTCTCGGGGGCAAGCCGGGGGATATAGATCGGGCCTTTGACAGCATACATGCCATACAATAACCCGTGCTTGGTGGCCATGCGCCGCAGGTTGTAGCGCATTGACTTGCTGATATTGTCAAGATACGCCCGGTCAACCTTCCTTAACCTGGCGGCCGTGCTCTTTGCCTGCTCCGTTTCCCGCCACAAAAGCACCGACACAATGTGGTCGAGCTGCATCAATTGGTTGACCGCTGTTTCGATAATAGTGCGGGCAGTAGGCGGGATATGAGGCTCAATTCCCTTGAGCTGCATGGGAAGGGTAATGTTCTGTTCATAGAAGTCCTGCTGGATTTTCATGTTCTTGTGCATCGTACCGTAGTACGATTTCAATTCGTTGCGCAGGGCAACGGCGCCGGCATTGTCAAGATATCTCATTGGCTTCTCCTATACTGCAAACATGCCCCCGGTGCTGATTGTTGCAAGGGGTGATGTAGTATCGGCATCCCATTCAAGAGGTTTGAAGAGATCTTTCCCCACGGTCCATGCGATAGCGGCCGACATAACCAGATCATCATGGCCTTTAACGCAACGGATCCCTGCGGAAGTACGCTGGAAGTAAAGCATTTCGTTGATGAGCGGCTTGAACCTGCATGACATATCGCCCTTTGCGAACGCAATCCCCAGCTCTCGAAGCATCTGTTCCTTCTGGTTACCAGTAAAGAAACCACGTTTGTTATGCTTTCTGTCCCTGTAAAATAAGTTTCCATATTCCAATTGTTCCAGTTTGCTAATGACACTTTCACCGTAAGAGTTGGCCTCCACGGCAACAAGGTGCTTACCATATTCTACCGCTAATCGCTCAATTTCAACAGCGAAAGCATCAGTCATTATATTCTTTGAGTGTATAACAGCGGCCAGGTCCAGCGTCGCCCCGGACTTTTCCCACAACGTACCGGCCTGGTAATCCCCGCCCTGCCCGACGGCACAGTCAGCGGCCAGCACATACATCCGCCCGGGCACATACTTCTTATAAATGAACGTGACGTCGCCGCGGTTCTCGATAGGCTCAACACAGGAGTCAGCGAGCTGCTGTAGCGTAATGCCGACGGCCGTATCCTGGTTAAAGAACGCAAGGCCGGTCAGCGGGGATAAAGCTTCCTCTTCAGTGCGCGGATAGTTTTCCATCTTCCTCCATGATTCCTCACCTTTATACTTCTTGTCAAGTGTTGCGTACCATTCCTCATCACGCCCGGGCCTGTCGAAACATGAAATAAAGAACGGTTTGAATTCGTTCTCACCTTCCTTGGCCTTGACATACGTGGTGTAGAACCGGGTATTGCCCGCTTTCTTGTTGCGGGTGGACAGGATAATGGCTGACCCACCCATGTTCGTCGTCGCTTCAATAGTCGCCCAGTCGTCATCAGGGAACCGGTGGAAGTCATACTCGTCATCAATGGCCAGGCTGAAGTGGTCGCCCAGGCCAGGCTGCCTGATGCTGGAGAAGATGGACACGGAAGACAACAGTCCGTCAAACTCGAGATACGTCTGGTTGTATTCCTTTATCGGTACCTTCAGCTCGTCGGGCAGCATGTCGTACATTAACTTCAACTTCTTCAACCACTTGATACCGGCCTTCTTGCTGGCCGATATGTAGGCGATGGTGAATATGGGAACGGTAAGCATCTTCCACAGGGCATAGGCTATCGTGAAGTAGGATATCCCCGCCTGTTTGGCTTTCAGTACAATGACAAAGCGGTTGTTCTCGCACAGCTCAAAGAGGTCATCAACCCGTGGCCACCGCTGATATTGAATGATTTCCTTGGCGTCCTCATCCTTCAATTTGCAATAGGATGAGAACGTGTGGAAGGACACGCAGCATTCTACATACAGGTTAGTCTGCGCTACCGGCATCTACTTTCTTCCTCTTGCGCGGGTCAATCCACCCGGGCCTGTGGTTTATCTTGCGCCGGTGCTTAATGACCCTGCGCTTTGGTTTTGAATCAAGCCGATGCAAGCCATTTAATATAATCCCGAATTCGTCAACCAGGCCAGTGATGGTATCGACAGGGGTAGGCTTCATATAACTTGCCGGGTCCGCGTCCGCGTCTTCCGCCGGGTCATAGTCGTCAGGCTTCATCGGGTTCTCCCGCTTGTACAGGCTCTTGCCGCAAATCGGGCATTCCCGTACGTCGTCATCATGGATAATTGTCTTACAGTCAGGGCAGTTCATTAGCTCCTCCACTTATGTTTTTTATTTAATGCGCTCACATGCTTCCCGTTCAACAACGGGTCAAGATGCGGGTTGCAGTTCTCTATCTCCATCCACGCAGTAGGCTGGAACCCACACTTGCAACAATAGGCCTGCCCGTCCACCAGCCGCTTGCAATAACAGTGCTCGCCCTGCGGGCAGTTCGGCTTGATCTCCCTGGGCAGGTCAGGCCCCTCATACATTTTCATTTCAATACGGGATCCTTGATGATAGTGCACACGCCATCCTTACATTCCACATACACCACCGCCGTCGGCGGCAGGTCCCTGACCGCCTGGTTGTACCCGGCCCGATAGGACAGATGATATGTGACAGTGCAGGACACAATGTATAAAGCCAGGATGCTGAATAGAATAGTTAAATCTTTCATATTATCCTCCGTTTCTATAATACACTAACGTGTCAAGTTTTCAAAAAAAAATTAAAAGCGACACGGGTACTTAGTGAAATAAATTTATATATATATACTTAATAGACTTTACGTGTAGTCCTAACACTAAGGGAGTGGGTCTAACCCACACTACTACTACTCTACCTCTACCTCTACTACTGTCCTTGTCTTTGTTAATTATATTCGTGATATTAATTAGTTATAGATATAGATTCACTTGACGGATTAGATTCACCAGACTTTAAGATCCTTTAAACCAGATTCAATTAACTATAAATCAAATCATATATTCTATTCTCTATTCTCTTCCCACTCGACTGTAAGCAAAACAACCGACAAGCTGTCCTTAAGATTAGTTCCATAGATCTCAAGAGTATACTTTCTAAGTACCGTCTTGCTTTCAGCAGGGGGCTCCGCCCCCTGCGCCCCCGGCGCGGGCGTTGCCCGCTGCACACCTCGGGGGAACGACATCCGTTATAAACGGATAGTCTTACTTCCCCCACCCCTGGTCGTGCGTAAGCACGACATACTACATCATAACTACTCATTCGTTACATCAATGCATTGTTACTTATCACTTACATCGTCATAACAATTTCATTTCATACTTATCAAATACTTTACTGTAGTAATTTACTACATACCCCGCAAGGGTAATGTGGCATAGCTTGATAATTATTCTATGAATAACTCCGCAATTATTTATTCCCGTTAGGGACTTGACAAGGTGTGTTATACTTGTAGGTGCAGGCCTGCACCCTCTTCTGTATTACTTATTAAGTAATACTTATATATAGTAATACTGTTAAGTATTATACTGATATATTATGGGGTTACAGGGGAAGTATATTTTGCGCTATAATATAGCATGAGTAACATACCATATCCTGTGAAACAAAGTGAGGCAGAGATTCAAGCATTGTTATGGTTGGAGTTACGTAAGCATGGCGTTGATGCCAGGCTGCAAGTTAAATCCAACGGAGATAAGCCGCGGTCTTTATTAGACCTGGTTGTGTTCAAAGATAAGGTGCCTGTCTTTATTGTTGAATGTAAATCCTGGAAGCAGTCTTATATCCGCAACAATAAATGGCAGACTAAGTCAAACACAAAGCAATTGGATAAGTACAAGCAAAGCTTTGGTATTCCGGTGATTGTGTGTGGTTTTCAAAGTAACATTGAAGCTGTTGTTAATTTAATCTTGGCACGTTAATCTTTCTTAATCAGCTACGTTCTGTAAATCCAGTGTAAACTATTTATTTACAGAAGCTAACCAGCCTTGTTTTCTTTTGGGAAAAAGGCGTCCCGCATTGCGGCTGTACTGCATTCGGCCAGCCTGGTAATTGCGGTTGCCTTTGTTTTGCAACTCGCCGCTGCGGCTGGCGAACTGCAAAACATTCAGAAAGGTAGAGAACTTTATGCGCCTGCGGGCGCGTTCCGCCTGTCGGCGGATAAAGGTGGCGCCTGCGGGCGCACTTAAGATTTTATTTGTTGAGCTCATGCCAGCATGGACCGCTCCGCTTTGCTCTGCTATCTCAGCTCCGCTAACGCTCCGCCCCAGCTCTCGTAATTCAACATCTCTTTATATCACGTTAAGCAAATTGACGAATACAATTTGCACTTGCCATATTTTAGTCCCACCCCTGCACCAAAGACCAAGACCCTCAAACTGCTGCTTGTGTTATTTCAGCATCACGCAGATCTCCGCAGTTTGAACTAAAATATGTCAACATAATTAAGGAGCCACACACCATCGACCAGCAGGCTGGGTAAACGTTGTTTGGTACGTGATTATATTTTTCTCTCTCTCGTTTTTTATTCCGAGGAAATTTACTAAAGTACTACTCCGATATAGTACTAAAGTATGATTTATTTAGCTACGCAATGAGAGTATAATTTAGCCATGGACACGAACAAAATCGACCCCGCAGAGATGGGAAACCTGCGGGTTTGTTACGCTGTCAGACCTGACCAGTATATGGCAGGTTAAAAAAGGAGTGAAAATGTTTGTACTTAACTTCCTCGCCCGCTTGTTTGGGCACAACGTGCCACAGGCAACACGGCAGACCGCACCGCAGACTGTCACCGCAAAGGTAGACCTGATTGCAAAGACCGTACGCAACGAACAAGGCGTCTTTGTTATCAGCGCAAAGCGCTTTGCTTACTCGTCCGTTGATAAGCTTTGGATAGCGCCCGTTGTCATGCGTGAATTGGTAGCAGGTACACGCACAAAGGTTGTGTATCAATTATTGGCTGACAAAGAACCGGCTGCTGGACAGACCTTGTACTTTAATCCAGAGGAAGCACAGCCGAGCGTATCCGACCTAAAGCTGAAATTTCAAGACTGGCCGATAACCTCTAAGGCCTTGCGCTCCCCACGTGCTATCACCGTTGAGGTCATGTAGATGAGCCTTGCCCTACTGTTAGCCGTACTTACCGAAGAACAGCGCATGAGCGTTTCTAAATATATGCGCCTTGCCACGGGTATGGTATGTGTTCCCTCCCTTATGCTTGATAGCGAAGAGGATAAAATCCGTTTCTCCGACCAGGGTATGGACGAGCAACGCAACTTTGAATTGCCATACTTGCCAATGGTTGAAACGGCCGATCGTTGGCAGTCACAGATACAGGATGGAATAATCCCCGAACGCCTGTACAATTTGCCATATGATGCTGAACACGACTGGTATATCCCATCGTGCAAAGGTTCATCGTGTTGGCTGTTGCTTGCCATGTACCTGAGTGAACTCGCACGCAAGGATAAGGCTGAGCATCCAGCGTACGCCATGAAACGTGCCCTACTTTGTGAGGAATGGGCACAGGTACTACAACCGAGCATCAGGTTCACCGAGCTACTCGCAGAGGAACGCTTCACTTCACCGTGTCATAAATGCGAGTATTCCCACCGCTTACCAATGAGCGTGACAGACACCTACACTTTGCCCCAGGTAGACCAATTGGATGATGACCTTATGCTGGTTGACGCAGCGACTGTTACCGCTTAACTCAAGAGAGGCGGGCATCATTAGATGTCCGCCTCTCACTTTGTCCACTCGCAGAAAATTTTTTCCCAATGGCCTGCGGCCTTGGGAAAAAATGCTAATGTGGCTGCGCACTTTATCTATGCGCCTGCGGGCGCGGGGATTTAAGGTGGCTCCGCCACCCCTGGGCCCCTGGGTGGCCCGCTTGACGGCGGGCCAGGACAGGTAGCCTGCTTCGCAAGCTGGCTCCGCTTGGCACGCCCTGCGTGCTATCCAGGCTCCGCCTGGAGCCGGGTGGCTCCGCCACCCCTGGGCCCCTGGGTGGCCCGCTTGACGGCGGGCCAGGACAGGTAGCCA
>Ga0247841_10002289_pt1 | contig 38988 bp, 49 predicted proteins | sample LaCruzMarch2015__2_FD_192410 | JGI IMG/M metagenome (GOLD analysis project Ga0247841, IMG submission 192410) | Freshwater microbial communities from meromictic Lake La Cruz, Castile-La Mancha, Spain - LaCruzMarch2015_18m | ecosystem: Environmental > Aquatic > Freshwater > Lake | place: Spain... | reverse complement strand
CAACATTTTATTTTGAATTATCAGATATTTCTATATATTAAATAATTAAGGTCATTTTTCTCATTTTCATCAAAATTCATCTACGACACTAAAGATGTCGTAGAATTCTTTTGAGATTCATTTTAAATGTGTTGGATTATATAATAAAACAACAGAAGAATTTATAAATTCTTCTAAAAAAATTCATGGTGATAAATATGATTATTCTTTAGTAGAATATAAAAATATTAAAACAGATATTAAAATAATATGTCCAAAACATGGATTATTTGAACAAAATCCTCAAACACATTTATTATTAAAAATAGGTTGTTCAAAATGTTCCGGAAAATGTAAAAAAACAAATGATGAATTTATAGAAAAAGCTAAAATTATACATAATAATAAATATGATTATTCAACAATAGATTATATTTCAGCCCATAAAAAGATTATAATAATATGTAATGAACACGGTGAATTCAAACAAACACCAAATAGTCATTTAAAAGGAATTGGTTGTCCAAAATGTCATTCTAGTAAAGGAGAACTGAAAATATTACAAATATTGAAAGAAAATAATATTAAATTTGAAGAACAAAAAACATTCATCGGATGTAAAAATAAAAAAAAATTGAAATTTGATTTCTATTTATTGGATTACAATATATGTATTGAATATGATGGAGAACAACATTTTCAAAAATGTTGGTTTGATAAAAATGATACAAATTTATTTATTAGACAAAAAAGAGATTTAATAAAAACAACATTTTGTCAACAAAATGATATATATCTAATAAGAATAACATATAAAGATAATATAGAGGAAAAATTACAATGGATAATGAATCATTTGAAACACCAAAAATTAATTTAGATATTAATTATATTACAAATATTGTACAAAATGTCTTAAATAAAGTTCATTCAAATCCTCAAAAAAGGATTCTAAAAATAAGACCCAACGAACAAAATCCAAAGGAAATTTCAATGGCTTGTCCAGTGTGTGGCGATAGTCATGATAAAATGAATATTAAGCGTTCACACATTTATCTTCGTAATATGTATGTGAAATGTTATAATGAAGATTCGTGTAGTATGTTTTTTACAAAATGGTGTGAACATTTTGATATTAAATTAGATCCAGAAAAGAAACTTCAAATTTATGATTACATAAGTCAAAATATTTCTTTTTCATCAAAAGAAGATTTTGCAATCGAAAATTTAGATAAACTTTTAGATGCAAAAGAATATATGGATTTTCTAAATACTAAAAAAGGTAGTTTTCTAACAAACGTATCACAAATTAAAAAGGGAACATTAGTTTATGATTATTTAATTAATCGAAAAATAACAAATTTTAATAATATTCTCACTGGTTTATTTCATGTCACGGATCGATGGAAAGAAACCGTAATTATAATTCTTAATCGTAGAGGAAATAATCTACTTGGTTTTCAAATAAGGAATTTAAAGGATGATTCGGTAAAAAGAGTTTACAAAGAACACGAATTTGAATATCTTTATAATTATATTCATCCAGATAATAAATTAGATGAATTAGAAGCAATTTCATATAATAAATTATCACATTTGTTTAATATATTAAATGTAGATTTTAATATACCAGTAAATGTATTTGAGGGATATTTAGATTCTGTGTTTTTTCCCAATTCAATTAGTTTAATAGGTATAAACACAAAAACAGATATTATTGATAACGAAAATATAGATTTAAGATTTGTATTTGATAATGATGATCCCGGTATTCGTAAAGCTAAAAAAATGTTGGAACAAGGTAGATGTGTTTTCTTATGGAGAAAATTATTTGACGATATAGATAAGGGTGATTACAGATATAGAGAAGTATTAGAAAATACAAAGGATATGAATAAATTAGTTCAACTTCTTGATAATCCAAATATTTATTATGATTTGAATTTGGAAAAATATTTTTCTAGAGATAAATTTGATATGATATATGTAAAAGATAAACCTAAAAAGAAAAAAACAAATGAAAATACCAATAGTTTTGATTTGTTAAACTTTGACATCACGAAATAATATAAATTATATGAAAAAAATATCTGAAGATGAATTTTTAAAAAAGTGTATAGAACTTCTTGATTATTTTGATGTTGATTATAAAGGTGATTACATTGAATTATCAGATGGTGGAAATTCGTGTATAGCGAATCCAAAAAGTCAATTTGCAGAATTATTTGGTGGATATAGTATAAATTCTATTGCTCGATATGTAGCTAAAAAATTAAATAAAAAAACAAAATGGATGGATTGATTGAAAAATCAGTTAATGATTGGTTACTACTTCAATTCGAAATGACAGAAAAACAAATTGAAATGAATAGAATTTTACTTACGAATAAATTGAAAAATGTTACAAAAAAATATGATATTATAAAATATTGTATCAATAAAAATCAAATTATCCTATTTGATGAAAAATTAAAACCAATTACATTTAATTTGAATGTTCATCCAACTATCCATTATCAAAAATAAAATTATAAAATGGCGAAGAATGATATTATAAAATTTGAAATGAATCAATCTAATTTGAGATTTCTTTTAGATAAAATAAAAGATTTAACAAAGATTGATAAAAGAGTAATTCTTAAATTTGAGAAAGATAATCTTATCCTTTTATCATTCGTTGGTGAAAGTTTCAAAAATATTTACGCATTCAAGAATTATGTATTTGAAAATGGTGATGTAATTGATTTGTTATCTGAAGTTGAAAGTCCAGTTGTTTTTATAGCAAAAGATGGTAAGAAACTATGGAATTATTTAAATAATTTCTCTGATTATGACAGAATTTCTTGTGAAATGATGTTTAATGAAGAATTCTTCGCGAATTATCTTAAAATAAATAGTGAACAATTAGAAGTTAGAATTATAAGTGGTGATCCTATTTTAATCGGAAAAGAAATCAATTTAGATGATATAAACAAATTGATGAATACCGATAATTCTTTATTCACATTCAAATTATCAAGTATTGAATATGACAAAATCAAAAGAATGACAACTATTGATGTCAAGGAAAATGATATTATCCAAATTATTATTGAATCAAATATTTTATATGTGGGTGAAAACAAATGGAAGATTAAAATTTGTGACATCGAACACGAAAATGAAACTTTTACATTCCCAAAAAGATATTTCAATACAATTACAACTTCCAGTCATATAGATGTTTATGTGTTTGATACATTCATTCTAAATAAGTTTGACGATTATAATTTATTAATCGTATTGGAAACAAGTATTTAATTTTTTTTGTTTTCGAAAAGATTGTATCTTTGTATTGTCAAATTAAAATTGAAAAAAAAGATATTATCAAGAATGTTAAGTGTTTCTGTTGCTTTTCTTGTTTTTGGAATAATTGATAACGGTATAATGGTAATGGCTGGTAGTACAATTGACCATTTTTTCGGAACAATATTTTCATTAAGTACTATGGCATCTGCTGGGTTGGGAAACACATTATCTGATGTGATTGGTATAATTATGGGGAGATATACAGAAAAAACAATTCATAGAATCTTACCCCATAATGGTGAAAGTTTATCATCCTTACAAACAGTAACAGCTGAATCAATTGGTATTTTTTGCGGATGTATAATTGGAATGTCACCTTTATTATTTTTATAAAATTTATATTCAAAATGAGATACGCAAAACCCATAAATCTTATAATGAAGAAATCCTTTAAGAAATCTTATTCGGCTTCTGTTTTAACACAAATGGCTGAAAAGAAAGGATTAATTGATCCGGAAGTTTACAGAAAAGATAGTAAATGGTATTTGGAAAGTGACACTCTGAATTATGAGAACATTTTTCTTGGGTGTAATAGTCATATGGCACATATACGAATCGAAAATATTAATTTATAGATATGAAAATTATAAAAATGGGTAATACCAAAGAAAAGGAATACTTTAAAACATGTCCCTATTGTGATACGGATTTTTCCTATAATGATTCTGATGTGAATTCAGATTTCAGGGATGGTGATTATGTTAAATGTCCAGTTTGTGGAAAATTTTTATTTCATGGTTTACATCAAAATGTTAATCGTGCAACAGATTGTTAAATTATGTATAATTCTTTTTTGGATGATATATTTTAATATATATCCTAAAAAGAAAATTTATGCCATATAAAAGAAGAATTACTGGAATTTATAAAATACAAAATCTTGTTAACAACAAAGTTTATATTGGAAGTGCCAAATCGATTTTATCTCGATTTTCTGTCCATAAAAGAACACTGAAAAATAATTGTCATTTTAATAAACATTTACAATCATCGTATAACATTCATGGAATCAACAATTTTGTTTTTGAAATTATTGAAGAAATTGATATAAATAATAAAGAATTAATCCAAGAAAGAGAAGAATTTTATATTAGTTATTATAAATCAAATGATAAAAATTTTGGTTATAATTGTAGGATAAAATGTAATACAAATTTAGGAAGGAAACTATCACCTGAACATATTGAAAAATTGAAAATTTCACATTTAGGAATAAAAAGGACAAAAGAATGCAATGAAAAAATAAGGAAGTCACAATATAAACCAGTTTATAAATTAAATATAAATAAAGAAATTATAACAAGATATGAATCTTTAAAAGAAGCTGCCGAAAAAAGTGACGTACACGAACAATCAATATCAGCTTGTTGTAGAGGAAAGTTAAATTCAACTGGTGGGTTTTATTGGTGTTTTGTTGATGATTATCCAGTTAAAGAATTTAAAAAAATTAAGAACCAACAAAGAAAAAACAAAAAATATGTATATGAGAATATTGAAACTGGTGAAAAGTATTATAAATTAATAGATATATCCAAAAAATTAAATATTAATAAAGTTAAATTACATTATATGTTTTCCGGGAGATTAAGAAACAAAACAAAATTTATAAAATATGAGTTATAGATTATTCCTTGATGACGAAAGATTTCCAGACCCAAGTTTTGGTGGAGATCAGATGAGTGCTTACGATTTGACAGGTAATAAAAAATATTTCCTTTTAAATTGGATAATTGTTCGTAATTTCGGTGATTTTGTCAAAACCATTGAAGAAAAAGGAATGCCATCTACAATTTCATTTGACCATGATTTAAAAGATGATCATTATTACCATTATAATAAATTTACCGTTCTCACGGGGTGGATTGATTATACTATTGTAGAAGGAACTGGTTTACAAGCAGCTAAATGGTTAACTGAATATATGATGAATAACAAAATTTCTAAATTGCCAGAAATTCTTATTCACACACAAAATAGAGTTGGAGCTAAAAATATTAAAAATGAGTTCGAAAATTTCAAAAAACACATGTTATGACTTTAGAAGAAGCCGTTAAATTTTGTGAAGATTATCTGAAAGAACAAAGTATTAAATATCCACAATTAAAGGGGTGGAAAGTTGTTATCAATAATCGTAAAGGATCATTTGGAACCTGTTGTGAAAGAAAAAAAGAAATCGCTTTATCATCTATCCTCACACCAAATTGTACAGATGATTCCATTTGGAATACCATTACACACGAAACAGCCCATGCAATCGTTGGTGTAAGACATGTACACGATAATGTATGGAGAAGACAACATATATTACTTGGTGGTAATGGTAAAAGAACAAATGGTAATGAAAGTTATAAAATTGATGCGGATATTGTTCATCAAAACATATATAAATTCGTAGCTGTTTGTAAATTTTGTGGTGAAAAACACTATCGTCAAAAGAGATCAACGAAAAAATATTCTTGTAATTGTGGTGGAAAATACTTTAACAAAGAAAGAATATTGGAATTTAAAATTAATCAATAATTTTTTTATTTTAAATTATTCACTATATTTATAAAAATAACTAAAAAATTAATATGAAAGCAAAGAATGTGTTTTATTTATGTCTCATCATAGCGATTTTATTTTTCGCTCTTGGTGGAATGGCTTACGCATATGTATTAGCCATTGGAATTGGAATTGGACTTTATATCGGAAAAATCCTTTTTTGGACTTTCGTGATTGGTCTTTGTGCACTTCTTATTTATTTATTCACTCGTAAATCAACAAAAAAAGATGAATCTGGAACTACAAATTGATTATGACATCAGAAGAGCTATGCTCGATAAAGCTGAAATGAAGCTTGAAGCTTTAAGACAAATCAAAACTTCTATTCAGGTTGAAAAAGCTAAAGAAGGAAAGGATCTATCTGATGAACAGATAATTAAAATTATTCAGAAATTAGTAAGTCAATCTACTGAATCAGCAACTCAATATGCACAAGGTGGTAGAATTGATTTGGTTGATCATGAATTGATTCTTTCTACTGTATACAAACTCTATTTACCTGAACAAATGACAGAAGAACAGATTACAGAAAGAGCTAAACAAATTATTTCTGAAATCGGAGCAACATCTGTTAAAGATATGGGTAAAGTAATGGGTATTGCAAATAAAGAATTCGTTGGAAAAGCTGATAGTAAAATGGTTGGTTCAATAATTAAAAATCTTTTGTCATGATAAGAATGTGGATATACCAGTCAAAAAAAGATAATACTCAAGGATTCACCATCCAAGAAAACATCGAGTTTAAATATCATAAAGATGGTACAAGAAAAAACATATTCAATATTTGGCATGACCAATATGAAGGTGGATATGCATATGATAGTGATTGGTTTTTGATGGATGATGAAACATTGTACCCAAATTTACCAAAATCATATCAATGGGAATCATTTGACGAAGCTTACAAATGGTTAGTTGATAACTATGGTGAAGTGATTGAAATTGGTGATGATAACAATGATTAGAAAAATTCGATGTTTGTTTTTTGGTCATAATTGGAAATATTTCCCTAATAATAAAGGGAGAATTTGTACCAAATGTGGAAAGGAACAAACATTTATTAATAATAAATACAAAACTATTAAAAATGACCCATTGGGTGCTTTTCTATGATTTGGTTATACTCCAATTTATGACATTTTATTTTTTATATATAGATATATAAAAAATAAAATAAAATAAAATTAAATAAAATGAGAAAGGGTAATGGATATTGGACAAAAGAAAAATGTAAATTTGAAGCTTTAAAATATGATAGTAGGAAACAATTCTGTGATAATAGTGTTGGTGCTTATAGATCAAGTATAAAAAATAAGTGGATAGATGAAATTTGTTCACATATGATTAAAAAAGGAAATCATTTAAAAAGATGTATATATTCATATGAATTTTCAGACAATTTTGTTTATGTTGGATTGACATATAATTTAAATGAAAGGCAAAAAAGTAGAAATAAAAATATTAAAGATAAAGTAATTTTACATATTAAAGAAACAAATTTACAACCAATTATAAAACAATTAACAGATTATTTAAGTGTTGATGAAGCTATAAAATTAGAATATTTTTATGTTGAAAAATATAAAAATGAAGGATGGAATATTTTAAATAAATCAAAAACCGGTGGAATAGGGGGAAATAATTTCAAATGGACAAAAGAAAAATGTTTAAAAGAATCATTAAAATATAAAAACAGAAATGAATTTTCTTTAAAAAGTCCCGGATCATATAGATCAAGTTTGAGATGTAATTGGTTAGATGAAATTTGTTCACATATGATAAAACAAAATATATGGAATAAAGAAAATTGTAAAAAAGAAGCATTAAAATATTCATCAAGATTTGAGTTTTCTAAAAATTCAAAAAGTTCATATTCATCATCTTTAAATAATGGTTGGTTAGATGAAATATGTGAACACATGGGTGAAAAAAAGATGAAAAGAAATTATTGGAATTATGAAACTTGTAAGACTGAATCATTAAAATATAAAACAAAAACAGAATTTAGTATTAAATCTTCTCATTCTTATAAAATTTCTAGAATAAATAAATGGTTAAATGATTTTTTTAAAAAAAATTAAATGGACACAAAAGATTTACAAGAAAAAATTAAGATAACATTTGAAAAAAATTTTGGTTATACACCATTTAAAGAGAGAATTATTGATGTTCAAAATGAATTTTTTGAACTTATAAGATGGAATGATATCAAAAATATTAAAGAAGAAACTGGTGATTTAATGTCATCTCTTATAATGTTGTGTGCTGAATCAGGTTGGAATTTTGATGATTTAATTCAAGATACCCTAAATAAAATCCATCGTAGAAGAGAACAATATAAATCATTAGGTAGAAAGATAAAAGTTGCATTATATGGTGGAGCTTTTGACATGATCCATAATGGTCATATCCAAACAGCTCAATTTGTTTTAGATGCAAGTAATGAATTTGATGAAGTCTGGATTTTACCATGTTTTCATCATATGTATAACAAAAATATGGCACCTGCCGAACACAGATTAGAAATGTGTAAAATTGCAACTTCCGTTGATCACCGAATTAAAGTATTTGACTATGAAATCAGAAACAAATTCTTCGGAGAAACTTTTTACTTTGTTAAAAGGTTAAAAGAAGAAGAAAGTTTGATGGAAATGTATCAATTTAGTATGATTATTGGTCAGGATAACGCAAATACATTCCATACTTGGGTTAATTATCAGGAACTTGAACGTATGATGAGATTTGTAATTGTACCGAGATCTGGAATAGAAAGGGATACAAGTATAGACTGGTATTTAAAACCACCCCACATCTTCTTAAATAAAGAAAAAACAGGTATTGTTGAAGTATCATCAACTGATGTAAGAAATACATTAAAATATTATTTTTCAAGAAATGATGATTTGGCAAAAATTATAAATCCCGTGGAAGATTGGGTGGATAGTAATGTTTATGATTATATCTTGAAAAACGAATTATATAAATAATTTTTTTATTTCCTAGCTTCATTGAAGTGCTGGAATTTTTTATTCCAAATAACTTTATTACCTTTGTAATCCAAAATTGTAATCCAAAACTAAAATATTATGCATCTTATAAAAGAAATAGACAAACAAATTAAACAAGAAATAGACAAACAAATTAAACAGTATTCAATAGAATTGATTAATCTAAAAGAAAACAGAACAAGAGAATTTGATACACTTTCCGATGCGGAAAATAACGACTATGATCATCAAATTCAATTAACAGCACGTATTATTTGCGGATTAAAACACATCCAAGATATAGCTTCTTTAAATATTTCCGATAAAAATCAAAACTAAAAAAACCCAAAAACAAAAGTATAATCTTAAAACAAAATCAAATGAAAAAACCTACAAAAACACAATTTATTTTATTTTCCCTCTTAATAATGGGAATTATCGCTATCCTTTGGTCATTACTTTGGAACGTACATTTCACAGGCGATACAATAGATAAAGGAGTAACCGAATTCGGAGCCTTCCATATTATATTTAATTTAATTACAATAGCTAGTTGGTTTGCTATAGTAGTTACTCTATGTTCTGAATTCGATAAAAGTAATTCCAATTTCGAAAAATTTTATAGGGAAGAATACGATGATAACGAAAAATTTAATACCACTTTCAAGAAAAAATGGATCATCTGGCCATTAGTAATCCTATTCCTATTCCTATTATTCGGATGGACAAAATCTTGGTTCCTACAAGGTGCCGATATGTATAACAAATCTAAAATATACCATAATAATTATACCCAAAAAGTACAAGAAAAAGCTGGATTCTATGATAAACTCTGGAAAACAAGAAAAAGCTGGATTCTATGATAAACTCTGGAAAACATTCCTAGCCAAAGAAAAAATAACAAATATAAATAAAGAAACTTTCCTACTAGTAACAAAAGTTATTATGGAAAATCGTTCAGATGGCGAAAAAATTACTTGGAAATGGGTTCAAGAAAATCAAAAAATACCTTACGAAGAATTTACCCTGTTTTATGCCGACCTATCCGACTTTATTACAACCCAAAGAGAAGGATATTTCAAAATTGAACAAGTATGCCAAGAAATAGCCAACAAAAATAATACCCTACTCGATACTTTCCCAAATAATATCTATAATAAAATACTTAACTGCCAAAAAATTAATTTCCAATATGGCTTCCTATCCGACTCAACAGTTAATGTATTCAAATCCGGAAAAGAAAATATAAAATAAACCCAATGAAAATCACCAACGCTGAAATAAAACACCCCGCAGTTACAGGGGAATTCACAACCATTATATTGATAGAATGAACAAATAATGATTAAAAAGAATTTAACCGAATTACTTTGTAAGGAATTATTGTTAAAAGAAGATGAATTAACACTCGATGAATTGAAAATTATTGATATTTGTAGTGGTATTATTTCTTCTTTAAATGATGATCTTACCGAAATGAATAAAAGAATATATCATTTAGAAATTGATTTAAAGAATAAAAAAATCATCATAGATGATATGTTGTTGAATAAGGAATGATATGCCAAACGGAAGAACACATGATATAATTTCAATTTTATTCTTACCAATACTGATAATCATATTATATTTTTTTGGACTTGGTGTTATATCTATTCTTATAATTTCTGTTTCATATATTTTTTCTTCATTTATGTTTAATGGTGATTTAGATGTACCAAGTGAACCATTTTATAGGTGGGGTTATTTTAAATGGATTTGGATACCTTATCATAGAATCCCACATCGAAGTATTCTTTCACATGGTTTAATAATAGGTACTTTATTTCGATTAATTTATTTGTTTTTAATCCCTTTCATAATTCTATATTTTTATAGTTTCGACTTTTCTATATTTTATAGAGTAGAAACTTTATATGTTTTATTGGGATTAGAATGTGGGTCTGCATTACATACAATTTCAGATAAAATCTTTTAGGCATAAAAAAAGCCAGATTGAATCTGGCTTTTTTGTGAGTATACTTAATGATTAGATTAAGAAACCATGTGTATCGGTTACCGCGATTCCCATGAATTGTTTTTCTGGGAAGAATCCGATATCGGAAACTGCGTAACGTGAACGGATTAACATTCTAGGTGCCCAAGTAGCTTCACTAATTAAGCTGATAGATTGTGCCATTAAATAAGGAATAAAGACAAGACCCGGTTGATCTACTGTATTCTTTCTTCCGATGTAGATGTAGTTATCATCCCATCTCATGTAAGGATCTACATAGATTTGGATATTACCAATGTTTCCCATTGGATACAATTGACCATTGGTGTTTAACTTACCAACGTTAGTTGGGTTAAGTGTGTAACCAGCGATGTCTTGTAATACTGATGCGATGTTTCCGTTAGTAACTAAATACTGAGCCGGTCCGATTCTACCATCAGTTGCGATAAAGTTAGATGCGTTATTGATCTTAGCAACCAATTTACGTTGGATTGAATGTGTTGTTTCACCACCCGGTACTCCTGCTGTTGTCAAATAAGTATCAACGTTGAAGTCAAATTTACTTGTACCATCAGCATTTTTAGGAGCTGTGTGAGATACTCTGTTTTTCAAAGCTAAACTTCTAATTTTAGCAACGATTTCTTTAGAAATAACTTGAGTTAATTCATTGATAAGAACACCTTCCAATTTCTGAACGATATCCATACCAGTTGCAGCTTTAATGTCCTCGATTTGAGTACGTTTTAAAGTTGAACTAATTTCGATGTCACCAACGGTTACTACCTTAGTGAATACATCAGGACCGATAACACCCGGATAAGTTTTTTCATCTTGGTATCTGTTCATTGGACCAGAACCACTATTCTTTAAACCACCACCGAAGTTGTCATTTCCACCGCCCCAACCGTTATTCCAAGGTTGTTCCATATCGTTAAAACCAGCGGAGAATCCCGGTAATTGATCTTCCAATAAGGAAACCAATTGAACGGTTAAACCTGATAAATAACCAGTAAAAGCGACAGCTGTTGGAATGTGTGTAGCTACAACAGTACTGATAGTATAGAAACCAGCAGTCATTGTTGTTTGCATTGAAGTTGATTGATCGAATGTGTTTTTAGTTTGTGACCATGCTAGTGGTGCATCTTGTGGTGTTAAAGCACCAACTGAAAAACCAGCTTGACGATAACAACGGAAAATAGGATGACCATCAATTCTGGAGAATCCTAAGAATTCTAACCAGTTTTGTTTTGAACCTGTTCCCGGGCCAGCTGCTAAATGTGCTGCTGTATCAGAAGCTAAACTAACCCATGTTCTTTGGGAAATTCCACCAATACGTTCTTGGATTGCAAGAACTGAAAGTTGTAATTGTAAAGCTGTTACAATTGCGGAATCTTGTGAAGTTGTGGTAAGTTTAAAAACTAATGGTCTTTGTTCAGCATCTTGATCTTCACGAATACCATCACCAAAAGCGTTGTCGTATTTGAAGTCAACAAATAACAACTCGATTCTTGGAGAAGCGGTTGGTTTTACAGCTACTAAATCTAAACCGATAGTTTGTGCAGCAATCTTCATACTTACTGGAAGTAAGTTTTGAGCTACGTCACCACTACCAATTTGACCAGCACCTGCTTGCCATACTGAAGCTGGAATTGTTCCAACTGTAGGAGCTAAGATGTTACCCATACCATTTTGGTTTAAGGTTGCATATGCAACGTTTTCATTAATATGAAGCTGGTGCATTTCAGCGTATTCGGCCATCCATTCTCTTTTTTCGTCATCCTTAACTTTTAAGGCTTCCAAAATCGGTGACCATTTCTTTAAAGCTTTTGCTTTATCTACTATAAAGTGTGCCATAATTTATTTTTTGATTATTTTTTCTATTTATATATTTAATCTAAAACCCCACTTTTTTCCATTTTACTGTTTTTCTGTAAGTTGATTAAATTATAAATCTAACAGATTAGTATCTGTTAAGAATGTTTTTATATGCATCTAGTTGTTCATCAGATAATTTGTAATTATCATAAGTATTTACGTTTTCGTTTAATACTTTTTTGGTGTTCGTCTTTGAAGCATACGATTCGAGATCTCTAGTTACCCAGAAAGACTCTACTTTTCCTTCATCCAAGTTTGTATAAAATTGTGCTCCACTTAAAATACCTTCTTGAATTTTAGGGTTTAAACTTTCCCAAAGTGGTTTTAATTCACTTGGTATGTTTTCCACTAACATTTCATTAAGATTTGTTATTGGTTTCGAAATGGATTTTTGAATTATTGAAAGAACTTCTCCAGCGTTAGTATATTTTCCTTTGTTTTCGTTCATTGCAAAGTTAACTTTCTCCTTATCTGATGGTGTCAAGCCATAATAATTAGCTTTCTGTTTTTCAGTTAAGAACAATAGGAAATGTGGTTCTTCTACTTTAGATGCTTCACGTTTCTTAGCTTCCAAAATTAAATTCTTCACTTCTGTATGTAATTTGTTTTCATTTTCGTAAATTTTACCAGTCCCAAGAATTGTTACTCTTGATTCTTCGATTTCTTCAGTATCACCTGTTTCACCCATTTTTACAACAACAATACCGGTTTCATCATTAGTTGCTAATACTTCACCTGTTTTGTCATCATCAATTTTAACAACCATACCCGGAACGATTCCGATTTCTGATTCTTCTTGACCACCTTGAACTTCTTCAGCGTTTACACCTTCGATGTCTTCTGGGGATTGAACTGGTTCTTCTGTTTGAACTGGTTCTTCGGTTTGTGCTGGTTCTTCTGTTTGAACTGGTTCTTCAACATTGGTTGGTTCTTCAGTTGCACCATCTTGAACTTCAGCTGGTTTTTCTGTTTTTTCTTCTTCATCACCTCCTTCTGCTTTAGGTTGATCTTCGTAATAAGCACTTGGATCATCTGTTGTCATATCTTCCATAACACCAATTTTTTCATTTAAAGGTGTTCCGTTTTCGTTAAGAGCTTCAACGATTTTCTTTTGATATTCAATAGTTTTATCTAAAACTTCGGCATTGTATTTTTGATATGCCATAACATCGGTTACATTTTCTGCAACATATTCACCATATCTAATAGAATTATCAACGTTTTCACCAACATATTCGGTATATCTGATTGCGTTATCAACGTTTTCAGCGATATATTGAGTATAATCAATAATTTTTTCGGTATTTTCACCAATATATTCAGCATAATCAATAGCATTATCTAGATTTTCTGCAACATATTCGGTATAAGCGATATTCTTGTCAAGATTTTTAGCGATGTATTCGGTGTAATCAACAATCTTATCATAATTTTCAGCGATGTATTCACTATATTTGATAGTGTGTTCTACATTTTCTGCAACATATTCGATAAAGGAAATACCATTATCTAATTTTTCAGCGATGTACTTTTGATAATCAACAACTTTATCGGTTGTTTCTGCAACATAACCTAAGTAGTCCATTGTCTTTTCTAAACTTTCAGCTAAATAATCGTTGTGTTTGATAAGATCTTTTGTTCTGTCTTTTGTTCTGTCAACTTTTTCTTCCAATTTTTCACTAGTTTTCTTCAATTCTTTGTTTTCTTCAATCAAAACATTAATTGTGTCAGCTAATTGATCAAGATATTCAGCTATCTTCTTTTGTCCATGACTCAAAGATTCGAATTCTTCATAAAGACGATTAAGTTTATCTGGATCGAAGTTTTTGCTACTAATAGCTTCATCGATAGATTTTTTCGTTTTTTGTAACTCTTCGTCTAAATACGTTTTGAACTCTTCCATTTTAAATTGAGTTGCTTGTTCGTTTTTATCCATATTGAATAATTCATTTATTTTTGACTCCTCGGACATATCAAATATCCTGAAGTTAACGTTTTCATTGAACCCTAATGATTCATTCATGTTCTTTAATTCCATTCGTGCAGAAGAAAAACCGGGATCCGCAACAGCATCATAAGTGAAAAGTTTCTTTACAGTAACTTCCCCATTAGATTCAGTCACACCCGCCGCTCTACTTGAAACGAATATTGGTAGATCATCATCTACAAGAGATCTTGCTTCCTTTCCGTAAAATGTACTAGTTAAACGAATTTCTCCATCAACACGATTGCTTTCTTTTACATACCAAGCGTTTTGAATAGTGTGTGAAATACGACTTAAACTCGTATCAAATACATCAGGATGGTCAAACTCTCCATAGACTACTTTCAGTAAGTTTTTTCTCTCTAATAATTCACTTAAATGGGGTAAAAATTTCTCTGGAGTGTATATTCTTTCATTACGATTGCGGATTAAAAATTCCGTGAAAATGCCCTTCATGATATATAGGGTATTACCTTTATGAGTTACAACTTCATTGATTTTTTCCAACCCACCTAATGTATTATCAATAATCATTACATTTTTTTTCATAGATGGAGTTTCAATGTTTTTCTTTTTATATATTAGCATTGAAAATCAACTTTTTTCTAACAAAAGGTATTTTTACTGTTTTTGACTTTAAATATTTTATATATATCATAAAATAAAAAACCATATATGATATTAACAAAATCGATAATTGTAATAATACACCCAAGTAATATGAAATATTATGAAAAATTGGGTTATAAAAATATAGGTGTTGGTGATGAAATAAATGTTGAAATCAATAACATAAAAAAAGGATCACATTCGATAATAAAATGTAAATGTGATAATTGTGGAAAAGAAAAAGATATACAATATAGAGTATACATCCGATATGGAAATGAATTTGGTCAATATTATTGTAGAAAATGTTCTCAATTCAAATTAGAAGAAACCAATTTGAAAAATTATGGTAAAAAATATCCATCTCAAAGAATAGAAATTTTAAATAAAATGAAAAAATCTATGATAGAAATATATGGTGTAGAAAATGCTTCACAATCAAATGAATTACAAATGAAAAAAATAAAAACAAATAGAAAAAAATTTGGTTGTGATTGGGGATTATCTAATGAAGATATTAAAGATAAATCAATAGAAACCAGTTTAAAAAAATATGGAACTAAAAAACCAAGTCAAAATAAAATTGTTAAAGATAAAATATCATTGAAATTAAACAATGTTGATTTACAAAATAAAAAATCAAAAAAAATAAAAGAAACTTGTTTAAAAAAATATGGTGTAGAACATGTGTCTCAAATAGAATCAACAAAAGAAAAAACAAAACAAACATTTTTGAAAAAATATAAAGTGGAACATGTATTACAAAATGAAGAAATATATAAAAAAATGATAAAAAATTCATTTAAAATAATAAATTATAAAAATACACCATTATATTATCAAGGAACATATGAAAAGGATTTTTTGGATAAATATTTTGGCAATTTCACTATTATGAATGGTAAAACTATATTATATGAAATGGATGATAAAAAAATGAAATATTATTCTGATTTTTACTTACCATATTTTAATATGATTGTAGAAATAAAATCTACTATTTGGTATGAAAAACATTTTGAAAAAAATTTAATCAAACAAAAAACATGTATAGAACAAGGTTATAATTTTATATTTATAATAGATAAAAATTATGATATTTTCAATGAAACTATAAAGGAATTAAAAAAGGGAATCATTTGATTCCCTTTTTTTATTATATTGTAGGTGTCTGACCACCCCCTCCTTGTGGAGGTGCACCACCTTGTGGTCCACCACCTTGTGGTCCACCAGCTGGAGCTCCTTGTGGTCCACCAGTTGGTCCACCTTGTGGTCCACCACCTTCCGGTGGAGCACCACCTTGTGCACCACCCATTTCTGGTCCGGGACCGGGTTGAGGTCCACCCCCACCCCCTCCCATTGGGGAACCACCGCCACCACCCGGAGGTCCACCACCCGGAGGACCACCACCTTCCGGTGTTGGTAATCCTGCATTTTGTAATGCTTTCTTTCTTTCAATCATTTTATATTTTTCATTCTCTTCAATATCAGCATCTGTAAATTTCATAATACGTCTGGCCAAAAATTCAACCGCTAAGAATGGTTTTCCTTCCATATCAACTAAATTACTTGATAAACCAGCAGCAATTTGAGCTCTTTTATCTAGATTCGCTAAATATTTCCATTCTTCGAATAATACATCAGAATTAAATAACAATCTCATTGAATTAGCGAAAACAACATCTTTCTTTAATTCTGGGAAATCCAAAATCATTTGAATTCTTAATGGTTTCGTTAAAATTTCTTTAAATATAGTACGAATTCTTGTAATGTAATTTTTGAATTTTATTTCATCTCTTGTTATTTGAGTTGTACTATCATATAATGTTCCACCACCTGTTTCTTCTTCGTGACGTTGGAATGGAATTTTACTTGCTCTTTTAAAGTTTTTATAAAACCATTGAAGAGTAACATCTTCCGCTAAGTTATTTTGTTCTGGTCTAACTATATCAAATTGAGGTGCCATTCCACCCGATGATGGAAACCAGAAATCTTTACTATGTGGTATATTTGTACTACCATTCATTTGAACCAATCCAAGATGTTCATCCCATTGAACATCTTCATGGTAATCACTCATCAACTCGTAAATTTGTTGTTCCGCTTGTTGTCTGGATAAACCATCAACAGGTATAATGAATTTTTTATAAAGAGAAGCTTGATTAATATTGTATAATAATTTCGCTTGTTCTAACATTTTTAATTGGTTATATGGTCTAATAAGACTTTCAATATAACTAGTATCACCATATTCATTGTTATTAGAATATGATATATAAATAATTTGAGAATCCAATAAAACCCTACGAAGTTGTGGATTATCAGGGAACTGAATCCAAACCATTGTATTCGACATCGGATCAGTAGCAACAACAAGTGTCAAAGGATCCAAAGGAGCTAAATCGATAATATTTTTTTGTCTATCATCATAAATAATTTCAAAAGCGATATAACCATCAATCAATAAGGTTCTTAAATAATTCCAAGCAACTACACCATCAATAAAATTAAATTCATTCATAATTCTACTGAATGTTTCTTGATATTTTTGACGAATTGTGTGATCAAATGTTTCTGGTAAATCTTTTACATAACAGAATTTGTTATTTTCATCATATATAATACATTCATCACATATTTGAATAATGAAATCTTTTATCTCATCTTTAATAGAATATTGTCTTAAAATTTTACGTTTATCTAAATAGGTTCTATCTAAATATGCAATTGATTTCTTGTCCAGAAAACGAGCTATTGTTTTCTTTGTAAACAAGTCATACATATTTGTACTCTGTGGATGAAACGCAACATCACTTGTTTCTTCGTGAACACCTAACGCATAAGCGTTTTTTATTTTCATATCATTGTAATCTAATCCACCGAAAACATTAGATAGACCTCTTAGAACTCTATTAAATACTGTCGGATTTGATTGACTTTGACCTGAATAATCACCTTTGTAACTTGCCAAAATATTAATTTATTTTTTCATAATCATTGTTTTATGTTGATCTATATATTATTTTATAAAGACAAAAAAGTTTTAAACAATTTCAAAGTAATTTTCTAGTTGTCTTAATTTTTTATATAATCCCTTTTCTTCTTGATCCAAAGTATTTAAAATCTTTTCCAATGCTTCTAAAATTGATTTTAATTTTTCCCTTTCTTGAGTTGTTTCAGATTCTTTCAATGTTTCAATGATATTTTTCTTATTAACCAATTTACAATCTAAAAACATCAATCTTTGTGCAATCGTTGTAGATATAGAATATAATTCAGGCATTCCATAAGTAAATTTATCTATTTTATCTGGATCATAAGCTGTCAAACTATATTCAAATCCACCGTTATTCTTTAATAAATTGTATAATTTTAGTGCAGATACTTTCAAAGGCCATTCATTTAAAACATTATCTTTTTTTACAAAATGTAAATCTTTGTTTTTTTCAATTCTGTCAAAATTCATATTAAAAACCATATCAAAAAATAAAATTCTGTATCTGTATGGTAAATAATCAAGATTTATTGCATACATAATTAGTTTTTTATTTTTCATATATCTTTGAACAACCTTATCGGATTCTTTGAAACCCAAAACAAAAACAGGACACCAAATTTTTAAAGATGGTACATTTTTTTGTTCCATATACTTTTCTTCAAAATATTTATCTTTGATGTATTCATATTTCATCAAATAAAATTTACCTGTAATTAATTTATTTGGTTTTGTTGACATTAATTCATGATTATTGTTATCCTTTAAATTAAAAATAATATCGGTTGAATCATATATACAAGTTTTCCAATTTCCACCGTATTCACCCAATAAAGCATAACATTCATCTTTAAATGTCAACATAATTAAAACAATTTTATTTTATTATCAGCTTGAAAGAATTGTTCTGTCATTACGAAAAATTCCATTCCTCTTCTTTCACAAAAATTCTTAGCAGCTTGCCATTTAATAATATTTTTGTGAAATGTCCTTAATGCATATTCGTAATTTCTTAAAGATTTTGCTGTTTTATTCTTTGGTTCTTTTGGTGGTTGTAATCCTTCATTTTTATCAGAACTCCATTCACTATAAGGTTTAATTTCCAATACAACCCTTTGTGTGGTGTTATCTGATTTCAATATTTCACAATAAGCATCAGGATAATATTTATGTGTACTCCAATTTCCATTTTCATTTATTTCATATGGAACAGCAATATTTTCAGCACTCCATCTGACAACTCTTTTGTTTACATCTAGATAATAATACAATTTTTGTTCCCAAGAAGAACGATAAAAAATTCTTTCTAAATCACCTAAGTATTTATCTGGATTTTGACAAATATAACGACCTTGCTTGTACTTTCCTGATTTATTAGGTACTCTATTATTTCCCATAATTTTAATGTTTTTCTTTTATATATTAAAGAATCCATCCCCATCATTACAAGAATCTAAACTAATCATAATAACAGCATCTTGATTTGACTTTTTATTTCTCAATTCATTATACCCCTGTGCGATTCCTCTTTTAAAGATTTCGGAAAAGTAAGGCATTGCTGTTTTATATTTTTTGTCGTTAAAATTATTCCAATTTTGAAACATGAACAATAATCCAGTTTGAACACAATCATTTTTATCATCATCAGTTTTATAATGATCTGACTTCCTTTTGATAAAATTGTTGGCTATTTTAACCAACATACCTTCGGCTTTTTTTGTTAGAAAGCCTTTGCCCTTTGATAATACTATCTCATAATAAAATTCATCATCATCTAAATAAAATGGTGTTTTTGCCATATTTTGGTCCTTATTTTTTGGTGGTAAAAAATTATGGGACTGTTAGGACTTGAATGAAATTAATGCTATTTTTTAAAAAGGCCTTAAAAGCTAATGTTTTGAATGATTGTTATATATAAATATATAAAAAAAGTTTACAAAAAAGAAAAATATATTAAGTTAATGATAATTTTTGACATAAAAAAATTTTTATAAAAAAACCACCGACCAGTTTCCTAGTCGATGGTTTAAACTAAATTCCTGATAATTAACGTACTAAAGATTTCTTAAACTGTGTCTTTTCGTCTTTAAGTTGATTCAATTCAACATATAAATTTTGTCTATGAGTTAATAAATTGTTGAATAATAATTTCAAATTACTATCAGATTCCAATAATTCATTTTCATATTTTAATTCATCTATAGCGTTTGTAGCATCTTTAATCTTACTTTCAATAACTTTTTCTTTATCTTCTAAAGTCTTGATTTTCTTTAATTCTTTTGATAATTTATTTTCAAAGAAATGAGTAACATCAAAATCTAAATCTTTACGAATATCATTTATAAGTTCGGTTACAGATTCATATTCATAAAATCCACTTCCGGTTCTAGCATCTTTACTATACAAATACATTTTATCTTGATAGTTAAATACATAACATTCCAAAGTAGGTTGTAAAATATTGTGAATTCTTAAAGCAATATCCAATTCCAAAATTTTATCAATATTTTCCTTAACGGTATTAGTAATCATAAAATAATCTTTCTTTAACCAAGGAATAATAGGTGACGAGAAAATACTTTCAAGAGTTGTTTCTGGATCTAATTTTTCTTCATTGATATACAAATTCTTATCATTCTTTGTTGATAAACTTAAAACGATATTTTCATCAATTCTAATTGAAAATTTATCCTTTGTAACTTCACCAAGAGTTAAAGCCTGTTCCATAATTCTCAATTCTCTTACTCTATCTTCTTCCTTAACGTAATCTTCCATTAAAACTTGTTTAATACCTTTATCATCAATTAAGAACCATCTATCTGCCATAAAAGCCAAATGACCATTTTCTAATTTTTCAACAATAGTATAAATTTTTTCAGCTTTACCCGGACTTACCATATTTTGTTTATCTAATGGACTCTTTGTTAAACCCCAAATAAATTTCTTAATTTCTGGTACCCATTCGTAAATTTTTAATTCATTTAAGATTGCTTCTAATCTTGATTGATCGTCTGCTAATTGGGTTATTTCAAGTATAACACTCAACGGATGACGATATAATTCACCTAAATTGTTTTTTTCTAATCTTTTGTAAAGATCCTTTAATTCATACATTAAACTATAAGCCTGTAATTCTTGATCAACAGTTTCTAATAGACCTTTAACATCAGTATCATAGGTGTAAGGTAATAATCTTTCAGTTAAAGCTTTTTGTAATTCTTTTTCTGAAAACATATCATAATTTAGAAGAAAACTTTCAACAATTGAAGAAATTTCCTCTTGTTCAAAAACTAATTTTTGTTTGAAATTGAACAATTCCATTTTTAAATTTTTCATATCTTTTTCACTTATTTTTTAGCAATCTTTTACTTTTTGAAAAAATTGTACATTATACTTGACTATATATTAAGTCAAAAAAGTGTATTTTTTCTTTTTTTCTTTTTAATATATAAAAACATGAAACTTAAAACATTTGAATCATTTAAGAAAACCATATCAACCGATATGTTAAATGATATCCTTGATAAAATATCCGAATTTGGAATTAAATCTTTATCTGAATATGAAACAAGATTATTAAAAAGTTATAGTGATAAAAATATTGATGTAGAAGAAGAAATAAAAAAACATCAAAATAAATATTTAACAGCCAAATCTGTTGTGAGAGATGTAATTCCACTCGCTGTTGATGATCACGAACTAGAAAGAAATATTGGTAGATTTGTTAGATATAAAATTGGAAAAAAAGGAGATAGACAAACATTGGGGTTAATAGCTTGGATGGGTACTATTTATGAAATTGTTGGTATTCAAAAACATTGGGGACATGATGAAAATGGTAATTATGTTCCAGATAGAATTGGATATAGAGTTGCTGAAGTTGGTAGAAATGAATCATTCGGTAGAGTTATGTCAACTGATGAAACTATTTTTGTTAATATTACAGAAGATGAAGCAATAAAGGTTAATGAATGGATTGAAAAAAATTATGGTAAGTATCCCTACAAAAGAGTTGATTACCAAAAGATTTTAAATCATCCCATATAATCATCAACTTCCGAAAAATTTATTTCTTGAACATAGTTATATTCGTTACGGAGTTCCTCTAAAATATCGTCTATAACATATTCTTTATCATACTTTGTCATTTCTAGATCGTAAGGGACATTTCCATCAATAGATTCTATTATCCAACCAATTTTATTGGTTATTTTAATAACGAATTTATCATCATCATCTTCCATGAAGATATAATAACATTCATCTTTCAACATATAGTAGTAATTTTTATTTTTTACTATATATCATTTAAAAATTTCAGGAAAAATTAAGTGTTGGTGGTATATAATTTAAAATTACCACGACATCTTGTTCATTAACATGATTTTTCATACTATAACCATTAAATTTGTAATTACACCAACCGTTTTGTTTCAAATAATTAATCAAACTAGATATATTATCTGGTTTTTTTGATAATTGAACTTTTAAACATTTTTCGTAATGATCATTTAAAATATTAATGATAGTAGACTCAATGTTTTTGAACCTCAAAGAGGAGGGATTCATAAATGAGTTTTTATTTTTTTAATTAATAATTAGGATTATTAACTATTATATATTAATTTCTGTATATTGTTTTAATAAGTTAAAATATTACCATAGGATGTTCCATTACTATTTGTAGTATAAGCTAAATAGTATTTAGTTGCAGTGGTTGATAATGGTAAAAGAGTAGAAGCAACAGTAATAAAACCAAGATCGGGTGGGAATGATCCAGAATATGTACCCAAATTATTATAATTTCCACCTATTAATGGGTTTGGATTTAAAGATAAATAAAAACCATAAGCTGTTATTGAACTTCCACCATCTGATGTTATTTTAGCTGTTAAAGTTGGATTAACTGTATCTGGTAATAATGGAAGAGTTACAACTGTTGGCAATCCAGTTGATACTGATGTAGTAAATGTCAATACACTACCATAACTTGTTCCAATTGCATTTGTAACCCAAGCTCTTACATAATATGTAGTATTTGAAACTAACAATGTCATATTACAATTAAAGGTTCCCAACCCACTACCACCATTAACAATAGTATCACTTATTGTTGGTAAAGGATTAACAGAATAACAAATACCCCTACTTGGTGAACTTCCACCGCCATCACTGGTAACTGTACCTGTTGTAACACCGGAATTGTTAGATATGTTCGATATAGAATCTGTTGTAACAGTTGCTAATGTATATGTCGGTGGTGTTGGTGGTGCTGGTAAAACACTTGGAACAGAATTTGGCATATTTCCAGTGAATAAACTAACTAAATAACCATTTTCAAAAATACCATTTAACCACATACCATCATAAAAAAATCCGGATTTAAATGTTCCATTTAACCATAAACCACCATACCAATTACCATTTTTCCAAGTGGTGAATTGGGTATAACTATTATCAATACTTGTATTAAAAACACCACCATACCAATCACCATAATTAAATAAACCTTTTTCAAAATGACCACCCCACCAAGTACCATTGTTGAATACACCATTTTGCCAATGTGCCGTATGATGACAAAGACTTGGTATAGTATTTCCACTAACTTCTTTATATAATCCTGACATAAATTCACCTTTTTCGAATGCACCATTTACCCATGTTGATAAAGTACCATCATATGTTGTTCCACTATATGTTCCAAATCTAGCTTTTATATTTGTATCTATTTGATTAAATGTTCCACCACTCCAAATACCTCTCCAAAAATCCCCACCATAAAAATTACCATTCCACCATTGATAATTATCAAATGTACCATTATAAAATTTTCCATTTAACCAATAAGAATTTTTAAAACTTCCATTGTAGAAAATTCCATTTTTCCATACAGAATTTTTAAATAAACCGTTATACCAATTTCCATTATACCAATATGGACAACCAATATTTTCACTTAACGTTTCACCTGATGTTTTTCCTGATATATTTACATCATCATTTCCAAATATACCATTATACCATTGACCATTATACCATTTACCGTTTAAAAACTGAGAATATTTTTTATCTTCTTCTATAACAACAAATCGTTTGGTTAATATCATTGGTTTATCTAATAAATATGAATACCAACGACCATTTTTCCAAATACCATCATGGAAAATACCACCATACCATGTTCCATCTTCCCATTCACCACAAATCCATTCACCCATATACCATACTAAACCATAATCATCCATTCCCAAAACAACATTTTTAATACTAGCATTTAATATCCAGTTGTATCTAACCTTTAATATTTCTATTGTTAGATCATCTGTTAATAATATGTTATTAACGTTATTTTCTATATTGATTATGTTAACTTTAAAAGCCACAGTATTAAATTATTTTTTAATTATAAGCTAGTGTCCAACCTTTACTAATTAAATTGGTTCTAGCTGTTAATGAAGAATTTGTAACAGACGAATTACCCGTGCCACTTGTATCAATATCACCATTTATTTTACCATTTGTATCTAAAATATTAAATAATACATCCACATTATTAACACTTAATGATGTTTCCAAACTATTATTTTTCAAATGTAAATCATTGAGGTAAATTAATCCATTAATATCTATTTCAGATAACATGTTGTCATTCAAATTTAGAGTAATTAAATTTTTAAGTTTTGAAACATCAACTTTAAAAATAACATTATTGGCAGCGAAAACATAATATATGTATTGTAAATCACCCGAAAATGTAATAGTTAAAAATTGATCAGCCATATAAAGGTGTGTAATTCCGGTACGAACACCATTAAAACTTACTGTTTCTAAAGATGTACCATCACCCCAATCAATTGTTAAGGTTGTTAAATTTGAACTAATTATATTCATTAAAAAATTCCCATTTGTCATTTTTGTTAAGAATTTAAATGAATCATAAGATGTACTTCCGGTTGTCGAACCACTTGTCACACCAGTTAATAAATCATATGTTAATTGTAAATTTTCGTTTAATATAGGAATTGGAATTTTTGTGTGTTTATCTATTCCAATTTCTATTAATTCTATTGGTTTATAAATCAAATCTGGATCATAGGTAAATGTAATATTATTACCATTATTATATAAGTTTTCAGGATTATATAATTCAAGAATGAATTTATTTTTATCATCTTGTGTTAATAATGCCGTTGTATATTTTGTAATATTTGGATCGTTTTCTATTATTCTAGAATATGAATTACAAATTTCTTTTCTTATATTGTCAGGCCTTACTCTATACCAACTATTTTCATCGTTCTTATACACCGAATATAAAAGATCAGAAATTCCAGTTAAAGTATAAATTGTATCTATATTTGTTATTGTTAAACCGGAATTAGATTTATATGTTTCAATAGTAAAATATTCGTTTTGAACATAATCAACAATTAGAGTTTTATATGTTCCATTTAAATTTACAAAAGTATTCTTTTTGAAAAAATAAATATCCGATGGATTCGTTGGTGTTATTTTAATATATGTTCCTTTTGGATAACTATTATAATATTCTGAACTTTGTGTATCTGTAACAAGAACTGTAAAACCGGTTGTAAAGTTTACTAAACTAGAATTTGGATAATTTGGAAATGAATAAGAACTATTAAAAACAGAATTGATATCTTTTAAATGTTCATATAGTTTATATTTGATATAATAATTTGATGTATTAAAACCTATATATGTTGTACCACCATCAAAAGAAAATTGTAATCCATCATAATCAAAATAATGATTATATTTATAATATTTAGGAATTAATTCCGTTCCACCAGATATTTCGAAATATTTCGAATAATATGAATCTAATAATGTATCATTTAAATTTGAAGTAAATTGCAAATTTGTTATTGTATAAGTTCCACCACTTATATAATAATCATGTAGAACATTTGATGGAATTGGATCCTTTAATATTAAAGTTGGTGATGTTGTATTATCTTTAATTGCATATGTATAATAAACAAGATTAATATTAGAATTGGTTAATTCTATTTTTAAATAATCTCCATCTGTTGTTGAAGAATAAAAAGAACCATCTGTAACTATCAAAAATGTTTCCTTTATACCACCGGGCATTACTGTAATTCCGGTATATATGGTTGTATCTGAAATTGATGAACCATTATAAATTAAATCACTACCAACATTAATAGTATAAACCTGATTATCATGATATTTAATTTTGGCAACACTTGTTGATGGAATTGTGAAACCGGTATACAATGAATAATTTTCTGGGTTTATGTGTCTTGCAACATCATAATCTGTAAAAATTAATTTTGGAACAGGTGTTACAGCATTAATATCATAACTAAAGAAATGTTTGATTATATAGGTATGACCCAACATATATTCAGCTAAAGTCCCAGATATTGGGAAATAATCACCACTATTTTTTAGATGATATTGATTGTGTTTATTATCACCCAATTTAACATAACCTTTGTATCTAAATGTATTTCCACTATCAGCGAGTTGTGATGATCTGATTAAAAAACCTCTTTGATCAACCTTATATAAATCATTTTGAGTTTTATCATTTTGATTTACAAGTAAAATTTTATGATTTGTTTTTAAATTGACATTATCTATTTTATAAAACCTTTGTGTCAAATCTAAATTGGATGTACTACAAACATCAACGGTATCCATATTTACCATAAAATTATTTATAATATCAAATTCGTTGTACATGTCGTAAATACACCATGTTTTCCCAACCATTGAGTTTTTATTATAAATATCAGTTAAAGTATTTACATATTGATAAGTAATACCAGATAAACATTTTTTATATTTAAAATAATTATCAGGAACGTAAGTGACCCCACTCCAATATGTGTCCAATCTTTCAATTCTCGTCCAAGTTGTACCTGTCAGAACCCAATCATATTTGAGATTCCATAAATCTTCCATTCAGATTATTTGATTAGTTTTCTGTTATATATTAAAATAGTGTACTCTCTTTTTAAAAATTCATTTTTATAAATGAACGTTGTATTTTGACGAACTAACGATAAAAATCATTTCAAAATTTAATATATAAAAAAGTGAAATTGTACCCTAACAAAAGAACTATAAAAAATGAGAATTTATCATGATAGAAAATGTCTTAAATCAGAACGAACTGTCTGGATTTTATATAGTATACAATAATGTAGTTGCAAATGAAACAGACGGCACTTATGGTTTATCACATCTAATAGAACATTTAATATGTAAAAATCTAAAAGATGAATTTGTAGAAAAATTAGAGAATAATGGAATAATCTGGAATGCTTATACAACTCCAAACAATATAGTTTTTTATATCAGAGGATTAGATGATTATGTTTTCAAATTTAAAGACGAATTTTATAATATTGTATCTAATTTTGATGTAACGGAACAAAGTTTACAATCAGAAAAAAAGATTGTATTGGATGAATATACTGATTTATTTAACCGTTATAATAAAAACCACTATTTAAATTTATACAGAAAATTATTTAATAATTACAACTCAATAGGAAGAAGATCCGACATTGAAAATATTACTTTGGATAAATGTTATTCACATTATCACAATTATTACAATAATCCTTATAAGATAATATACATATCGAAAAAATATCAACATGAAACAGATATTAAATTTGGTGGTAATGATATAATTAAGGGATTTAATTATATACCAAATAATAATGCGTATACTTTAGAAAGTCCAATTTCATCTAAAAATAAATCATCTGTGATCTATATTTCACCGGTTGTTAATGATGATTTTGATAAAATAATATTTATCAACTATCTATTATCTGGTGGCTTAAAATCACCATTATATAAGAATTTAAGGGAAAAAGAAAATTTAACATATTATATCAATTGTAGAATAGATAGACTTCAAAATACAGGAATCGTTTTAATATCAACAGAAACGAATGATTATAATATAGAAAAATTACACGAAACTGTGGTAAACGTTTTTAATGACAGAAGTTATTTGAACAAAGAAAAGTTTAATACCATAAAAAACTTCATTAAGATAAATAATCTAAAATCAAATATTAATCTACAAGATAATGAAGATAAATTTATTTTACCACAAAATTGGCTTATTGAAAATACCATTGATTCAATAACATATGATGATATTGTGGAAACATTTGATAAATATTTCAACATTGAAAAATTTTATAAAAGTGTCGATAAGACTGAATTTTATTAAACTTTCCGGTGTTTTGTCATATATATTATATGAATCAGTTTTCAAAAAACGGTTTTTTTTATTTAATATATAAATTTGATTTTTTATAGGCTTTTTTAGTATTTTTAGGCAATGATTTGGAATACATATTGATAATTTAAAAAAATAAAAATTAGTATTATGTCAGAACAACAAGAACAAAAAATATCTGTAGTTTTAAAGAACTTCATAGAAGAAATTTCCAAAGATTTCAATTTAAATGAAGATCAAAAAAAAGAGTTAAAAAGAATAGCAATTGAAGATACAAACAAATTATACAACTACAGTCTTGAACTCCAATAATTTTTTTATGAAGAAATTTATTTATACATTTGTTAATCCCGAGGAATCTAAAAATGGGATATAAAAACAATTTTTCAATGAACAACAGAAACAACGAAAAGACAGAAAGAATAAACAATCAGATTAATTCTCAAACTATTAGACTTGTTTTTACCGATGGAACACCATCTTATGTAACCCCTTTAAGGGATGCTATATTATTATCCAGAGAAAAGGGTTTAGATTTAATTGAAATATCTAAAAACGGTGATCAATCCGTTTGTAAACTAATGGATTACAACAAGTTTTTATACGAAAAGAAACAAAAAGAGAAAGAAAATCAGAAAAACAATAAGAAATGTAAATTAAAAGAAATCCGTATGACATATAATACGGGTGATCACGATTTCAATTTCAAATTGAATCACGCTATTAACTTCTTAAAAGATGGTGATAAAGTTAAAGTTTTCATCTTTTTTGCTGGTCGTGAAATCAATTTCAAATCACAAGGGGAACTTCTACTTCTCAAATTTATAGACAATCTAAAAGAATTAGGTAAGGTAGAAAACATGCCAAAATTAGATGGTAACAGATTGTGGGTTATATTGTCACCAAAGAAAGCTATATAATATTTTTTTTATCCGATAAGTATTCATACCTTTGTCGAAACATTAAAACCATAAACCATGAGAAATAATTGGATATTACGTTTAAAAGTCCACTTCAGAAGTTGGAAACGAAAAACTTGGAGAAAACTTGAACCATTAGATGTTCTAAATCCCAAACAACAACTTGCATTGGACATCTTCAAAATCGCTTTAAAAGATGATAACAATATTCTTTACCTTAATAACAAAAAGGCATTGACATCGGAAAAAATGTATATTGTTAGTAAGGAATATGTTACAAACAATGAAGTCAGGACATTTATTATGTTGGAATCAACATTGGATGGTCCGGGAATTATCGTTATCGTTAACCACGAATACAAATATGATATTGATCTTCCACAAAGAACTGCCAAAAAAATGATTGAAATGTTCGAAGATGCTGTTTCAAGAGAAAGAGCCAAAATGGAAAAAGAAATTATGGGAAATATCACAAGTAGTCTCGAAATCGTCCTTGGAAAATTCAAAGAGAAAATGTTGGATAGTAAAGTTAATCCACGTTAATGACTCTGTTGTAAACGTTAGAATTACTAGCTACTTTTATATAATAGAAACCCGGTGATATATTTTTACTAAATGTTACCGGGTTTTTTATATCATTTTCTATAATTTTCCTACCAAAGATGTCAAACAAATATATTTTATAATCACCCTTTATATTTAAATCATTCGATTTTACAGAAATATCAATTTTACCAGAACTAATCATATAATAAATAGATATGTTACAATCATTGGTATCAATTGACAACCATTTTTCACAATCGAAAAATTTTACATAAGTATATGGCACTGTTGATTCTGATTTTGTCGGTTGTATAAAACCGAAAATTAAGATGATAATTAATAGTAATATTTTCTTCATTAAAATTTATTGTTTTTGAATATATATTAAATTTTTATTAAAGTATTCATGTTTTCATATAATTTCTGAGGACAAGATTTCTCATCCAACTTCACTATTTTCAAATTTCTCTTCAATCTTTCTTTCATAGAATCATCGTAACTATCATCTTTTATTCTTTTATGAAACTTTATTATATCCAAAAGATTAGTTTCAAAAATTGGATCGTCAAAATCTATTGTACCGGGATAAGTTGATTTGAAAAGACCATAAACTGTTTCGATTCCAGTTTCACCAATTCCCCTATTTCCCTGCATAAAGATTGATTTAATATTATCTTTACCATGACCCATTATTTTCTTGAAAAGTTCGAATTCACTATTTATATCAACAATCTTCTTACCATGTAAGAATCTATCGAAAAATTCTAAAAATTCAGTATCAGTATTTGATTGAAAAATATCATCTTCATCATTGTGTTGATCAACATAATTGATATAACGTTTGTATTGTTCCGGTAGATAAACTCTTTCATCGTTGAATTTATAATTATACATCATATTCATAAACTTGTAATCCAATCCATCAAAATATATTTTTTGATAAATATCACTATCACAAGATACAATGAATACAGATTCACCTTTTTTATTTAGTTTATCGGTAACAAAAGCGATAAGATCATCACCTTCCATTTGGTCAACTTCACATAGATTAACAGTTTTTTTACTATCAACCAAAGTTTTTAATTTTTTGTATTCTTCGTAAACGAACTTCCAATCAATTAAATCATCCTTTTTTCTTGTTCCCTTGAGTTCTGGGAAGTATTCTTTTCTCCAGTTGGAATGACTATCAGAAATAAAGAAAGTGTCTTTAAAGTTGAATAGGCGGGTTAAAACGTTAAAATCTCTTTCCAATACATTGTATAGTTCAGAGTATAAGATTTTATTTTTGAATAGGATTTGTATGTTCTTCTGTAACAGGTAATTACCATCAATTATGAGATTTAAGGAAACCATGAAAATTAACTTTTTTCTTAATATACCAATTCATAAGATAAAAGTTTAAACAAAATTGCATAGTGAAATACCCCACCGAAATAGGGTATTTTCACTTTGAATTTTTAATTATTCCCCAAAAAGAGGTAAATCATCATCCGAAAGAATCCAATCAAGTTTAAGCCTTCTTTCTTCATTAATCATATAGGGAAGAGCATCTTCGTAATCCTTTACCATTCGATCACTTGAACAGATAATCTTACCTTCTTCTTCCATCGGATGAAGTTTGTTGTTGGGAACTTTGTAGAATTTAACACCATTTGTAGATTCCCTTTCTGTCATTTCAGTACAACAGAAAATAGTACCAATGGGATGATCTTCCCTGATACTGTGTGAACAAGAGATGTTTAATGTTACATCAAGTGAACTTCCGTATAATTTCTGACCACCCAGAACACGAACACGAATTTTCTTATCCTTTTTCCTGTTACCATCTGCTTTTTCGTAACAAGTCTTAACATAAAAATAATTTGCCATAATGTTTTGTTTTTGATGATTTGATTAGAATACAAAATTACGAATATCTATTGGAATAAAAAAATTAATATATAAATTTTATGAAAACTTACGAACAATTTGTAAACGGTGAATATGAATTAAAATACGAAAAATGGCCATGGGAAGGTTATTCCGAAGGTCATGATTCTTGGATTTTATATAAAGAAGGGAAGGCTATAACTGGAATGTCAAATGATAGTGATGATAAAAATAATGTATCTATTAGAAAAATTGAATCGCACACCGATGAAAAAGGGATTGCAACAAAATTGTTATTTATGTTACTTGATCAGGGTGTTGTTGTTACAACTGGTAAACCAAATTACAATTCAACAACAGAAAAAGGATATTATTGGAAAAAATCTGTAGTTGAAAAGATTAAAAATAGTGGAGGTAAATACGAATATGAAATTATAGGTAAAAGTGTTTCAAGAGACGATGACCCATCTTTTATTAATATAAAGGATAAAGATGATAATTATCATTATACTTTCAGAAAAAATAATCCATAATATTATGTGTAATTTATTTTACAATATGAGTTTTGGAACATGGTTAACCAACGGATGGTACTATGTTCGTTTTTATTTTAAATCTTGGTTTACAAATTATTTCAAAAAAGAACACAATAATTCACCTGATAAATTAGGATATACAATGGTTTATGCTGACGAATTTGAACAACCTATTGATTGGAATACTTGGAGATGGTGTGAAGAATGGGGATGTGAAAGAGATATGGTGATTTTTAAACAAGAACAAGTTACACAATCCGGAAGTGACGCTGTACTAACATCAGATTTAAATAATGTACCAGATGAACCACTTGTTAAATCCGGTGGTCTTTATACTTGGAATTTCTTTAATACCAAATACGGTTATTTTGAAACAAGAGAAAAGTTAGCACCGGGTGGACTTAAATATTGGCCAGCTTTCTGGTTAAGTTCTTCTGATAGTTGGCCACCGGAAATTGATGTTTTTGAATTAATGGGAAGTGATAGTTCTTATTTCACAATGACTTTACATTGGAGAAATACTTGGAAAAATGCAAAAGAAATTCAAAAAATATATGATCAAATATATCAAGTATATGGTTATGTTGCAACAGATTTTGATGATACTTGTAAATATCTTCAACAAGAACCTTGGGAACAACAAAAAACCGATTTCATAATTGCTTTACAAGCTCAAACACCAATAGAAATGAAAGGTAGAAGATTGAAATTCTGTCAAAAAGATTTCTTATCAAAAGATTATCATATTTATGCTTGTGAGTGGACAGAAGATAAAGTAGTATGGTATATTGATAATATTGCTGTTTATAAATTGGATAAACATATTCCAAGTAGAAATATGTTATCATTGATAACTTTTAACTATACTTATGATAAAGAATATGGACCAAATCCAGATGATGTACCAATGAGTATGTATTGTGATTATTTTAGAGCATATAAAAAGAAATAAGGTTAAATTATATATGATACCTTATCAAAACGAGGAATGATAATTGGTTTGCCATTTTCATCAACACCCATATTTACATCATAAGAATAGTAAACTGTGATTGAATTTAATTTTTCAATTTTAACTTCGTCACCACCATCTTCGGTAATTAACTTTTCTGTTTCGTAATTTAAGTCAACACCCGGTATTTCACCAATTACCAATTGTAAATCTCTTTTAATCTGATTGATATCAACGGTATCTTCGTTTAATTCATAAAGACTTGAAAAATAATTGTTTATTTGAACTCTTTTGAAATTTGCTAATTCATCCATCTTTTATACTTTATTTTGTATTATATATTAAATATAATGGTTTTGGTTTAAATTTGTTTCTTAATAGTTTTCAATAATTGGGTTTTATTAAATGGTTTAAATATAAAATCATCCGCTCCCATTTCGAATGCTTTACTCCTATATTCGGATACCGTATATGCTGATTGAATAATAACCTTTATATCTTTATTATAATCCTTTATATCTTTCAATATATCATAACCACTTATATCAGATAATCCCAAATCCAATAAAACCACATCAATTTTTTTACTTTTTATTATATCCATTACACCCAATCTAAAACTTGTAAAAACTTTAGCATTGACAGACATCATATGTAATTTTAATACTTTGTTTATTTCTATATTATCTTCAACAATAAGTATTTTGAGATCTGTGAAATCAAATTTTTGTTCCTCTTCAGATTCTTCAAATATTTGAATTTCAGTATCATCCTTAAATATAAAACCGGTTTCAAAATAAAAACGACTTCCGACACCAATTTCAGATTCTAATTTTATATCCCCAAAACCCATCAAACTTACAAGAGATTTTGAAATAGCTAATCCTAAACCATAACCTCTATTATTTTTGCTTATTCCCGGTTGACTTATTTGGATAAATCTATCAAACAATCTTGGTTTATTCTCTTCGGAAATTCCACAACCAGTATCTTTGACATATATCTGTAATTTGTTATTACATAACATTTTATATCCAAATTTTATATATCCTTTTTTGGTAAATTTAATAGCATTTCCGATTAAATTCATCATTATCTGTTTTAATCTATATTTATCAGCAAGAATAAAAACGTTACTATTTATATCAATATCAATATTTAATTTAATTTTTGATGTTGTTTTTTTCATTTGTTTAGAATATTGAATCTTGAGATCTTGAAAAAATTTGTTTAAATCTATTTCAGATTTTTGTACTTTCATCATCTCTGAATCTATTTTTGATATGTCAATAATATCGTTTATAAGATTTGTCAAAATATCACCATTTTTCATTATTATATCTAAATATTCCAATCTTTGTTCTTTTGTAACACCATTATCTTTTAATAATTCAGAAAATCCTATAATACTGTTTATTGGTGTTCTTAAATCGTGACTCATATTAGCTAAAAAGGCTATTTTCATTTGTTCTGATTTTTCAGCTCTTTCTTTTTGTTTAAGTAGTTCATATTCATGTATTTTACGTTCCGTAATATCTAATCCAAATGATATTATTCCTATAACTTCATTATTTTCTATAACTTCATTATTTTGCCATAAAATATATTTAATTTCACCATGTTTGGTTATTATAGAATTTTCAAATTCATTACTTGACTTTGCATCAGTTAATAAAACACCAAATACCTTTTTAACTTTATCGAGTTCATCTTTTGGTAAAATATTAGTTTCTGTAAACCAATTTTTACCAATAATTTCATTTTTACTATAACTAGTTAATTTTTCAGCTGCATTATTGAATATATTTACATTTCCATTTTTATCAAGTCCAACAATCATGACATTCGCGGTATTTAAAAGGTTTTCCGCAAATTCTTTTGAATTTAAAAGATTTCTTCTTGTATTTGTTTCATTAGTAATATCTCTTACAATAACAACAACTTCATTATCATTATTTTTAACCGTCCTAGAATAATAATGTCTATCACTATTTTTGAATTTTATGGAATATGAATATTCTATTGATTCTCCGGTTTTTATAACTTCTTTTATAATACTTTTAAACTCTTTAATAACATTATCACCAAATGGGAGATCTTCAATTTTAGAATTTATATAAATTAAAGATTGTCCATGTTCAGAAAATATACCTTCACCCGGTTTTATATCTATTATATGTCCATCTGAATCAATTCTGGCAATCATATCAGGTATCACTTCTAATAATGATTTATAATTTTCTATTGTCATAATGATGGAACCAGTTTCTTTCTATATATAAAAATAAAAAATTCAAGATGAATATAGTTGGTATTGATATAAGTAAGAATTCTACTGGTATATCTATAATGAGGAATGAAGAAATAATACTTTTTAATTTTACAACCACAAAAAAAAGTTATGTGTGGATAAAGAAAGTATTGGATAATATAGATTTCGAGTTCATTACTTATACTCATGAAAGTATTAAAAGTTATAGTGAAAAAGAAATTATAAAATTAAGAGAATTTGATAAAGTTTCAGATATTATATTTAATAAAGTATTGGGAAATATTGATAAAACACAAAAAACTTACATATCAATAGAAGGTTATAATTTCGGAAAAAATACTAATTCTATTATAGATATTGTTACCCTATCAACATTAATTCGTAAGAAATTATATGAAGGAATACCAAATCTTGTTGAAATGGTCATCCTATCACCATTAACAGTTAAAAGTAAAACTTGTGAAATGGTTTATGGTTCAACAATTACCGAAACCACTAATAAAAAAGGTGTTAAGAAAATAATCAAGAAAATAAATAAGAGTCCAGACGATATAACAGGAACAAAATTTCAAAAACATGATATGTTAAAAGCAATCATTGATTTAAATGTAGATGTTAAATTAAATCAATTTTTAAAAGATAATAAAGACGAATTATTAAGTTACAAAAATATTCCGAAACCTTTTGATGATTTAATTGACGCGATGTTCATAATGTTAATTTTAAAAGATATGATAATTGAAAAGTCTAAAAAATAAATTAATATATACGAATAAATAATTTTTACTATGAAAATGAAAAAATTTCAAAATTTTTGTAATGAAAATTCTAATAATTGGATTCCACGTAAAACAGAAAATAGTTTAACAAGAGATGGAAGTTTAATATCAATACCTTATGTTATTTTTAACATTGATGGTTGGTATTATGGTGATACTGAAATCAATTGGTCAAGATTAGATTATAGAATGTATAAAGAATACGGAAGAGATTATGGAAAGAAAGATTTCATAGTTATAAATAATTTCACTGGTGAAAAATCAAAGGGAATTTGTACAGATAGTAAAAATGGTGAAAAATTAGAAATTGAAAATTGGGAAGAATTTAAAACAAATGCTCAAATAGCTTATAGAAAGTGGGATGAATTTCTGGGTCTAAAAGCCTATGATACAAGATGGACTGATACCAATTATCAAGTGTTAAACAACGCTAAAGATGATACCACGAAAGATAAAATTTTTCAAAAAGGTATTGATTATATAAAGAAATAAAGAAAAATGACCAACCCATATACCAACCCGTACGATTCATACAACAACATGACAGATGTTGCTTTTATACCTAAGTATAATTGGACATTAAATGAAAGAAATATAATTACAGAAGCACAACTTAATGATGATTTGGTTCCGGGGTTTCCTATTAACAAACTATTGAAATTTACACCACAAATGGAAAATAAATTGGAACCATTGTTAATTAAAGCGATTCAGTATGGAATGGCGTTAACAATTAGTTATAGGGGTGATAAAGATAAATGGCGTGGTGGTCGTATCAGAACAATATACCCAATGGCACTTGGTATTAATGCAAACACAAAAAATAAACTTCTTAGAACCTTTCATGTCGAAGGTTGGTCTGTTCATAAGAAAAAAGAAGTTAATGACGAATGGAGATTAATGAAAACGGTAAATATTTTATCTATTATGTTTACTGGGAATTTTTATCGTATGGCACCTGCTGGTTATCGTTTGAATGATAGAGTTATGACAGAAAGAATGATTTGTCAAGCTGATTTTTCTACAATTAGAAGAAATCAACAATCATTATTAAATGAAGGTAAAATTGAACAAGTTGTAGAAAGACAAGATAAAAAATTACAAGCTCTTAACCTTAACAGATCTTTGGATTTGAAAAAACCATTCGAAGGTTTCGAAAAGAAAGATATTGATAAAATAGAAATAACAGTTTTGAAATCGATATTAACAAAATCTGAAAACAATTATATTGCAATTGTTGGTGTTAGAGGTATTAGAAATCATAGAGTTAGAGTATTCACAAAAGAAAGTGGTGGATCAAGAGAGTTGGGTAATTATATGGTTGTTAGATACTTAACAAAGAGTCCAAACAATCCGACATTTTTAATAGAAACATCAGTACAAGCTCAAGACCAAGTTGAAAGACCGTGTACAATGATTGATGGTAAAGCTGAATTTCCGATGTTTAAATTTGAAGGTTTTATAAGATGAAAACATTCGAAAAATTTATTAATGAATCTAAAAATTTTAATTTATATCATTGGGTTAGTACAAATAAAATGATTGAAATTATAAATGATAATACTTTATATGCTAAATTCAAACATACTATAAACAATAAAGAGATTTATGGTAATTCATTATCAAGAAATAAAAAATTAAAAATTAATTATTCATATATTAGATTAACATTAGATCAAGAAAAATTAAATAATAATTACAAAATTATACCTTTAGATGGCGAAATTATTCATAGACGAATAAATATAACAGATGATTATGAACTACTACTACACTAAAGATGTAGTAGTTTCGGGATCAAAAATGATCCTTCTTTTTAAACGCTTCATAGCTTATGCCACAAGTGGTCTTATTTTTGCTCCACGTTCGTAATCGTCAGTTCCTGACGATCGGTCTTAAAAAAACCGATAATGTTGTTTATTGTTTTTGCATTGGCACATCCTGTCTTTCAAGGGTAGGCATAGCAGCATCGTTTTAACGATGTTAAAATTAAAGTCATTAATGCTTGGTTTTCGCTGACTACTTTTTTATGATTTTACCTAGATTAATAAGTTGTTAATCTAGAACCATATAATCATTACATCAAAGAACTATTTAAAACTATTTCTAGTTAAATGTATATATTAATTTAAAAATATCATTTTTTGTCAAATTCATTTGACGGGTCATTATAAATAAATATAGAGATAGAAATCCCAAAAAAAGAAATGTTTTTGGTGATCAACCAATATCTAAAAATTTTGATGAAGATAGATTTGATGAAGAATTTTTAATTGGTGATATAAAAAATATCAATAAATATATAAAAGAAATTTTAATTATTAAACCAGAATGGTATTCAGAAGATTTTGATTTGAAACTAATTAATAAAATTAAAGAATATTGTAATTTCAACAATATTTTATTTTTAAAATGAATCTCAAAAGAAATCTACGACATCTTTAGTGTCGTAGATGAATTTTGATGAAAATGGAGAAAAAGGACTTTAATTATTTAATATATAGAATTATCTGAAATTCAAAATAAAATGTTG
>Ga0247841_10002288_pt1 | contig 38991 bp, 41 predicted proteins | sample LaCruzMarch2015__2_FD_192410 | JGI IMG/M metagenome (GOLD analysis project Ga0247841, IMG submission 192410) | Freshwater microbial communities from meromictic Lake La Cruz, Castile-La Mancha, Spain - LaCruzMarch2015_18m | ecosystem: Environmental > Aquatic > Freshwater > Lake | place: Spain... | reverse complement strand
TTATGCTTTGATAAAATAAATAATATATAATATTTTATTATCATATATGTATTAAATATATTTTTTTTATTATCATTTCCTTACCATAATTCTATTTTCAATTCTACAAATTCTATTTTCAATTCTACAAATTCTATTTTCAATCTTATTAGAATTGAAAATAGAATATAATTTAAAGAGTAACAAATATATATTGTTAATTGTTATGAATAATGATAATGAAAATACGTATGAAATAAAAATAAATAACAAGGTTATATGGGATTTTTATAATGAACATTCATCCCTTGATTTTGAAACTACGAATGTTATGGTAGTTGATATGTTGGGAAGTATTTTAAAGAATAATAAGGAAAGTATGAATGTAACGATTGCTTCTCAAATTCTTAGGGAATGTATCGAACATAATAAAAAAATAGATACGTTGTCAAGAGATATTGATACATTACACTTAAAAATAAATAACGATGTTGCGAATAAAATGGTTGATATAAAATCTCAATTTATAGATGACGTTAAAAGTATAAATTTATCACATATGGATTTTCTTAGGACATTCATATCATCAACACTTGATGAAAAATTAGATGTCGTTGTTCAAAAAATATATGCTGGAGTAAATGATTATACAAATGAATCAATTAATTCTTTTACCGTTAAAACGATTGAGGGGTTAAATTCTTTATTGATTCAGGTATTACCCAATAATAATCAAATATTAATTACAAAAATTCAGGATGAAATAACAAAATTCAATAATATTCTTTTAGATGAAACTAAGAAAATTAATGAAACCCCATCTTATATACATGAAATAATTAAAACTCTCCAAGAAGTATCTGTTAAAAATGACTTAACTCTTCAAAACATAACTGCTATATTAACTGGTAATAAAACGTCACAATTAGAAACATTTATGAATGTATTTGATACAAAATACATTCAACTTCAAGGGATTATACAACAAAACATAAATGAAATTCTTTCTTCTAGCGAGGATAGAATAAAAAATGCTATTCATTCGTTTCAAGACACATCATATAAACATTATTCTAGCCAAGAAAAAATATCAACAAATCTTGATGAGTTTTTTAATAAATATAAAAATCACAGTTCAACAAAGGGAAAATATTCAGAAATGTTATTACAAAATACACTTGAAAAAATGTTTCCCATTTGTGAAATAATGGATATGTCTCGAGAAGAAAGTTCTTGTGATTTACTTTTAAAACGTGGTGGGACAAAGCCTGATATTTTATTTGAAAATAAAAATAAGCCTCAACAGGCTACTAGTGCCGACGTTGAGAAAGCTATAAAAGATTGTAGACATCAAAAGAAATGTGTAATATTATTAAGTCAGCATAGTACAGTTTGTTATAAAAACGATTACCAGATAGATGTTATAGACAATGAATTTGTAATAGTATATATACATAATGTTGAATACGACTGTGATAAAATAAGACTTGCTATTGATTTGATAGATACATTAAAGAATAATTTGTCGCAATGTTCTATAAACAATGGCTCTTTTAATATAACAGACGAACAAGTTAGACTTATAAATCACGAATATTCGAACTTACTAAGACAAAGAGATAGTATGGTTTCTTTTTTGAAGGAAAGTCATAAAACTTCTTTAAAGTTCTTAGAAGATTTGAAGTTACCAAGTATAGAAACTATTATTTCTACCACTATCGGAACAACGATACACGTAGAAACAAACTCTAATTCTCCATTAGCTTGTATAATATGTAACAAGTTTGTAGGTAAAAATAAGGGAAGTTTGTCAGCACATATCAAAGCGTGTAAAATAAAAAATAATGTTTTAGAAAATGCCCAAGTATAATTACTTATATTGTCCCTTGATTAAATAATCAAGGGACAATATATTATTGACAAGTTAAACTGCGTCTTAACTGTTCGTATATAGGGTTCATTTTACTTGAATAAATCTTTTTATAACATTCTACAATATCATCATACTCTTCTACGGATATTGTTTCATTATTTAACCTTTTTGATAAATTCTTTTTGATTAAGATGAAACCCAACTTGTTTTCTATATCAGTAACTAAATGGTGACATTGTAAACACAAACTTTGACATTTATCCAATTCTTCATAAATTTCGGTGATATCTCTTCCTTCATTAACCATTGTATATATGTTATGAGATTTATCAAACATATTTTTATGGTCATAATGAAATCTATAACATTTGTTGTCATTACTTTTAAGACATATATTACAATTTTGAGGTTTATACTCTATTACTTTTAACCAAGTATCATCTATTTCATCCTTATACTTTGACCAACAACGATCACACGTTACATGTCCTTTCCAAGTATATGTAGTACAACTACATATATCATACATTTTTTCATTACATTCATAACATTCTTGAATATGTTGATATATATCTTCAAAATATCCAGAGATATCAAAACATTTTTGTGTATATTTCATATAATGCGTTAAATTATACAATTCTTTTATCACACTTGATAAAACGCCAGTTTTTATTGATATACGTTCAAAATGAATACTCATATCCTCGTTTTTACTTATTAGATGTTCTAAGAAATATTCAATCATTACATTTTTTACACTACGTAACTTAATACAATTAGATATTTTGTGCCCCAACTCGCTACAGTATAAACAATAATTCTTATTTGATTGTATATTATTCTTAAATTCATCCAAGACTACAAATGAAAATCTATATTTGTAGGGATTTTCAACTATGTTTAATAACACCTTATTGCTTTTTGTTTCTAGATCATTAAATCCAAGTTTCTTACATTGTCTTATCAAATCATTTTTTTCATAAGTTTTCATAAGGTCGACGAGAACTTCCTTTGAAAATTTATAACAAAATGGATTTTCCGCAATTCTAGTTAATTCCTCCTTGCTTTTAGCGGTAACACCCTTAACACCGAGTTCTTTACAATGTTTTAATATATCTTCACGTTTTGATTTAGCATTAACTTCTTCCAATAAAGTTTCGGAATTTTCTATCATATAAATCAACTCTTTTTTAGTTTTAATATCAGCATTTTTAAAACCAAGTTTTTTACATTGTCTTAACAAATCCTCTCGTTTGGGTTTAGCATTCATTTCTTTCAAGACGGCATCAGGGTTTTCTAACATAGCGACCAATTCATTTTTACTTTTAATATCAGCATTTTTTAAACCAAGTTTTTTACATTTTTCAACTAATTCGACTTTTGTAAATTTTACAGTATCATCTACAGGTTTCGGAATAATTACACATTTATTGTCGCCATTAATTCGTATTAAATGTTTTTTACCAACTATATGTTTTTTCCACGAAGAAGATATATCCGTTCCGTAAGAGCATTGACTACAGTTGAATCGCAACATTGTTTGATAATTTTGTTATGTAAATTACATTTTCATTTCATTTTTATTTTTTTGTAAATAACATGATTTCGCAATATTCATTATTCTTACACATAAATATATTTTGTACGATACATTCATTCTTTATTTTTTCTATATTTTTTTTTAATTCTTCCAACCATTCATATTTATCATCCCATACATCTTCTTGAATAATTCTTATCATCGAATAACCATTTTCATTGGCACATTTCATTTTATATGTATCTCTTTCTTGCGTATCTTCTGGAGACTTCCAGTTAGATACTTGTATAAAATGTTGTGCCCCATCCAATTCTATAATTATTTTGTTAGCATATCTCATTATACTGTAGTAACAATATAGTAACAAAATAATTTATTCTTACAAAGTATAACTCCCTTTTACACCTTTTAACATTTCAAACGCAGATTATAAATGTTAAATTACTTATAAATAATTCAATTATATATTATATGTCAAAATTTATGAAATTAACAAATTTGTTATTAAATACAAATGATATACATAAAATAGTTATACAACCGAATAAATATTATATTCATATTGCGCCTAGAAAAATAGATGGTTTTAGTTGGAGTATTGGTGGTTTTGGTATTGGCACTATTTCTTCACATACTTCTGAAATTGAATTATGTAAAACGAAAGATTCAATTGATTACAAAATAGTTTCTGATTGGATTAGTAAAATTGAAGATAGCATTTGGATTTGCCAATAACATATAATTAACTAATTCCCCCATTTCAATCCCCATCTCTATATATTTTTCTATCCTCGATGGATGTAACGCCACCTCCAATAATTCCCATTTGTATATGGAACATCGTTCTTTTATAGCATTATAGTCTAATTCAAATATTGATGGATTTCCTGATAACATATCCCTTCTCATTCAATTCTCATTCTTTTTCTTAGATAGTTTTGAAAATGAAGCCTAAATTATTTTAACAAAAATATTTTATTTTATTTTTAGACTTTTAAACTCCAATGACCTCTCTCTGATTTATTTTTGTATGTAATTTTTATTCATTACTTTTAAAAAATAAATTGTTATGAAATATGGTAATAAAATACGTATGAATATTATAGAGATGTTACCATAAAACGATTTGCCTGTTGATTGCCTGTTAAAATTTATTCCTTAGAACTCATATTATTTATATTAGCTTAAATCGTAAGAAAGAATAAGGTTCTTGATAATTAAATTAACTAAGAATAATAATCAAACTCTTAGTTAATTAATCTTTTACAAAAAGATTTTCTTCCAATAAAATTTTTTTATTTTATTTTTATACTTTTGAAAACACTATGACTTCTCCCTGATTTATTTTTGTATGTAATTTTTATTCCTTACTTTTAAAGAATAAAATGTTATGAAATATGGTAATAAAATACTTATGAATATTATAGAGGTGTTACCATAAAACGATTTGCCTGTTAGGTTGCCTGTTAAAATTTATTCCTTAGAACTCATATTATTTTTATTAGCATTATTGATATAAAAATATTCAATATAATTAAATATGAATGATGCTATTACTTGTAGAGAGTGTTCTAAAATTTATTGTTCATTAAAATCATATAATAATCATATATCACGTAATTGTTGTAAAGTAACACCTCTTGATATTTCTTGCCAATATTGTTATAAAACATTTACAAGAAATTATAATAAAAATCTTCATGAAACATCATGTAGTAAAAATCCAAATTCAACAATAGTTAAACAGTGTAAGGAAAAGGATAATAAGATACAAATACTTGAAGAAGAAATTCAAAAATTAAAAATATTAGTTACAAATCAAACTGTAGTAAATAACGGAACTATAAATAATATTAATAATACACAGAATATCATTATTAATAATCTTGGTAATGAAGATATATCTCATATTACCCGAAAACAAATGATTAGACTTTTAAGAATGAATAAAGAATGTCCTGTGGAAATGATTAAAATGATACATTTTAATGCTAATAAACCTGAAAATCATAACGTATATAAGCCTAATTTTAAAGATAAATATGTCAAATATTGTGATAATAACATATGGAAGATAGGCGATTTAATGAAAATAGTTACTGAACTTTATTTGAGTAAAATGGATATAGCCGAAGAAAAGTTTGATGAATTAAAACAATTTCTTGAAGACTCTAAGAAAGATAGATTTCAACAGTTATTGGACAATCGCGAAGAGCCTGAAATAATGGGTGGAATATTAAAAAGAATAATAGAAATATTGTATAATGAAAAAAGTGTGATTACTGATAAATTGAAATAAACTATGATGTATTAATTGTATTTGTATCTCGTTATTTTTTATTAAATATAATTACCCAATTCTCCCATCGTAATACCCATCTCTATATATTTCTCTATCCTCGAAGGATGGAATGCTACCTCCAGCAATTCCCATTTGTATATAGAACATCGTTCTTTTATAGCATTGTAATCCAATTCAAATATGGATGGATTTTGTGATAACTGATACCAATCAATTTTATCGGGATTTTGTTCTAAAAGATGAATGGCATTGGGATTTCTTGATAACATACTCCAATATATTTTCTCTGGTTGTTGTTCTAAAAGATGAATGGCATTGGGATTTTCTGATAAAGAGCTCCATACAATTTTATCTGGTTGTTGTTCTAATAAATGAATAGCATTGGGATTTTTTGATAATATATCCCAATCAATTTCATCTGGATGTTGTTCTAAAATATGAATTGCGTTTGGATTTTCTGCTAAACAATACCAAAATACATTCTCGGGATATTTTTCTAATAGTGGAATAGCATTAGGATTTGATGATAAACTATACCAATCAATTTTATCAGGATTTTGTTCTAAAAGATGAATAGCATTTGGATTTCCTGATAACCAATACCAATCAATTTTATCTGGATTTTTTTCCAAGAGATGAATAGCGTTAGGATTTGATGATAAAATACGCCAATTAATTTTATCTGGATTTTTTTCCAAGAGATGAATAGCGTTGGGATTTTCCGATAAACAATACCATCTAATTTTATCTGGATTTTGTTCTAAGAGACGGATAGCATTTGGATTTTGTGATAACATATCCCATTTAATTTTATCCTCTCGTACAAACCCTTTTATTTTTTTAAGACTAGTATTAATATACATACCTGAGTTTTCTGACTCAAATTTGAACTCTTCGGAAGCGGAAAACGTTGTGGAAGCCATTTAAATTGATTTGATAGCGATTCAAATGGGGTAATTGAAATATTTCATTTTAAAGATTTTCAAATCATTTTTTATATTTTTACAACGTAATCTCAAATAACCAAATATATCGTGTAATCCCAATCCATCTAGAAATTATTTAGGAAGAACGCATAGAATAAATTTCGATAATATTCTCAATTATTTTAATCCATTGTTAGTATTTGTAAAATGTAATTTTTATATTATTTTGGTTCATTTTCATATGTTTTCATTTTTATATATTTTTATTATATGAATAATTATACATATATTGTAAGGACGCCATCGGAAGATGTATTTATGAATATATACAATGAAGTTATTTTAAAATATAGTTTTCCTATGTCATTAAACACAACAAATGATTTAACAGAAGAAGATAAATCACAAATAATAGAAAATGAATATATATTTGTCAAAAATTTAATAAGTTCATTAACTGAATCAGAGTATAATGATAATGATGATAATATTTTCATTATTCCAAGAATATTATATGATTTATTTTTTATGATGTATCATGGTATTCATGATATAAAAACAGATATACCGAGATATTCATTTAATATCAATTTAACTACATATAACGCTTATTGTGAAAAAACGAATGAATATCATGATTCTATTTCAAAACAAGTGTATTTATTAAACGAATATATTTTACAACAATTAGATACAATTGGTTATGATTATAGTTCTCCAAATTATATAGAATATGAAAAAGTTGCTAGATATATTTTTAATTCTATGATAGCATATTCCAGTGGAGGTGTAAATGAAGAAATAATTGACATTTATGAAAATAATTTTGAAGAAATAAATTCAATTATTAATGAAATCATTCATTTAATTATAACCGAACGTCGGATGCTTATGACTAGAGACGCTACAGGACCTAATAGTGTATTTAGTGCGAGTTCTTTTGGAGAAGTTGTGATGTCTGAAATGGAAAAACAATCCCAACAATACTCACCGAGAATGTTATTTTTTTCATCGGTCATTATTATATCTATTATTCAACAAAGGTTGGCACCTATTTTTAAGAATATTTCTATATTACACGTTACTATCGAAGAAAAGGTTAAACAATCAATCAGTGAATTTATGGATATATGTAAAAATAAAGATGAGGTCATAGATGTGTTAAGAAATCCAAACATTTATAAATATTACCCATTATATAAATTCACAAAAGTTTTGGACGAAGACCTAATGTTACAATGCGTCAAAATTGAAAGCGTAGAGGGTTCAGGTAGTCAAAATAAATTTATTTTATATAGAGGATCACCTGATGCTATTGAAGGAGCTGTAAATGAAGTAATGTTTAATCGAGAGAAAGTATATAAAGAAGGTTATTCTGTATCCTACAATACATCTTTATTAAATGGATATTTTACAGACAGTACCGCTTGTACTTATAATTACATGATGGGTGATGATAGTGACGACGCATATAAACATTATTATAAAATACGTAAATTTAATTATGGTGATGATAGTGACGAATCCAATTTGTTTTTTATACCACCTCTTCATCCATATTTACAACTATCATCTTATGGGGAGTTTTGGCACGCACGGAGTAAAATTTTTGTAGGAAGTCAGATACAATGGTTGGGTACATTTGCTGGTATATTTGCTGAAACAAAAGGAATGGTTGGTTATTCTGAAAATTTTCCCGATTATTTAGTAAGTCATCTAAAACTTAAACGAAATGCTAGTATAGATCCCGACAATGTAAAACAATTAGCTGAAGCAAATAAAATAAATATTATGAATAAATATAATAAATTTATTAAAGCACATCGATATCCTATTCTTCCATACAGATATAATGTAGAAAAAAATATAACACGCAAAACAGCAAAATCGCCCAAGATAAAAAGAATTAATCAATTACCCCCTTTTAAAAAAAACGGCGAACCTGTATCCGAAAAAGAGATCACGCGAGTTCTTGATTATATACGAGATGATAGATGGCATCCAGAAGATAATTTATTTGGTGGAAGGAATATAATATACAAAAAAACAAAAAGGTCAAAAAAAACAAAAAGGTCAAAAAGAACAAGAGGGTCAAAAAATAGAAGGAGATAATCTATAAAATTATGGTACGATGTCAGCAAGTCGCTCCATTCTCATTGTAATTTTCTTGGATGGTTTCCTAACAATAGTCAGTTGTGGTATGTTATTTTTACCATATATTCTTAGTTTTATTGGTCTTTCGAGTATTGGTCCAATAGCTGGTGGTTTATTTTCAACATTCCAAGGTGCCGGCATTGTTTCAGGAAGTGTAATGGCTATGACTCAATCGTTAGCAATGAGTGGTTGGACTATAGTCTTACAAATATCCACATTTATTTTTTGGGGTATATTTTCAATTATTATGTTTATAAAAAATAAATATAATATATGAGCATTAAAAATGTTAGTGAGGGTGCGCCTGTATATATAAAAGCAATAAATCGGACAGCATTGAATGATAATGATAGAGAGGTGCTTATATCTGGGTGTAAATACCTCGCCGATACAGTTGATGAATTAAATGAAAAATATAATACAAATGCGTATAAACTAAAAGTTGTATTCCATAAAGATTATCAATCCTCTTTGGAAATTGGGATTACAAATTCTATTATGGTTTTACTTATGGAGATTCCTATTACGAATAAGAAACTCGATGATATTCATATAGGTTATATCAACGCAATTGAAAAACAAATATCTGGTAATACCGTTATATCTATAGCAAAACAATTTGGTCATATGGTAAATGTAGAACTACTAACGTTAGAAGACCATAGTATGCTTCGCGGTATATGTGGTTTTAATACCATTAATATGATAAAATTGTATATTTTATCAACTGGTATCTCGTGGTATAATTCCAAAGGGTTTGTTTCAGAATCATTCGATATAGAAAAACAACATAATTCTCAGGTGTTGTCACTCAATATTGTCGAGTTTTTAGAATATCATTGTAATCGTCAACAACCTAAATGGGCTACTCCTTGTAATAATGGCAAGGATAAATTCTTTGAGTTTTTTGAAAAATATAACAAACAATACCCTTTTTTAAAAGATAATGGTTTGGTTTTAACTAAATCAATGACCGTTCAAGAAGTTTTTACTAGAATTAAAGAATACATTTTGAGGGATATGCCTACAAAAAGGAAATCATTACATAAGATGGTATGCGATCATCTAGATTGGTTATTTAAAAATATTGCTGTAGTTGCTCCTGATCGAAGACCAACCACAGACCCCCACAATATTTTATATAATGAATTCTTAATATATAACTTAATTGATACACAACCCTTACCACAACAAAGTGTATTACGCATTAGCTCGACTAGACGTCCAACCACGCGAAAGACTACTTCAGTAAGAAGACGTTCTACTAAATCATCGACTCGGAAACGGCTGACTATTGGATAAGTATTTTAAACTTTCTAATAAAAAATGATTTATTTGTAAATATTTTTGATTATATCAATTCATTCCAATGGAAGAAATCGATTGTTACAATCTTCACAATCACGTGAATTGTCAAATATCTCTTGTGAATACAGTTACCGTATCTTGGGATACAACTAATACAAAAATACACGATTTAATGCTAAATGAAGGGTTATATAGAAAAAATGATGGTGTTAGGAATTGTTTATGGTTGAATGAATTAAAAAAGGCTATAAAATGGAAACAAGGAAGGGTGTGTTATTTTTATGCGATTGTAAATACCGCACAAACATTGTTACATGTATATTCAGTATCACCAGATACTGATCGAAATCTGTATGTAAAAATTGACGAAGATGGTTACTTGATGGTAAAAAAGATTATAATATCATCAAATGATAGCATTTTCGAAAAGGTTAATTGCGTTTATAATGATTTATTGGACGAAGAATATAATTCTTATGTGTTAAAGTAAGACCATAAATGATAATGAGATTCAAACATCAATTATCACCGTTTTATTTCTTAGTTAATAAATCTTTTATAAAAGTATATTTCTTTTTTTGAAAATATTTTTATTTAATTAAAAATATTTTATTTTATTTTTTAACTTTTGAAACTCTATTGACTTCTCTCTGCTTTTTTTTACACATAAAAATAGTATCATAATAAGTAAATAATAATTAATACATTTATGGTAATAAAATAATTCCTTTAAAAATAAATTAAGAGCATTTGCTTTTTATTACGCAGTTTTTGCTTATTTTTACGATTTACTTATTCTTAGTTAATTCATATTTTATAAAATTATATTTCATTTGTTTGAAAATATTTTCTCCGAAGAAAAATTTTTATTTTATTTTTGACTTTTTGAAAACACTATGACTCCTCTCTGTCTTTTTTTATTCATAAAAATAGTATCATAATAAGTAAATAATAATTAATACATTTATGGTAATAAAATTTTTACTTTGAAAATAAATTAAGAGCATTTGCTTTTTATTACGCTGAAAATGCTTTTTTTTACATTCAAAACATTCTTAGTTAATTATTTTAAACAAAATATATTTCTTTTTGAATATTTTAATTCTTGAATTAAAATATTTTAATTTATTTTTAAACTTTTGAAAACACTATGACTCCTCCCTGCTTTTTTTTACACATAAAAATAGTATCATAATAAGTAAATAATAATTAATACATTTATGGTAATAAAATAATTCCTTTAAAAATAAATTAAGAGCATTTGCTTTTTATTACGCAGTTTTTGCCTTTTTTTACGTTCTAACAATAATTTAAATATATATTAACATTATGAGTATTGATATGACGATTACATGCAATGTGTGTTTAAAATCGTATAAAACACGAACCACATTTAACAGACATGTATGTAAGACTATCGATAATAGTATTATTTGTAAATTTTGTAATAAGGAATTTAAGACTAAATATAACAGGAAAAATCACGAAATAAAATGTAATGAAACTCATAATCAATCATTGTTGGAAGAAAATGAAAAATTGAAATTAATAATCAAAGAATTAGAAACAAATAAAACGGATCAACCTATGAATGTAACAAATATTAACAATGGAAATATTACAAACAATACTATCATTATTAATAATCTCGGTAATGAAGATATATCTCATATTACCCGAAATCAAATGATTAAACTTTTAAAAATGAATAAAGAATGTCCGGTGGAAATGATTAAGATGATACATTTTAATACCGAAAAACCAGAAAATCATAACATATATAAACCTAATTTTAAGGATAAATATGTCAAATATTGTGAGAATAACATATGGAAAATCGGAGATCTGATGAAAATAGTAACAGAGCTTTATTTGAGTAAAATGGACATAGCTGAGGAAAAGTTCGAAGAACTAAAACAATTTTTGGAAGACTCTAAGAAAAATAGATTTCAACAGCTATTGGATAATCGAGAAGAGCCTGAAATAATGGGTGGAATATTGGAAAGAATAAAAGAAATATTATATAATGAAAAAAATGTCATTACCGAACGATTGAAATAAAAACAAAATTAAAATGATTTAATATTATTGTTTAAACCAACAATAAATATTAAACAATGGATAGTTCTATGTTGAAAATGCTTAAATCTCGAAATCCAGATAAGGAATACCCTACTAATTTGGGAAAAGCTTGGGGTGAAGATGAAGAAACTTTATTGTTGGAAGAGCTCTATAATAATATAGATATTGAAATAATAGCACGTAACCACGAGAGGACAATTGGAGGTATTAATTCACGACGCAGACAAATAGCATATAATATGTATCTGAATAATTCCAGTATAGAATCAATAATTAAATGGACGAAGTTAGATGAGGAATGTATAAAACAAATTATAGAAAAAAAATCAGGGGTTAAGTCAGTAAAAATAAAAAAGGATAAGCCAATAAAAATAACGGAAATAGGGGATGATAATGCGAGAGAGGAAGGAGATGTTGGTGAAGATAATAATGATGTAAGTAATCGTCTGAATTCAATAAATTATGATATTGTGGGTATGAAAAAAGATATTATGACTATGAAAAGAGATATGAAAGAGTTGAAAATTACAATAAACGATATGTTTGAAATGATGCGCTCTTTTTATGAAATTAAAGATGTCTGTGAAGAAATATAAAACGAATTCATCATTTACACTTACATTTATATTTATTACAACTACAACATACTCTTAGGTTATCCGTTTTACGTTTTGTTTTTATTGGTTTGGATTTAGTAGAATTATCACATCTACATAAACTCCAAAGTTTTATTCCACACCCACACGTTTTCATTTCTTCTTCTAAATTTTTATTCTCCTTTTTGTAGACAATAATTTTAAGTTCGTGTAATATTTTATCCTTCAGTTTTTTTAGTTTTATTTCTTCTTCACGAAGAGTTCGAATTATTCGACCTTTTATAATTTCGTTAAGTGATTCTTCTAATTTTTGTTCTTCTATTTTTTGTCGTTGTTCTTGTTCTAATAATTCCATTTGTCGTTGTTCTGATAATTCTCTTTGACGTTGTTCTTGTTTTAACAATTGTTTTTGACGTTCCTCCTCTACTCCTCTTTGATATTCGCGAAGTTTTATATTTTCTTTATCAAACATTATATTATTGGGTTGAGTATTGTTATTAGTTTGTAGATTACTATCTACATCTAACCTCCAAATAACTTCATAACCTATATATTTTAATATATAGTCTTTTCGTTGTCTAGTATACAAGTAGTTAGAAATATACCATAATTTATTTACGATATCATATTTACCACTAAATTCGGATTTAAATATATCCTTATTTTTGAAGGGTATTTCCAAATATGTATTATAATGTAAATTCTTCATAGTGACATTATAAATTCTTGGTGTTGGATGTATCGTTAGTTTATTGATTAATAATAATTGTTGTTTGTTTAGTTCTGAAATAACACCTTTTTTTATATAAAGTAGTATTTTACTTTTTTCATTCATTTTACTTTGATATTTCCGATATTTTTCAATTTTATCGTTTATAATTTTATTGATAATTCTCTCTCTCTCCATTTTTTTCAAGTATTTTTCTTCTTGTATTTTGCTTTCTTCTATAAATTTAATATAAGTTTGTAAATCAGATAAATATTCCTCCCATTTACCCTTCATATTTCGCATTAAATTAATCCCATTCTTATGAATATCCATTTGTTCTATTTTAACAACAGTATCTCCATATTGTTCTAAAAATTCTACGATTTGTGTTTCTATGTGTTTGAGATCTTTATATCGACATTCATAGTTACGTTTATCAACTTTTAATTCTTCAAAATGATTAGACAATGAATTATAATGTAATGTAAATAATTGAAAAACATAAATTTCAGGAGTAGTTGCCGTTATTTTATATTTTTCTTCTAACTCCTTTATTAATGGAACCGATTTATTTTTACAATTTGTCGATATATTTGATATGTCAAACATCATACTATCAAATTTTGTTTTACACGTTGAACCGATAAAGACTGTTTTGAATGTTTTCCTGTTAATAAATACAGTTAAGTTTAGTTTTTGTTTATGTATATAATTTTCGTTATCATTCATTTTACGACCTTCGTCGTGAATTTTCTCGTCTATTAATACTCGTTTATCATTATCTGTTTCTTGATCTAGAATTTTATAAAGATCTTCAATTTTATTTTGATGTATGTTACGATCATCTGTGGTATATCGTTTTTTAGATATTTTAACTTTCGTACCACAAAGACAACGGGGTAATTCTATATCTGACCCCGATATATGAAATAAATTAAATCCCACACTTTCTTCCCATTCAGATAACATAATACCATCATCAAATTGTTCTTGTGATAATTTTTTAATGCCATTATAAAATATTTTGGCTTTACCATTTAATCTTGTAGCTTTGGATTTTTTCATTGTAATTATCAATAATATTATAACCAAAATTAAAAATGTGATTTTAATTCATTTTTATTTGACGCAGCTATAGTAAAATATAACTGTTATAAACAATATTGTGTTAGGGATATAAATTTACGATACAATGGTGATGATGGTTGCCCCCTTCTCATTAAATATCATTCCTTTTTTCTTAGATAGTTTCCAAATCAAAAACTATCTAAGAAAATATCGATTATTGTATTATCAAAATAAAAAACTATTTAAGAAAATATCGATTATTATATTTATATCTACAATATCATCTAAGAATGTTGAAACTAAAAGAGTATATACAAGAGGATAAACTTAATTGGCATTGGTTATCATTAAATATTAATGCGATTCATTTGTTGGAACAAAATCCAGACAAGATAGTTTGGGGGTGTTTATCGGCAAATCCTAACGCTATTCACCTATTAGAAAAAAATTTAGAGAAGATAGATTGGGTAGAGTTATCGCGAAATCCTGCTGCTATTCATTTATTAGAACAAAATCCAGATAAAATTGATTGGGAATTATTATCGGCAAATCCAAATGCGATTCATCTCTTGGAACAAAACCCAGAGAAAATTGATTGGTATTGGTTATCGGAAAATCCTAATGCCATTCATATATTGGAACAAAACATTGATAAAATTTACTGGGATACATTATCGGCAAATCCCAACGCTATTCAGTTGTTGGAACAAAATATGGATAAAATTCGTTGGAGTATGTTATCAAAAAATCCCAATGCGATTCATCTCTTGGAACAAAATATGTATTATATTAATTGGTGTTGTTTATCAACAAATCCAAATGCGATTCCCATATTAGAGCAAAACCCAGATAATATTAGTTGGTTTTCATTATCAAGAAATCCATCCATTTTTGAATTGGACTATAAAGGATTGAAGGAAAGATGTTCTATCTATAAAGAAGAGTTGATAGGAAAAGTATTCCATCCTTCGAGGATTGAGAGATATTTGAATATGGGAATAGATTATGATGATTTAGATGATTATCTTTAACTTACCATATTTGCTTTATAAATTTATGGAAAAAAATGGAAATGGAAACTATTTATTAAAACTCCGATTTTACAAAATTATTATGATTAGATATTCGATCTAATCTACAAGTTCCAAATAATGTAATAGACATATAATAACGTTATGATAATATATTTATTTTATACACGAGATTGAGCTGATTTAATAAATGATTTTATAAAACTCTTATTAAAAGAACCCATACACTTTTTTTGTTCCTCGCCGATAAATTGATGACATATAACCTTTCTTATTTGTTGAACCCCCTTCGTATTTAATTTTTTTATAGCAAGTTTTCTAAGTTCCTTTTTATCCATCTATAAAATAGCAGGAGATAATATTATTTTTCATTTTTAGTTTTTTGTAAATAATAATGAATTGATTATAATATTTACTTTTCTTAGTATTAATTCGTTCCAATGGAAGAAGTTAATTGTTAAATTAAACCAAATACTCATCAAAATATGTGTATACAAATCGACGAAGATGGTTATTTAATGGTAAAAAAAGAATTTCACTTTTGAAAAGTTATTTGTGTTTACAATGATTTATTAGATGAAGAATATAACCCTTGCGTGTTAAAGTAACAAACCATAAATAGTATCGAATTCTTTTTTATCCATTTCAGATATAGTTAAAGATAATATTCTAACTCTTCCAACTCTACCCCCATCTCTAAATATCTCATAATCCTTGAAGGATGAAATGCTTTCCCTATCAACTCCTCTTTATAGATAGAACATCTTTTTTTCATTGTTTTATAGTCCAATTCAAAAATGGATGGATTTTTCGATAACATACCCCAATCAATTTTATTTGAATTTTTTTCTAATAAAGAACTGGCATTTGGATTTGTTGATAAACCATACCAATTAATTCTCGTTGGATTTTGTCCCAACAAATGAATAGCATTAGGATTTTGAGATAACCAATACCAATTAATTTTATCCAGATTTTTTTCTAATAGGTGAATAGAATTGGGATTTTCTGATAACCAACACCAATCAATTTTATCTTGATTTAATTCCAACAAATGAATAGCATTAAGATTTGATGATAACATCTGCCAATCAATTTTCTCTTGATTTTGTTCTAATATATGAATAGCGTTGGGATTTTCTGATAACCAAAACCAATCAATTTTATCTGGATATTTTTCCAACAAATGAATCGCGTTGGGATTTTTTGATAACATACCCCAACGAACTTTATCCGGATATTTTTCCAGTATATAAATAGCATTTGGATTTTTTGACAACTCTATCCAATCTATCTTGTCTGGATTTTGTTCTATTAAATGAATCGCATTAGGATTTTGTGATAACTCTTGCCAATCAATTTTATCTGGATTTTTTTCCAAGAGATGGATGGCATTGGGATTTTGTGATAACCAATACCAATCAATTTTATCTGGATTTTGTTCTAACAAGTGAATGGCATTAGGATTTCGTGATAACTCTACCCAATCAATATTCTCTGGGTTTTGTTCTAACAAGTGAATAGCATTGGGATTTGATGATAACCCAACCCAATCAATTTTATCAAAGCATACAAATTTCTTGAGTTTCAACATTATCTTTGGTTTGATATGTAATGTAATTATTTTTAAATTACATATCATTTTATTTTTAGTTTTTTTATTTTTAGTATTGTTAAAATAAAAATGAATTTGATATTTTAGAAATAGTAATAGTAATTTGGTTCAAAAAGTTTGTTTCGTTAAAAGATATAATGTTGAAAAGTTCATCAATTCCCAACGAGTTTTATCTTGGAGATAAACCAGGCACATTACAATACAAAAAACTTCCGAGTGAAATATGCGAAGCAGTTTCACTCTTTCCAGACAACCAGGACGAAGACGAAGAAAGAAGATGGGAAACTGTATATACTTGTTCAGATCTTGAAGACACTTCATATGATACTACCAAACTTTTACCTAATACACCGACGGCAAAAAAGGGTAATTGGGTTGTATTGTTTGTTCAAATTCATTCAGCTCTTGGTGGTAACTGGATAAAATCGGCACTATATAATAAACACGATAAACGTATTGCGTTAATGACAAGTTGTGATAAAAATGAGTTGTTTCCTCGCGCTATACCTACAAGGGATGCTAATTGGTTTGTAGGTCATTACAGGATGTCTGCTCCATTATATTTTTGGAGAGATTTATCTAAGATTATTACTCAAATTCAATCCAATAAAATGTCACGCAAGTTAGATAGTTCGGATACCCTTAACATAGTTAGATTGACCCCTGAAAACGCATACAAATACATCGGACATCAAATCATTTTTAAAACTCGAGAAGAATATATAATCAAAAAAATTATTCGTTTAACACACAGTGGGGCTGTTATCGAACATCCTGATTTAGGAAATAGTGTAACTTATTCAAGATTTATATATGTTATTCTGTAATAAAAAAATAAAATAATATATACCATTTTAGATTCCCATTTACATTAAATTTTACATTTTTTTAATTAAAAATGAATTGATAATAACTATTTTTTTGTTATTATCAATTTTCATTCAAATGGGAGAAGTTAACTATTATAACATTCACGAATATATTAGTTATAAAATATTAGAATATACGAATATGGTTTTCATATATTGGGATACATCGAACGAGCAAATACACAATTTAATGCTAAATGAAAATTTATTATTTAAAAAAGCACACACTATAAATTGTTTATGGGTAAATCAAGTAAAAAAGGTTGTAAAATGGAAACAAGGAAGTGTATGTTATTTATTTGCGTCGTTAAATAATCAAAAATCGTTGATTGTAGTTTTAGTAGAACCCGCCGATATTTACAGAAATATATGTGTAATAATTAATGAAGATGGATATTTGATGAGAAAAAAAGATATATCATCGGATGATAACATTTTTGAAAGAGTTAATTGTGTTTATAATGATTTATTAGATGAAGAATATAATCCTTATGTGTTAAAGTAATAAACCATAAATGGAAACGATATTCGAATGTCAATGGTTGACATTTTCATTTCCTAGTTAATTATTTTTTATTTTTAGACTTTTGAAAACACTATGACTCCTCTCTGTCTTTTTTATTCATAAAAATAGTATCATAATAAGTAAATAATTATTAATACAATTATGGTAATAAAATAATTACTTTAAAAATAAATTAACAGCATTTGCTTTTTATTATGCGGATATTGTCTTTTTTACGCTCGAATAGTAATTTAAATTGAAAAAATGTTATTACTGAACGATTGAAATAAAAAATAAAAATGATAATAAAAGATGATAATATAGTAATAACATTTTTAATAGCAATGTATAAATTCAAAAACTTTATACAACAAGGTAAAATCAATTGGGTTGCTTTATCAAGAAATGAATATGCGATTCATATCTTGGAACAAAATCCAGATAAAATTAATTGGGCTTCTCTGTCAGTAAATTCGAATGCTATTCATTTATTGGGAAAAAATCCAGAAAAAATAAATTGGTTTATGTTATCGGGAAATTCAAATGCTATTCATATTTTAGAAAAATACCCAGAAAAAATCAATTGGGGTGTATTGTCAGGAAACCCCAATGCGATTCACTTGTTAGAACAAAATCCGGATAAAATATTTTGGGGTAGGTTATCAGGAAATCCTGCTGCTATTCACTTATTAGAACAAAACCCAGAAAAAATCAATTGGACTATTTTATCAGAAAACCCAGCAGCTATCCATTTGTTAGAACAAAACCAGGATAAAATTGATTGGATGTGGTTATCAGGAAATCCGAATGCGATTCGATTGATAGAACAAAATCTGGATAAAATTGATTGGCTTATTTTATCTGAAAATCCAAATGCTATTCAAGTGTTAGAAAGATATCGTTCTAATATTGATTGGGCGACGTTGTCAGAAAATCCGGCGGCTCTTCACTTGTTACAAAAATATCAATATAATATTGATTGGGAATATATATTTTATAATGTGTCTATTTTTGAATTAGACTATAAATTATTATTTAACAGATGTGATGTTTATAAATCAGATTTACTAAAAAAAACATTACATCCTTCGAGGATTGAAAGATATTTGAATTTAGGTATAGATTATGATGATTTGGAAAATTATATATGATATTTTAAGACAATTATTTCAGACTATTTTTCTTTTCTACAATATCGCTCCTTTCTCATTGAATATTATTCTTTTTTCTTAGATGTTACAACAATAAATCTACCTAAAAATAGAATTTATATATTATAAAATGGAGGCTTACAAAACCCTTATTGAAACCGCGTTTCAAAATGCTGAAAATAATGTTTCAAAAATTACAGATTATATTATTAATATGGACGGTATGTCTGGAACAAAAACAAGACATTTTTATAACAATCTACTAGATACAGAAGACGCAAGATATTTAGAAATCGGAACTTGGAAAGGTAGTTCTGTATGTTCGGCAATGTGTAATAATAAAGCAAGTGTTGTATGTATAGATAATTGGAGTGAATTTGGAGGTCCTAAATCCGATTTTTTAATTAATTTTGAAAAATTCAAGGGAGAAAATGACGCAACTTTTATTGAGAGTGATTGCTATAAAGTAGATGTTTCTACATTACCAAAATTTAATATTTATATGTATGATGGAAATCATACAAACGAAAGTCATTATAATGCGCTATCATACTATTATGATTGTTTGGATGATGTATTTATTTTTATCGTAGATGATTGGAATTGGAAAGATGTTAGAGATGGAACAATTAACGCTATTCAAAACTTGAATTTAAAAGTATTATATGAAAATGAAATTAGATTGACTTGGGATGAGTCGCATACACCTCAACCAGAAGCTTGTAACACTTGGTGGAATGGAATTTATGTTGCTATTTTACAAAAATAAAACACGTAAATCTTGCGATTTTATTGATGAATATATAGTTGGCGATTGTCAAGGCATAGGTATGAATTGGAGATTTTAATAAATACAATGAGAATAAGATTTATACAAAAATGGTCCTTGAAATGTAAAAAATATGATAATTAACTAATATATAGATGGATTTTAATAAATATCTTGAAAAAAATCCAGCATTCGTCATCCACGTTCCCGAACTATGTCCTGATAGACTTGAACTTTGTAAATCGCGAATTGTAAATGCTGGATATAAAAATATTATTATATTTAACGGTGTAAATTCGTCGAAACACGAAGAGACTGGTGATGCTATGAAATTATTCCCAAGATTACCTGGGTTTGATGAAAATACTAGTTTAGGACAAATTGGTTGTACGTTATCACATCTTAAGGTATTGCGTCATATTGTTGATAACAACATAGAAGCAGCAACTATATTCGAAGACGATGCGTTGTTTCATCCCAATTGGAAGATTTTATCTAAAAGATATTATTATCATACACCTAAGAATTATGATATAATTTATATAGGTAATCAAATTAATACAGAGAGTGATAAAATAAACACAGAACCCGCATTTTGTACACACGCTTATATAGTTACATTATTGGGAGCACGAAAACTTTTAAATTGTATTATCCAATGGGATTATTATAATCAGGGTTTAACTGGATTAGTTACTATTGATGTTATTTTGATAGACATTCAAAAACGTGTCAAAGAGGAAAAATTACGAAGCCTATTTACTTGGTATTGTTGGAATGGAACTTATCATCCTTGCGAATATAATATATTACCATTGGAAGATAGAAAAGTTAGAAATAGTGGATTGGTATTTCAGGATGATACATTTGACACAACTGTTCCCCTTTATTGATGTATCATTCTATATACTTTATTATTGAATTGACAAATGAATTTGATAATATAAATAATTCGGTAGTCTTATCCAATAAACTAAATGTTATAACAAAATTATTTTTTTTATTCAATATCATTCCCATACAATATTCAACTATACAATTACGAAATTTAAACGGTTTTGAATGTCCGACCAAATCCATTTCTTTATTAAAAACAACAAACATATGAATATAATTTTTTTTATCCAGAAAGTCTTTACTGTAATGGACTATAAACCAAATTTTATTATCATATTCTAATCCAGATGTAGATCCTCTAATTGAATGAAAATATTTTGGCATAGTTTTTGTTTTAATTAAATCTAATTTTTTCGTCTCGTAATTTATTTTACATATATGTAACGGAGACCATTTATATATTACATTTAATTCGCCATTGTTATTAAAAAAACACCAATTCTTCTCATTTTTATTTGGATCAGTATCAAATGATGGAGTAATTATACGATTTGATAAAAATGTATCTCCTAAATTATATATACCGGATACAATGTTTATTTTGTTATTATTGTAATACGAACCAATATAATAAATTTCTTGGTTAAAATTAAAAAATCTTACATCTTCAATTCCAATATATGGTTTGTTTGACTCGTATATTGTATCCAAAAAGTATTCTTGTTCTATATTCAAATAATAATCAAGAACTAATATTCTATTGAATGTTATGGTCTTATTTTCACCATTTGAATTTGATAAACTTGTAGGATTACCGGATTTATCGAGATAATAATTTACGTATCTAATAATCATAATATATTTATCATCATAATTCGGATGATTTATGATACAACTTGATGATGATGACAAATTATACTCTATATCACCGATAGTTTTTTTTACATTTTGGGAGTATTTTAAATGATAAAGACTATTTTTAACAATATTATAATTAACTGACATATATTAATTATTGTAAAATAATTAATATATAGATGGATTTTAATAAATATCTGGAAAATAACCCAGCATTTATTATTAATGTGCCTGAAAGAAGTCCCGAGAGACGTGAAATTTGTAAATCAAGACTTGAAAATGCTGGATATAAAAATATTATTATATTTGGCGGTGTAAATTCATCGAAACAAGAAGAGGTTAATGATGCTGTAAAATTATTCCCAAGATTGCCTGGGTTTCATAGAGAAGTCTCCCCCGGACAAATTGGTTGTACGTTATCACATCTTAAGGTATTACGTCATATTGTTGATAACAACATAGAATCAGCAACTATATTCGAAGACGATATGTTGTTTCATCCCAATTGGAAGATTTTATCCAAAAGATATTATTATCATACACCTAAGAATTACGATATGATTTATATAGGTAATCAAATTAATACAAATAGCAATAAAATAAATACAGAACCCGCATTTTGTACACACGCTTATATAGTTACATTATTGGGAGCACGAAAACTTTTAAATTGTATTATCCAATGGGATTATTATAACCAGGGTTTAACTGGATTACATACTATTGATATTATTTTGATAGACATTCAAAAACGTGTCAAGGAGAAAAAATTACGAAGTCTATTTACTTGGTATTGTTGGAATGGAACTTATCATCCTTGCGAATATAATAAATTACCCTTTCAAAATAATATGGAAGAAAGAAACAGTGGATTAGTATTTCAAGATAATACATTTACAAGTATTTGTCACTAATTTTAAACGAATAAATTGTGATTATATTGTTATTGATTTTTCTTAGTTAAACATTTTATTAAAAATAGGTATTCCATTTATTTAAAATATCTATATCATTTTGTGTAATAACCTTATTAACTAATAAATTATTATATATTACAGATAACAACTCCTTTATAGAAGATACATCTCCTATATCATTACCAATGTAATCCAATATATTTTCATTATGAATATACATCTCATATTCACTTTTAAAATCACTTATTAAATTATGTTCGTTTCTATATTGAATAACATTTGGAGATGAATACATCATATAATTATCAGTTTTATTCAAAATAACATTAGCAATTAATCCACGTAAAATATCACAATATCGAAATGAAACGGAACAAGGTATTAACATACAGATAAATAAATCTGGATTCAACCAAAATGTATTTTGAGTATTAAACACGCACATATTGTTGTTGTCTATTAATATCCGCATATTTTTATCCCATTTAATACATTCTGAGTGATTACATATAATCCTAAACAAGGCATCTACATCAGGGTCATTTTCAACTAATCCATTTATTATAGATGGTAATTTATCTGTATCCTGAATTAAATAATTTGGAGTATTTTTTATCATACTTAGTGGAAAACCTCTGGGCCAAATGTAAGCATTATTTGTAAAATATTTGAATATATTAATCCAGGAGTTATTTTGTTCTGTTATCATTTGAAGATTATCTTGTTGTAAAATATTATCAAAATTATCATAAGGAATGTTATCATCATCTGTTTCATAAATTACCTTGTATTTTTTTTTGATAGCATAAAGGTATCCAAGATTTTTTCTACAATAATGATTATATGGTAATAATTTACTTAATTCTGGAAAAAGTTTTTCTTGTGTAGGAATGTCTAAATAAATACAATTCAATTGTTTATAATCTGACGGTGTTTTGTGATCCCCTACAATGATAACATCATAATCTCTATTATTTATATGTTTCAAAATAGTTTCCGTTGGTTTATTGATAGTTGTTATAATCACACATCTATTTTTACAAAAAATATCTGTTAACCAATATTTGCTATTCGGGTTTTGATTAAATTTGATTGGGTGTATAATAAAATTATGATGTTTATTAAATGAATTATAAATACAATCTCTATTCAAAAATTTATTTCTATCATCATCCCATAATACTTCATCTGTATATGGTTGATATTTTTGATTATTAGTTTCAATATTATTGATAATAGATGATATAGCAATTTCTAAAAATACTTGATGTTTAGCAAATAAACCAAATAAATCAAATAATGTATCTGTTAAATACATTTTGGGTAAGTAAAACCAATCAGAAAAGGAATTATTAAATTTATTTATATTATATTTTAAAAAATCGGCATCATTTAATAAATTCTTTACCGCCTTTTTACCATATTCACTATTCCACCAACACCAATCTGCGATATGGTTGTCAATATAATCTAAATTAGACGAATTATAATAAATAATTTTGTTAGCATCAAATAAATTTAATATATTTACATTAATAATATTATCGTCCATTGTGTAAAAAAGTCCATCGCTATCATCAATATCTGCCTTATAATTTTTATAAAAATGATTAAAAATATTATGTGTATTGTATCCTCTATGTATATTAATAAAATTTACTTCGTCGTCTTGAACTACTGGATAATCTGAATAAAAAATAATTTGTTTAAAATGATTAGCATAGATTGTTTTAATTGTATCTTTGTTACATACACAATCTGAATAATTAAATACTACAAGTAAAATACAATTGCTAAAGTTACTCATTTTAATTATTATTATATACGTTATTTAAACTTATTTTTTATTCACTAATACTTTTAAACGAATAAATTGTGATGATATTGTTATTGAATAATATTAACACAAATGGTAACGAAATCAACATTTTTTTCTTGTTTGTAACTCGTAATTATTTATTGTTTGTTCTAAAATACCAATATTGTTTATGATATCCTGATGAACAACTATATTTTTTTCAGCATTTTCAATATCAACTCTTTGCCATACGCAGATAAAATCATTCCAAAAGTCACCTAATACATTAAAGGTTTCTACTACTTTTACAGGATACACAACTTCATTCGACAATTGTTTACCCGACCAGTATGCTAGTGCTTGTCCGGCATCGGAGTAAAAACGCCAATTATCGCCGGGGTAACCGTGATAATACCCTGCTGTGGGAGCATTTATATAAATATACCCAGTTGGTTTTATAATTCTGGTCATTTCTCTAAAAGTTAACCAAAAACACGGGTCATGTTCGAAACAAGATGTAGAAACTATTAAATCGACAGACCCATCTTCAAATGGCAATTTTTCACATGGCGACACAACTATATCAACCGATGGATCTTCTTCCATATCAATACATATAAACTTCATACCCTTTTCTTCAAAGAAGGACCTTAAAGACCCATTTACATTACGTCCTCCTATATCAACCACTGTAGCATTTTGAAATCCAAATGATTCTGAAAACGATTTTCCAGATATTAACGCCGTATAATGCATGTATAATTTGATTATATTTATTATTATTCATTTAAACCTATTAATCGATATCAGAAGAATTTCATTGTATTATTCGTTGGATAAAATACCGCACACCAAGCTCTTTCGAAATAATGACCGACTTCTGGATTTGAACTATTACTTAATTGTTTAATTAAATTCTCATAATATTCTTTTGGATGTTGTAAAATATCTTTACTATCAATTGAAAAAATAGACCAATATGTCATACAATGTACTATAATATCATTAAAATAATATTCATACCATTTACCAAAGGGTCTTATTTCTGATAATTCTAGTTTAGATTCAGGATTTAAACCTCGATTTTGTATATCACTTGCCATCCATTCATCTAATGTAAAATCATACAATTCTTTCTTAAGATTTTTATAGCAACAGCTGGGTAAAAATACAGCACGATTATGTTCTTTTATTAATCCTATTAATCTTTTTATTTTATCTAGTTTAACATCCATATTTCCAGATCCTGGCAAAAAAACAGTAATATTTGTTAAACTGTCATAATAAGTTATAATATGATATAAATATGTGTGATCGCAACGCCCGACATTATTTAAATTAATTGTAGTCATATTTGGTAATTTAATAAAATTATCATTAACACCCTTATTATAAACAATAATATTAAATCGTTCGTCATTTATTTCGGATAACCATTCTAAATTTTCATTATAACGAGCTACTACTATATCAATGGTATTCATTTTAATTATAATTATAAAATATATAAATTATATAATTATAATTTATATATTGTATTGGATGAAAAATATTTAATACAACTTATAAAGATGGATCTTCTGTAAAAATATAAATATACTCATTAAATAATTGTTTAGCAAAAAAGAATGATATTTGATCTTGTATGCCGCATTCTTGAATATGATTAAACCAAGTTGTATTTATTTCATTTATTTTTTCGTGTTTCATATTTCTTATCAAAAAATTACAAGCACAATGTTGTGGAGTAACTACAGATAACCCATTATTAATTTGATTATTTATATATCGAATATATTTTTCTCTTTCTATCACGTATCTGTGTTGCTTCATAGACTCTTGTAATTCGTGATAAATATTAGGAGAAACAAACCAATGTTGTCTTAACAACAAAGCATAATTTTGTTCTATGAAATATCTATAAATATGTTCTTCTACAAATTTTATATTTATTTTCTCCAATTTACTATCCAAATAACACAAATAATCATAATCCTTTAATTCTGTATATTCGTGGGGCATTGTTTTAACGTGTTTTCCAGCCATACAACTTTCTATTAAATCGTCATTCGTTGGTTTATCATCATATATCCCAATCCAATTCGTTTCTTTCAGCAAATTAAACATATTTTCATTATTTGTATAATAATAACACTTATAATCTAATAATGGTAATTCTGGTATTTTAAACGCTACGTTGTTATTGCTCCCATAAAAATAAGCATAAAATGCTAAATTTAAATTACTCATTAAATTATATTACACCAGATAATATATTTATATGTTTTATTAAAGATAATTATCCAACTCTTCCATCTCTACCCCCATCTCTAAATATTTATCAATCCTTGAAGGGTGTAATGCTTTCATCAACAACTCCTCTTTATAAACAGAACAACGTTCCATTAATGCTTTATAATCCAATTCAAATATAGATGGATTTTGTGACAACATAAACCAACTAATTTTATCTGGATTTTTTTCTAATATATGAATAGCATTCGGATTTTTTGACAACCAATGCCAATCAACTCTATCTAGATTTTTTTCTAAAAGATGTATCGCGTTCGGATTTTTTGATAAAGTATTCCAATTAATTTGATCCATATTTTTTTCTATTAACTGAATAGCATTGGGATTTTGCGATAACATACCCCAACGAATTTTATCCGGATTTTGTTCTATTAAATGAATAGCATTGGTATTTTCTGATAACCAAAACCAACTAATTCTATATATTTTTTCTTCTAAAAGATGTATCGCATTGGGATTTTTTGATAACATATACCAATCAATTAAACCTGGAGTTTCTTCTAATAGATGAATAGCATTTGGATTTTTCGATAACACAAACCAATCAATTTTATCTGGATTTTTTATTAACAAATGAATAGCATTAGGATTTCCCGATAGCTTAACCCAATTAACTTTATTCAGATTTTTTTCTAATATACTTATCGCATTCGGATTTTTCGATAACATACCCCAATCAATTTTATCCAAGTTTTTTCTCAACAAATGAATAGCATTGGGATTTTCTGATAACATACTCCATTCAATTTTATCCATATTTTTTTCTAATATACCTATAGCATTAGGATTTTTTGATAACCAATTCCAATTGATTTTATCGACACATACAAATTCTCTTAATTTAAACATTCTTGGATAAAAATACTCTAAATAATTATTTATTGGTTTGTTTCATTTTTTTATTTTTACAATGTAAATATTAATTTCACTTCATTTTTTTAAAAATAGTTCAATAAAAAAGATACCCAAACGGTATCTTTTTATTAATTGTAATGTAAAAGTTGTAATCTATATGATGACTTATATCAAATCATAACTTACCAAGATATTTCAAGTAGTTTCACAACATCAATCGCATCAACCGTTGACGTTTGGCAAGAATCTCGAACTAACTTTAATTCTACTTTAAATTCTTCTAATATTTCATTGTAAATATTACCACCTACCATTAACGCATTGTAAATTTCTTCTATAACGTAAATACCTGCGTGTTCTAGTGTTTGGTTTTCCAAAGCATTTATAGATCTTCGGAAAACCAAACCAGTATCCTTGGGTTCATCTAAAGAGCGACTAACTAATGTTTTCAATGCGGTTTTCATCATATCTCCGTCAATCATCGTATCTGTTGTTAATACTGTCAGCATCGCTCCATTCATATCGATAACCTCTTTGGTTGGTAATGAATAACTGAAAACTTCCTTACCTGATGTTTTAGGAATGTAATTGGCCCTCTTACGACTAGTTACATCTTTTTCGTCAGCTTCAACTGTTACACTAACAAAGATATCATTTTTCTTAAAACCATATGAATCTTTATAATCATTTGTTCCAAATATATATACAGTGATACAATTTGTTTGAGAACCTATTGGTGTAATGACGCCGTTTGTAAATGAATTATACAAACTGGAAGGAATGCGCTTATATGTAGTATGTCCAGGACAAAGAGTTTTGATAATTAGAGGAAATTTTCCATTGCCATCGTCATCCTTAGCTTCCTTTAACTTTTCCCATATTTTTTTTGTATCCGACTCATTGTTATTATCTATAAACTTATCAACTTCCATATGCTTGAAGGCTGTTAAAAGATTTCCCTGGATCTTGTGTGCTACATTTATTTTAGGATTGCCATTTTTATCTATCTTGTTCCCAAAATACTCCTCGACTATCCCATCTTTTTCAATAAATTTGAGCGGAATAATTGGCTTTTGTCCACCTACCTTAATCTTATCAGTCTTCCCCTTCTCAATGTTCATTGCCTTTTCTGGCAAAGAATCCATTTGTCGTTGATCTCGCAAATTGTCTATAAACCTCATATATCTATCTAATTCTCCGCTAATTATAATATTATCTGGAATGTAAATTTTCGTCGAACGATTTGCGTTGTAACCCGATAATCGTCCTGGAATTGCCTGTAACATTGTGTCGGTATTTGCGTCAGCAGACGTTTCCATACCAAATCCTACGTGAGGCTTCTCTATAGAATCTCCCATTCTACACCTTTCTTTAACAACTACAATAACGTGACTATCTTCTGGAGCAGTATCTAGTTCCACCATATTAAATTCCTCAGCCCCACTGTCGCAGCGTTTTACAACAATCCCGTATTTTTTTGCCAATTCTGTAATATATTTCATTAGTAGAGATTCATCCTTACTTGGTTTTTTAACACTACTCTTAGCCTTTTTAGCTGGTTGTTTTTCACTGCGGGTTTTGTTACCCGAAACTCTAATCAATCCATACCTGTATTCACCCTCATCATTCATTAATCTATCGTTAATTGCCATTTCTAATGTTTCTTTAAACTTATCTCTTTTGTAACCAATTAGTTTGTTTGTTTCTAACATCTCCTTTATACCATAATAATTTTGTTCGGGAGGCAATGATGGGTCATTTACACCCTCTAAGAAAACAATCCCCTTATTTTGGTTTAGATGGTGTATATCACTACATTCTGAAAAGGGTGTTGCTGAAACGGATAAGAAATAAGTTTCTGACTTAGCTAAGTTCTCACCTGTTGCGGAAATTCCAATACTTGTTAGGAATTTTTCTGTTTGGTTTCCGATACTTTGAGCGTAGTGTGATTCGTCCCATACAAATAAAGCCTTGTAAATACTAACCTGCCCTCGGGATGAATATGGTTTTCCTGAAAATCTTTTTTTCAACTCTGCTGAAATTTTTTTCAATTCAGAACCCCAAATAATCCGAGTACCATCTTTAAATCTCTCCGCCATTTCGTCTATTGTATCAACATCTATTTCAGAAAAGTTATCTCTTAAATATTTGCGATACAATCTCTCAAACGCAATTAGACGGGATTCAACTTGAGACCTTAAGGCTACATCACTAGTTCCACACATGATATAAGCCTTTTCTATTTTCTCAAGACGAAACATTTCAAAAATGGTAAGCAGGTATGTTTCTGTTTTACCAGACTGCATTAAAGCAATTAACGTAGCCCAGTTTATTTGTTTATTTACGTCGGGATTACAAAAGTATTCGTCGATCACTCTTTTACTTGCTTTAATCTGGTTTGGAAAAATCGGCATTTCGTTTCTTTCGGTTTGGTCGCTTTACTCGCACTTTGATATATGAATCAGAGATCGTATTCAAAGGTAATTGTAATAAAATAACAATTTTGTATTCAGTTCATTTTTTTTTATTCTTAGTATAAATATCAAAAACCTTAAAATATTCGTATTTAATATAATGAGTAATTTTGTTGTAGCAATTCCAAGTTATAATCGTGAAAATATTATAACAACAAAAACTTTACAAACTTTAAAAGATGGCGGAATATCATCGAGAAAAATATATATTTTTGTGGCAAACAAACAACAATATAATTTATATAATAATTTAGTTCCTAAAAATTTATATAATGAATTAATTATTGGTAAAAAAGGTATTACAGAACAGAGAAAATTTATATCCAGTTGGTTTCCAGAAGGACAGTATATTGTTTCAATCGATGACGACGTAGACGAAATACAAATATTAAATAAAAAGGGTAAATTGGTGAAATTAGAAGATATAAATAATTTGTTTATATCATCTTACAAATTGTTAAAAAAAGAAGGATTATATATTTGGGGTATATATCCAGTTAGGAATGATTTTTTTATGAAACCAACTATTACAACTGATTTACGATTTATTATTGGAATATTATTTGGATATATCAATCGTCACGATAAACGATTAATTCCATCTCATATTAAATCAAAAGGAGATTACGAACAAACTATTTTATATTATAAAATGGATGGAGGAGTATTAAGATATAATTTTATTGCCGCAAAAACAAGATTTAATGCTGAAGGTGGGTTAGGTAAGGATAGACAACAAATGAGTTCAGACTCGGCGAATTACTTAAAACGAAAATATCCCGATATAATTACAATTTTTCATCGTAAAAATGGAATGACTGAAGTTAAATTATCGTTATTACCTCGTATTTTATAAAAAGACCCTAATCTTTGTAATGTAAAAATTTAACTCTACGATTATGACTAATCATATCTTTTTTAGTCATATGCTTTGTTTTATTCCATAAATTTGTTCTTAAATAACAAACAATTGATAATCTTTTTGCGTCTGGTTCTTCTAACTTTATTGGTAAATTTCCGTGCCATTCATGAACGTTCATAAAAAGAATATCACCAGTTCTAACGTTAACCCCTACCCCGTATTGAGGTAAACAAGTTTCTCCTCCAGTATATTTTCCTTTTTCTATTACAACTAAATTACCAAAGCCTTCAGAATCATCACCTTTATCGCGATGAATTGTTGTTTGAAAATTTACATTTGTTGTAATTGTTGTAAACGCAGTATTCGTTATTTTAAATGGAGTTTGATTTGCCTTTTTCCTTTGTAGAGCATAACATTTTGGTATATATTTTTTATAATATTTATCAATTTCTTGGATAAGTGGGATAATCTTTTTGAATTTCTCTGGATAAGTCATTGTAAAACGAGTTTCGCGAACATTTAATAATTTTTTTATATTTTTCACCGTAATTGTTTTTTTTTGATTTGGACTAAATCCATCAATATAACCTAAAATATTCGTCATTATATTTGGATTTTCGCGAACATTTTTCTTAGTACTTCCACTCGTAGACCCCCTATTATGAGTTTTTCCAACAGCAAATTTTATCACATTATCATAAAACGCATTTATTTTTGTTATTGGTAACTTATTTTTTCTAAAACGCAATAACAATTTACTACCATCAGCATTATAAACATCAGCATCATCATCAATAATAAGATTTATTTGAGAACGTTTAACGTAAGTATTTTTTAGTTTCTCCATTTTTTCATCAGTTATATCCTTATCCAAATAATAAATAGTAACCCCATTCTTTTTTTCTTTGGATATTATCATTATTATAAGTTAATAATATATCTATTCTAAAACATTCTTCAAAGTAAAAACAGTTTCCAAATCCATATATAGACATCAATAATTAATGATTTATAATGAAAGTAATCAATATATTTCTATTAGCTATACCATTTTTTTCGAGAGTTTCTTCTTTGTTGCCACCGCCAAAAAGAATATGTAGAGATTGTATTCATTATATCGGAGATAATAATGAATGTAGATTATTTGGTAATACAAATATAGTAACAGGTGAGGTAAAATATCCTCCAGCAGAACTAATAAGACGTGATTCTGAAAAATGTGGAGAAGACGCATCACACTTTAAAAAAAATAAATTTAAAATAATCACAGAGTCATATTTCTTTTGTAAAAAAAATTGGATGGTATTGTCATCAGCAGGAATAGTATATTTATATTTTAAAATATTATATTATAAAGAACATTATCATATATAATTATCCAACTCTTCCATACTTATTCCCATATTCAAATATTTCTCAATCCTTGAAGGATGTAATGCTTTCATAAACAATTCATCTTTATAAAGAGAACAACGCTCTTTCAATAAGGAATAATCTAATTCAAATATAGATGGATTTCCTGATAATAAATCCCATTCAATTTTATCAGGATTTTTTTCCAACAAATGAATCGCATTGGGATTTGTTGACAACAATTCCCAATCAATCTTATCTAGATTTTTTTCTATTAAATGAATAGCATTCGGATTTCCCGATAACCTATGCCAACATATTTTATCAGGATTTTTTTCCAACAAATGAATCGCATTGGGATTTGTTGACAACAATTCCCAATCAATTTTATCCAGGTTTTGTTCTAATATATGAATAGCATTGGGATTTTTTGATAACCAATCCCAAACAATTTTGTCTAGGTTTTGTTCTAATATATGAATAGCATTCGGATTTTCTGTTAACCACCCCCAATCAATTTTATCCATATTTTTTTCCAATAAGTGAATCGCGTTGGGATTTGCCGATAACCAATACCAACATATTTTATCTGGATTTTTTTCTAATAAGTGAATAGCATTAGGATTTTCTGATAAACTAAACCAATCAATTTTATCCATATTTTTTTCCAATAAGTGAATCGCATTGGGATTTGCCGATAACATATCCCAATATATCTTATCAGGATTCTGTTCCAAAAACTGAATAGCATTGGGATTACCAGATAGATCCCAATCAATTTCATTGCTAATTGCGAATTCTTTCAATTTAAACATTCTTGGTTAAAATTGTAATGTAAAAAATAATTACATTACAATTCATTTTTTTTTAAATAATAAATAACTCAAGCAATATTCTAGTATTTCTTCCGTCTACAACCTATTTAAACATTGTATCGGTTCAATGTTTTTTTTCAAATCTATAAAGTATCCATTGCCTGTAACGGATGAATGTGCTGGATCTCGGTATGTAAAAGATTTATTATACACATTAGACCAAAAATTATGTCCTTTTGTTGTCACCACCCAACATTCATCACAATTATTTTCCTGTAATTCCTTTATTACTTTTGTTAAGATTTGTTTACCAAGACCCCGATTTTGATATGGTTTTTCAATAAAAAATAATCCGATTTGTCCTGTTGTTATATAATATCTAATATATCCAACTCGTCGATCATCTTGATAATATTCCAACATAATACCACCAGGTTTATTATTTACAAAATAATCGGTTAATTCCGAATTTTCATATGAATTGTAACGACATTCTTCGAAATTATTTATATCTAGCGGTGTTTTGCGTTTTATAAATAAAGATACTGGGAATATATATTTTCCTATTTTAAGCATCATATTATGTCTATATCTAATGCGATAAATTTATGTTAAAATAAAATATTATGAACGATAATGGTTTAAAATTTAATTATTCAAACTTAAATCCGAAATCAATATATTTATTTTTTTAAAACTCATTCCATTTTTCTATAATATATCTATTCATATATTATGAGTGATATACCTTATAGTCATAAATCTACTACCACATCCAAAAGGAAATTAGATGATTATATTTTTGTCCCTCCTCCTCCCACTACTCCACATCCTCGTCATATGACTAGTGTGTCCTACGAGGTTATTAATAAACATAACGATCTTGTCAATAAGCGTCTTCCGAAGCGTGGACCCAGACCTGATATTATTCCTAATACTACGATATCAATTCCAGATAAAAGTTTTAAAGTTCAACCAAGTATTGGAAGTAGAACAAATTGGAATGTTTCGGATTATGAAAAAGATGAAAGACCATCTGTAAAACGCCCTCCTTATCACGCAGATAACATATGTGGTTCAGGATTTGATGGATTAGCAACAACTATAGAAATTAAACTAAATGAAGGTAGAATAGAAGATGCCATCCACCAATTAAATAATTGTATCGAACAAAGAAAAAGAATGATAAGGGATAAATCTCATCAAAATGTTATTTTGATATTGGACAACTTGTTAGAACAAGTAAAAAAATATGAGAACCCTGATCTCCTTAAAGATGTTAGAGATCACGGTGGGTTTATTGTGAGATATAATGAATATATCGGTAGGTTAGCAGAATTTGTTGTCGAACAACGTAGAAAAATAATGTTTGAAAAACATTTCAGTGCTGGTAAATATATAAAAAAACAACGTTCTCGCAAACGAAAACATAAAAGAAGTGTATCTCGCAAACGAAAACATAAAAGAACTATAAAACGCTAGTTAAAATATTTTCGATTCACATTATTGTTTATGATTGTTTAATAATCCACCTGAACCACAATATGAATTTCAAGAATGTCATTGATTATTTATATATTTGAATTAGTAATATCTTGTATTATATTATATAACAAATGGCTAGTAAAATAGTTAAAATGGGTCGTCCTAGTAATAAATCTTTGTCAAAACTACACAATAAAATTGAAATGGGAGAACGTCCGAACATTGGTGATGTTGGACGTGCTGTCAGGGAAGATATAACAATACAACATTATAATCCCAAATTGGAGAAACTTCGTTCAGTTTTAGCTAGTGAGGGTGTAATTTTATCTAACCATTCTCCCAAAAATCGAGGGATACCTATTGCTATTAAAAATTATTTAGAACTAGATGAAAATATAGATATTTGTAGTCCGTTAAATGTGCGTTATTTAGTAAATCAACTTAATAAATCTGAAAATTTTTTTATGTCTACATATGGACTTGGTGCGACAGGTGATGTTACCCCAAGAACTATGATAGTTTGGAGATTTCTCGGCGGTCACGTTCACGTAATTGCGTTTTGTACTAACAATAAAAATAGCAATGAAAGGGGTGGTGGTTTATTTATGTTGCGAGTTCTTAAACGATTTTGCGAAGAGGCTAATATTCCTTGTATTACGCTATACGCACTAAAACCAGCTGAAAGTTATTATAAAAAAAAGGGTAATGATTTTATATATGCTGTTAATCGTCGTGGGTATGTAACAGATGAAAGCGGTCATAAAGCAATGGTATGGTGGAATCCCGCATTCCTACCAGGTGAATATAACACTGGATTATATAACGCTAGAGAACACGATATAGATGGAGAAGACATGCCATTAAACGATTATGTTAACGAAGAAATTGATAGAGTGCCTAGGTTTGGAGACTTTGCTGACCTAGTAGTTCAAATAAATAGAGAAAATAAAGCACAAACTATACGTATTGACCGTAATACAGAACGAGAGAAACTGATTCCTATTGTTTCGAGATCTAATGTAAGGGAACGTTCCCGTGATAGTAGTAGCGGAGACGAAGAAGATCTTGAATCTGGTAAACGTATGCATGATGGAACTTGGCTAACAGGTGTTCCGAACAACCAACGTAACTATGATAGCGACGATAGCGATGATAGCGAAGGTGATGAAGAAATTCTTGAGATTGGAAAAGGTGAAAGAAATACGCAGGGAAAAATGGTTTGGCGTGGAGGTTCTCGAAGAAGAAAAAGAACCAGGAAGACAGCTCGTCGTCGTAAAACGACACGTAAAAATAAAAGGAATAAAAAAACCTATAAAAGGTAATCATTTCAGCAATTCATTTATTTAATCTATCCAATAATTAGTAACATTGCTATTATTTCAAAAAAATAAAAATATATTAAAGAGAATTATTGGATATATAATAAACATAAGTGATTCAATGGTAGAATGTCTGCCTACCAAGCAGGATAACTGGGTTCGATTCCCAGCTTATGTACTAACGTGTTTTGATTTATAAAATATAAATTATATATAACAAAATGATTGTTATATATAATTTTTTTACGTTGTGTAAATATCTGATAAATAATGCCATAGGTTCTATGAATATTGAATATATAGAATTTGAAAATAAAAAAGATGATGATAAAATTGAATCATTATGTGAATGTAATTTATGTTATATCTTTAGAAATATTATATTGTTCTTGACACAACCATTAAAATGTAAACATATCATATCAGACTGACATAATAATTTCTTTAAAATTTAAAATATGTATTCTCGACCACCAATCTTCACTAGATTGTAAATTCTTATCTTTTAAACAATTTGAAAATCGTATTTTAAAATCAATTGTAAATCTAGTATTCGCATCATTATCCCACCAGTGTTTTCCATTATCCCATATGACATTAATATATGACATTTCCGCATTATATATAGCTACAACGGCCGATATAGCCATTTGAGCGGTTCTTTGTGAAGAATCTCCATTTCTTTTTAATGAACTAAGAACTTTATTCAAGTCATCATTCATCTTAGTGTATTGGAATTGAATAATTTGATTTAATAATATTTCTATTATGATATCATCACAATCTAGAAATTTTCGAATGACAACGTTTTCGTCTTCCATCTTTTAGTATTTTTGAATTAAAATTAAGAATATTCAAATATATCAAATCATTTTTTTTTAAAAAAAATGATTTGATAATAGCCATTTATGTAAATAATAAATAGTAAATAATGGAGGCTCAACAAATTGAAGTCAATTTTCAGAATGTGTATGAAAATGTTACGTATAAATATATAAATAATGAACGTGAAAATGCTTTGTATATTTATTGGGACCGTTCAAATCCTGCTATAACTAGTTTAATGAATCACGAATTATCTATATATAGACAATATGAATATGAAAAAATAAAATTTAATGCTGGGTGGGTTGAAAAAATAAAGGAATGTTTTGGATGGTGTCGAGGTCAGGTAATTAATTTTAATATAGATAGACTTGGTAATGGTATGTCTAAATTTGTCATTTATGAAGATTTTACTAGAGTTTTAAATCCTATCCAAATAAATGGAGATGGTTATTTATGTCTTCCATATTATGAAAGATTTCCTGAATATACAAATTCTATCTATATAAAATGTGATTGTTTATACAACGATTCGATAGATGGATATAATGAACCATATGTATTGGAATATAAAATTATATGCTCGTTTGAGAATATTTAAGGTTTATCCGTATAATTGAAATAAAACTATCTAAGATATATTGACTATATAAATGTATGACAGATAGACAAGAAATCACTATATATAATATGTATGATTATGTGACTTACGAATATGATGTAAATAATAAAGTAATGAATATTTTTTGGGATAATAATAATATTGAACTTAATAAATTAATGATTGCTGATATGGATTGTTTTACGTATAAACACGACAATACAAAAAAATACGCTTGTTTGTGGCTCGATGAGTTAAAAAAATATATTAATTATCAAGAGGGTGATAAAATACCATTACAAGTTAAATCGCAATATGGTTATTTTCATATTTTTGTTAATTATGATATAAGTCGTAAATTTATAATGGAAGAAATTAGTAATGATGGATGTTTATACATATGTCCTTACGGCGATGTATTAAGTTATCTACAAGGCACTCCATTTACAGATGATATATATCCAATATTAAATAAATGTAATTGTTTATATAATGATTTTATGGATGATAACGTTCAACCTTATATACTAAAATAAAAAATATACAAAACACCTTGACGGCATCTTGTATACTTTTTATTTTTATTGTTTTTATTTTTATTTTTTATTTTTGTTGGTTGAATAATCAACGTTTATTTGAAAATATATTGGGAACCTTCATCTTCTAGATTCATATTATACCAACAAACAACACGCTGATATCCAGTGATTATTTTTGGTGTATTATCAAGGATAGTGTCAGTCATATGAAATCGTGAAGCAGGTATTCTGATTCCGGAACAATAAAATCCATCCACATCTATTTTATGGCTACAAGTAGTAGGGTTAGTATAAATTGCGATAACAATAGTGTCTTCATCTGATAATGCTTGAAAGTAAACTTCAGTTCCTTGAACCCAATTTATCATTGTTTTCACCCGATCAATCCAGTAATGGTTGAGGATATGCTCTTCGTTGTAAGCACGTCCTTTACTGACTGCGTGGTGGATATCAAAGAGATTTTCTGGGGTCATTGATGGATCGTCTTCTTCATTTTCATAATAGGTTGTAAAGCATAGTGGGCTAAAATCACGTTGAAATAATAGGGCTATTTCCGGATTAGGGGGAGATATACGTATAATATTGTTATCATCTTCGATAAATTCGAAGGTAACGTCTTCGCGTTCGTAAAAATTCTCAGTCATTCTCGCTTGGTTGCTC